>Ga0308157_10009016_pt1 | contig 11171 bp, 3 predicted proteins | sample PhyBR1_FD_201035 | JGI IMG/M metagenome (GOLD analysis project Ga0308157, IMG submission 201035) | Phyllosphere microbial communities from UC Gill Tract Community Farm, Albany, California, United States - DLSLB.R1 | ecosystem: Host-associated > Plants > Phyllosphere > Unclassified | place: USA...
CGCGTGGATCACGGCATTTTCGGCTACACGTTCCGTACGCCGGCGTATTTCGAAGCTGTCATGAATTGGATGAAGGAGCGCCATGATTGGGAGATTCAGTCCGAGTGGATCACGTTCACGCCGGGCGTCGTGCCCGCGCTGGCTTTTGCCGTAGAAGCATTTACCAAGCCGGGCGACAAGATCGCGATTCAGACGCCGGTCTATCCGCCTTTCTATAACATCGTGCGCGAAAACGGACGCCAGCTGGTCACGAATCCGCTGAGCGTATCGGACGAAGGCGACTACGCGATGGACTTCGAGGATCTGGAGCGCAAACTGGCCGACGACGTCAAAATGCTTATCCTGTGCAGCCCGCATAATCCGGTCGGCAAAATTTGGGCGCGCGAAGACCTCGAAAAACTCGCGGAAATCTGCTTAAAGCATGACGTGCTGGTCGTAGCGGACGAGATCCACGCCGATCTGATCTTCGAGCCGAAAACGCATATCCCGTTCGCTTCCGTATCCGAAGCGGCACGCGACAACTGCATCGTCTGTACCGCGCCGAGCAAAACGTTCAACCTGGCCGGACTGTCGGTATCCAACATCGTCATCCCGAGCCGCAAGCTGCGCGCGACGTACGAACGCACCGTAGCCAAAATGCACGGCTTGGGTTCGATCAGCACGATGGGCGCGACCGCGACCGAAGCGGCTTACCGCCACGGCGGCGAATGGCTCGACGAGCTGCTGGGTTACGTTCGCGGCAACATGGAATACGTGCAGGCCCAGATCGCGGAACATCTGCCGGAACTGTCCGTGAAGCTGCCGGAAGCGACGTACCTGCTGTGGATCGACTTCCGCGGGCTGAATTTGGATGCCAAGGAACTGATGCAGTTCCTGCTGCACAAAGCGGGCATCGCGCTCAATGACGGCACGATGTTCGGCGCGGAAGCGGCAGGCTTCATGCGCATGAACGTGGCTTGCTCTCGTATCGTGATCGAGCAGGCGATGGAGCAGTTGAAGACGGCGGTAGCGGAACTCCGCGGCGCCGAAGCGTAAACCGATCCGTTTGCGGCAGTAAGCGAAGAAAAGAAGCCTCCCTTATGGAAGGCTTCTTTTTCGTTCCGCGACAGGCTGGAAGCTTGACGCAGTTAAAAATAAAGTTGGTCAAGTTTCTATTGTAGCTGGCATGTCCCCGGACTCGGCCGATCACTTATAAAGCGGTCCGTACGCCGCGCAGGCCCGGTAATCCGCTCCTTCCATATCTTTCGTTCCGAATGCGCTCCAGGCGCTCGGACGGAAGATGCTTTCCTGATCCACGTTGTGCATATTGACCGGAATGCGCAGCACGGAAGCCAGCGTGATCAGGTCGGCGCCGATATGGCCATAACTGATCGCGCAGTGGTTCGAGCCCCAATTTTCCATCACGCCGTACACGTCGCCGAACACCGGATCGCCGGGGAGCAGATTCGGCACGAACCAGGTGGTCGGCCAAGTCGGCGTCGTGCGAAGATCGAGCGCGTCGTGCATGTCCGGCGGCAGCTCGACGGTCCAGCCTTCGGCCAGCTGCAGCACCGGGCCGAGTCCGTCGACCAGATTGAGGCGCGACATGGTGACGGGCATGCCGCCCCGCGTCGTGAAATCGGTCGAATAGCCGCCGCCCGCGAATTGATCCATGTAAGTCGGACGCCAGGACGTCGCCGCCAGGCAGGCTTCGACTTCTTGTTCGTCGATTTCCCAATGCGGCTTCATGACCGGCTGTCCGCCCCGCGTTTGCTCGCCCGTGCCGTCGAGCGCCGCGGGACCGGAATTGATCAGATGCAGGAAGCCTTGCTCCGCGATGCCTTCCGGCTTCCGGCCCGCGACCCGTTCGACCGCTTCGGGACTCCAAAACGCGCGGACGTCCGCGAAAATCTGCGCCGTATGCGACAGGTAATGGTTGAGCAGCATGGAAATAGCGTTCAGGTTGTCGTTTTCCGTAGCCACCATGTACGGTTCGCGAATTCCGTTCCAATCAAACGAGCTGCACAGGATCGCTTCGAGAAAATCGGCGCTCGGATTATGGTCCGTCCATTCGCGCTGTCCCTGGAAGCCGGAAGCGATCGCGTTGTAACCGTACGCCTCCTCTTCGAAGCCAAGCTCCGACAGTTTCGGATTGCCGATCATCAGGTCGCGCGCGATCAAGGCCATTTGAACCGACTTGGCCCAGTTCTCCTTTTTGCGCTCCGGCGCGATTCGCTCGCGTTCGTCGTTGGGATCGGGCCCTTCCGCGCAGCGGGTTCGCGTCCATTCCAACGCCCGCCCGAATTCCTCGGGATCGTAGATGCCGTCTTCCATGCGCCGCGTCACTTCGGTCATATCGACGTACGCGTTTTTCATGCCCAGATAACGCCGGTAAAAACTTTCGTCGACGATGCAGCCCGCGATTCCCATCGACACCGTGCCGACCGACAGGTACGATCGGCCGCGCAGCAAAGCCGCCGCCAAACCGGCGCGGGCAAAACGCAGCAGCTTCTCGCGCACGTCGCCGGGAATGCCGCGCTCGTCCGGTTCCTGAATATGGCGGCCGTAAATTTTGAACGCCGGAACGCCTTTCTGGTTATGCGCGGCGTGCAAGGCGGCCAGATAGACGGCGCCCGGCCGCTCCGTGCCGTTGAAGCCCCACACGGCATGCGGCAGCGTCGAATCGGTCTCCATCGTTTCCAGCGGGTAGCACCAGCCCGCGGCGACGGTGAGTATCACGCCGACGCCTTGCCGACGGAATTCGTTCGCGCAGCGCGAAGCTTCCGGCATGCCGGAGATGCACGTATCGAATACGATCACTTCGGCCGGCGTGCCGTCGGGATTGCGGATTTGCCCGGCGATCAAATCGGCCGCGGCCCGTGCCAGCTCCATGGTCATCTCGCCGATCGCGGCTTTGACGAGCTTCCGCCGGTCGACGATCGGACGGATGCCGATCTTCGGAAATCCGCCCGAATAACGGGGGTTGGATTGCGTCATGGAATCATCCTCCTGCTTCGTTTGCGAAATTTGCGAAATCGGCTGAACGGGATGTTTTCGGCACAAGAGGCACGGCGCTCGCCGCGCCGACCGGAAGATTGAATTCATGCCGGCCCGGACCGATCTCGACCGTTCTTTGTTCGGGCAAGGATCGGCCGGAAGCGGAACGCGAAGCTTCGGCAGGCGATCCCGGCTCCGCATCTCCTGCCCGCACTCCGCCGGTATCGACGGACAGCGTAACGTTTGCCGATGCGCCTTCCGGAATGTCCAGCTTCAGTACCAACCGGCCTTCTTCCCTTCGCCAGCCGGAAAATATCCGGCCGACCGGCGTGTCCAGCTCCGCTTCCGCCCATTCCAACCCGGCAGGAACGTGCGGCCGGATTCCGATCTTGGCATAACCCGGCTCCAGGGGTTCGATACCCGCGAGGCGCGTATAGAACGAAGCGCCGATTCCGCCGAACATCGCGTGATCGTGCGAATGCATCCCGCCTTTGAAGCTCCACTGCTCCCACAACGTGGTCGCGCCCTGAGCAATCTGCCAACCGAAACCCGGATATTCCGCGGCGGTCAGCATTTGGTAGGCCAAATCGACGCGGCCGTGATCAGCCAAAACGTCGAGCAGATACCGCGTGCCGTAAATGCCCGTATCCAGGCGGCGTCCGGCTTTTTCGATCGCGGCGACCAACGCATTCACCGTGACTTCGGCGCATTCTTCCGGTACCAATCCGAACGCGAGCGGCAAAAGCTGCGACGTCTGCGAACCGCTGCCGTACACGCCTTTTCCCCGGTAAAAATGCCGATGGAAAGCAGCTCCGGCTTTTTCGGCCAACGTCCGGAAACGCACGGCGTCTTCCGCATGACCCAGCGCTTCCGCCGCTTGGGCGGCGACTCCCGCCTGCATGGCGTGCAGCGCCGTGTTGACCAATTCCGGATCGCCGAAATAATTGTCCCAACCGTCGTCGTTCGGGGGACACCAATCGCCGAAGCCTTCGGTCACGATAGAGTCGGGCCAACGATCGTTTGCATAATCGATATAAGCCTTCATGGACGGATAACCTTCGCGCAGCAGATCCGGGTCTCCGTAATACCGATACAAATGCCAAGGCAGCGTCACCCGGTCGCCGCTCCAGTCGGGATTGCTGTCGCTGCCGACGATGTCGTTCATCCATTTGCGGTAATAAGCTTTCATGTCGAAATTATGGATCGCCGCTTCCTCCACGACCGCCGAATCCATCAGGCAAGGCGTGCGTTCGTCGCGCTGGCAGCAGTCGGTCGGAATGCTGACCAGATTGTTCAGGATCGAATGCCGGATATTGGATTGGATCTGTTCCAGCAGCGGATCGGAAGAACGGAAGCTGCCGCTTTCCTTCACGTCCGCATGTACGGGAACGGCCTGAACGCGCGACAGATCGGCGGTCGTTCGCACCTGTACGTAACGGAATCCGTGATACGTGAACCGGGGTTCGTACGTCTCCGTTCCGCTGCCGCTTAACACGTATACGTCCCGCGCGCTCGCGTTGCGGTTGGTCCACGGGTCGATCGCGCCCCGTTCGTCGATCAATTCGCTGTAAAGCAGCTCGACCTCATCCCCCGGTTCCCCCCGTACCCGAATCCGCGCCCATCCTGCGGTATTTTGACCGAAATCATACACCGTAAGTCCCGGCTCCGGCTGATACGCGCATAACGGATCGAGCGGTCGATGCGCGCGGATCGGCGGCTGGGCGTTAGGCTCCAACACGCCTTCCGGCGTCGGCGCGATCACGACCGGCGTCCACTCTTCGGCCGCGACCGCCCCCGCACCCGCGATCGCCGAACTCTCCGGCCGATCCCAGTTTTCCGGCTTTCGGCGGGCATCGAAGGTCTCGCCGTCGTAAATATCCTGCATCAGCAGCGGTCCGGGCGCAGAAGTCCAAGATTCGTCCGTACCGATCGTCATCATGCCGCCGTCCGCGAACGTCAGATCGAGCTGAAGAATCAGCGCTTTATCCCGTTTCCATTTCCACCCCCAACGCGAGTAGTTGAAGTTATAACCGTTGCCCAGCATGGCACCCAGCACGTTATCGCCTGCTTGAAGCAGTTCAAGCAGTTCGTCGGTTTCGTACACGTCGAACAGCAGCCGCTCCCCGTAAGGCGTGTTCGCCGGAGCCAGAACGCGATCGCCGATCCGCTTCCCGTTCAAGGTCAGTTCGTACCAGCCGAGCGCGTACGCGCGAAGCCTTGCTCCCACAGGAGGCGACGGCAAAGAAAACGCGCGGCGAAATAAAGGGTTGTCCACGGGCAGCGGATTTTCGCATAGTGCCGCCTCGCCGTTTTGAAGCCGCAGCCCGCTGCCCGACGGATCAAGGCTTCCGGCTCCGAAATGCAGTACGGCAGGATCGTAGAAGCGATTGACGTAAAGCGCGCGGCCGGCGGCGCCGAAAACCCGCAGCTCCCGGAACACGGCCGTCGACGAAGTGCCGGATCGGAAACCGATGCTTCCGCGGGCCGAAGATGCTTCATTTGCTTGTTTGCCTTTTGCTCCTCCCGGGACCGACAAATCGGCCGACAACGTCTCCCGCCCGTTCAGGTCCACGCGCACGCGCCCGTGCTCCTGCACGATGCGCACGGCGACCTCGCGAAGCCGACGGCAGGCCGCCTCTTCTTCGTTCGGGCCGGCCTGCCTGGATTCGCGTTCGCTTATTTCGGCTTGCTGTTGCGCCGCCTTCAGCTCCGCCGCATAGACCTGCGCCGCTTCCTTGCGTACGCCGTCGCGCACCTCGTACAGCGCGGCGCTGCCGTCCGCGGCATTCAGCTGCAAAACGCGGCAATTTTCCGCATCCCGCACCGCAAAAAGGATTTCAGCGCTGCCGTCGTTTTCCAAGCTCGCCCGCACTTCCAATGCATGCACGTTCCAGTCGAGGTGATCCTGCGCCGGCCGGGTAATCCATCGCGCGCTCCATGCTTCGGCATCGGCCGTATGTTCGGCGTTCGACGCAGGTTCCGTTTCTGCCCGTGCCAAGCCGTTCGATTGCTCCGTTTCTTTTTTCACCGCCACTCCCCCGATCTTTTCGTTTTTTCCGCGCTGACGCTCCGCTTCCCGCAATCGCAGTCTTCGCCGGGAAGCAAACTCTTTCTTTGTCCTCTACGCTGCCGTTCTATGATCGTTCGGCGACCGACGTCCGACCCGCTCGTACGGACGGAGCGTTCCAGGCCCCGATACGCACGCTGACGAGTAATTCGGATGCTTGTCCGTCGAATTCGATCACCCGCTCTTCGCCCGGATGCAGTCCGAAATCGTTGTCCTCCAAAAAGCAGTCCCAATCCGACGGAAACCCTTCGACGATCACCCTGTAAGCCGGGAGGCCGCCGAGATTGCGGACGGATATCGCGCCGCCTTTTTCCCCGTGTTCGATCGTCCATTCCAGCCGCGTTTGCGGCAGCCGCCGCAGCGGCGCGTCCGGCAGGCCGGCGTACAGCTTGAATGCCTGCTCCGCTTCCCCGTCCGGATATTCGTTGGCGCTGCCGCGATGCCGTTGTTCGAATTCCGACAGCTCCCGCGTTTTGGGCTGGCCGTTGAACGCGTACCAACGGTCCGACAGCAAATTTCCGTTGTCATCGCGCAGCGAGATCGCGAGCAGAAACGGCGACAGCACCGCGGCGTCATCCGGAAGCTTTATCGGTTCGCAAGGCAGTTCGGCCGTTTCTCCCGCCGCAAGCTGCACTTCGCTTAACGTCAGCCTATGCAGCTTTTGCAAAGACGAGCCGTACAACACGACGTTTACGCTCGCGCCCGCCAACACTTCGAGCGTATCGTTGGCGACGTGCAGCGAAAATTCCAAAGCTTCTCCCGCTCCCCAGCCTTCCGTACGCCCGCAGACCGCGAAAGCGCTCCGGGGCAAACAGGTCTGCCGCGCCCGGTAATAAGACAGCTTCGGCGTGCCGTAAAAGTCGACGATCCCCCAGGAATGGCCGGGAAACAGCTCGCTGAACTTGTAGTACCAGAAGCCCGTTTTGCCCGAACCCGATCCCGCACGCTGCACGTCGCCCGTAAAAGCGATCGAATTCCCCTGCGCGCTTTGCGAATACAGAATATAATCGTCCCAGCTTCGGATCGGGCCGTAAGCGCCGTAACGCATAACCTTGATGATGTCTTTGAGGCCGAACTGGTGAAAATGCGCTTTCCAGCCCCGGCTCCGCTCGGTCGGCGGGAACGTCTCAAGCTCCTCCGCGGGCATGTAACGCAAACAGCTTGCACGGTCGGGCTGGCTCGGAATGCCGTATTCGCCGTAAAAAACGGACGGCATGCCCAGCGTCGATTCCTCCAGCGGTTCGCCGCCGTGATAGACGTCCCAGTTATGCACGCTTCCTCCCCACGGATCGGTCCGGTGAAACGGCCTCGACGGATCGAGTCCCCGGCAGCGGCGTCCGACGAGAAACAATCCTTCGTCCGCTCCGCCGTGACGGCCGTTTTCGTTGCCGCCGCCCCACATGACCAGCGACGGACGGCTGCGCAGCCGCTTCACCGAACGCGATACCTGCCGATCCAACACGCCGAGATCCGTGTAAGGCGAGTCCGGCGGTCCCCAGCAAAGCGGAAACTCCTGATACACCATGATTCCTTTTCGATCGCACAGGTCGTAAAAGAAATCCGATTCGACCAGCCCTCCGCCCCAGGCGCGCAGCATCTGGACGCCGCCGCGCCGGGCCAGCTCCAGCAGCCTTTCGTACCGTTCTTCGCTTTGCTCCAGCATCGGTTCGGGCCAGCACCAATTCGCGCCTTTGACGAACATCGGGACGTTGTTGACGACGAACTGCCAACGGTAATGTTCGTCGGGCTTCGCTTCGGGAACCGGAGTCATCTCGAGCGTGCGTATGCCGAAAGGGACCTGCGTACGATGGAGCGCGCGGCGTTCTTCCCGCTCCCCTTCCCCTTCGGCGGCGTAAACGCTTAAGGAGAGCGCGTACAGGTTCGGATCGCCGTAACCGACAGGCCACCACAAAGCCGGATCGGGCAGCGATACTTCGGCGGCGAACCGGCTAAGGCCGTATTCGATCCATGCTTCGGTGCGGAACGTCAGCTCTTGCGAACCGCAGGGCTCGTTCTCTTCCGACCCTTCTTCGATCTCGGCGGTTCGATCCGAAGCGTTACCCGTTCGCCGAATGCCCAGCTCTACCCGTACCCCGGTCCGTTCCGGCAGCAGGCTGTTCAGCTCGTATTCGATCCGCAGCCGGGCGCTTCCCGCGTCGATCGACTGCGTGATCACGCAAGGATGCAGCACGGACACGTCCGGCTCCGCCGTTACGGTCACGTCCTGCCAGATGCCGAGCGAGATCAAATGCCCGTAATGCCAACCGAAACCGGGACTGCCTTTGAGTTTGCCGTTCCACGATTGCGGCGCTTGATCGATACGCACGACCAGTTCGTTGACTTCTTCGCCGCCGAAGCGTGCAAGTCCGGAAATATCCAGGTCCGGACCGCCGAACATGCCTGCGTGATGCCCTAAAGACCGTCCGTTCAAAAAGACCGTGCCGGAATAATCCAGACCGCCGAACCGCAGCGTCAGACGGCGGCCGCTCCACGCTTCGGGCAGCTCGAAGCTTTTGGCGAACCACCAGTCCCGGCGTTCGGTTCTCGTACGGCGGAACCAGGCGGGAAACTCTTTCGGTTCGCCGTATTCCTCCAGCTCGTCGATCGTGTTCGTGTTCCAGTGCGGATCGGGAAGCTTGCCGAGGTCGACCAACGATTTTTGCACGGTCGAAGGAACCCGTACTTCGTCCCAATCGCCGCGATCGAAGCCGTGCGCGTACCACCGTTCCGCCATGCCCGGGCTTTCTGTTCCTTTTCGTCCGAACCATCCGGTGAAGGGAGCCGGATCGCCGGGATCGGCAGGTTCGCAGCTTTTCATGCGCCAGATGCCGGATAACGACAACGTTTGCGAGCTTTTTCCAGAGTCGGAGCGGGAGTAAGCGTCGACCCGGCCACTATCCGATGAATCTGCCCCAAACTTGCTTTCTGCCTCTTGATCGCGCTCCGGCGGATATGCAGTTCCTTTCGGACGTTCGTTTTCGGTTTCCGTGTCCCGAACAGGCTTCGTCACGCGCTTCGCAACCGCCGTTCGAATCGGCAGCGCGGAGTCGGCTTCGATCCGCGCATCGCCGTGCAGCGACGAGCGACGGTACGCTTCGTCTTCGATCTCGTCAAGATAGCGTACGGAAGCTTGCCCGGTACCGACATCGGAAAAAACGGCATGTTTCGAATCAAATCGATTGTTCATGGGCAGGATTCTCCTTTCGCGTTCTATGTAACGACAGCCCCTTGAGCTCAGTATTGCGAATGTTGCCTTTTTGCTCACTTTTCACGCCAAAAGCGGCTTAAGCATTCGATTTGTTGACTTTTTGTCCACATTTTTCGCTTAAAAAATCAAATTCGGTGTTTTCAAGGTCGAAATGTGTGCACAAGGTCAGCATTTTCGATAAAACTTGGAATTCAGACTGAAAATGTTGACTTTCGGCTCACATTTCCGCAGCTTCGCGGTTACCGACTGCCGACACGGTCTCAGCCGCTTTATCGTTGATCGTTCGTCCATCTGATCGTTCCATCGTTCGAACTTTCGCTTAATGCTTGATCGTCCTCGGCGCTTTTTTGCGACAATCGGCTTCCGCTTCCCGCACATAACGACGGAGCCGCAATGCGGTTCTGCGGCTCCGTCGTCGGTCTTGCGCTATGAATGTCGGAACTTACAATCCGTGCTCGCTTCTCAGGCGCTGCACTTCGCCGTTATAAAATTCCGTGAAGTCTTCCGCTCCGGCTTTTTTGAACGATTCCAGCGCGGTTTGCTTGGCTTTCTCGAACGACGCGTCGTCTTTCGACAAGATGATCTTCGCGGCTTCGCGGGCGGCCAGCTCTTTGAGCGACGCTTCCTGCTTTTTGCGGTCTTCCGGCAGGACGACGCCCGGCACGGTGGAGCTTTTCAGGATTTCTTCGTCCGACAATCCTTCCATCCAGGTGGTGTACGTGTCCAGTTTGCCTTCGTCGACCATCTTTTGGAATACTTGACCGGAATATTTGGCTCCGTAATGCTCGGCGAAGTCTTTTTCGAGCACGGTCGCCGATTGCTCCAGCGCTTCTTCGGACGTGAACAGGTTGATCGGCTGGCCGTCGTTCGGGTCGACGAAGTCGCCGCCCAAGCCGATGATGTTGCGGTCGAGCGACAGGCCCGAAGCTTCGTATTCCGCGCCGCCTTTCGCTTTGAGCGCGAGGGTCTCGGCCGTCAGCTTCGGCACGCCGTCTTCCATTGTCCAATGCGTGCCTTCGATGCCGTTGTACATGGTGCGCGCGCCTTCGTAGGAGTAGATGTAGTTCAGGAACTCCATCGCTTTTTCCGGGTTTTTCGAGCTTTTGGAGATGCTGTACGATTTGTCCGACCAGCCGATCGGATTGACTTGTCCGGTCCAGGCCAGCTTGCCCGCCGGCACGACGATGTAGCCCGTGCCGTCGTCGGTATGCTGCGCGTTGAAGTCGCCCATCGCCCAAGTCGCCGGTCCGACGACGATTTGGCCGGACGTCGCTTTGGCCATATAGTCGTTGTTTTTCATCGTCAGGGAATCGGGATCGAGCAGGCCGCGGCGGTACGCGTCGTTATAGAAGTCCATCGCGGTCCAGAAGTTCGACGATTCGTCGGTCAGCACGCTGATAAAGTCGCTCGTGCCCACGCTCGCGGCCGTCAGGTCGCTCGTCGTGCCCGCGATCTCGGTAAACGTGATCGGCGGGATCAGGTAAGGCCAGATGCCCCAGTCCTGCCACATCGAGACGCCGTATACCGGCTTGCCGTCGTCGGTGGCCGGATGCTTGGCGACGATCTGCTCGACCGCGTCCAGCAGGTCGTCCATGGTGTTCAGCTCCGGCGCGCCGATTTCTTTGTACCAATCCCAGCGGATCGTCGGCCCGATCGTGATCGGCTGAACCGTGGAACCAGGCTTCGGTTGAACTTGAGGAGGCAGGAAGTACAGCGAGTCGGTGCCGTTGCTCCAGTTCTTTTTGCTGTAATCCACGACGGTCGGAATATTCGCGGAAATGTCTTTGCCGTGTTCGGCCAGCATATCGTCCATCGGGACGATCAAGCCGCCTTCGATCAGCTGCTTTTGATATTTGATCGGGTCGGCGCGCACGATGTCCGGCAGGTCGCCGCCCGCGAGCAGCACGTTGAATTTGTTTT
>Ga0308157_10009018_pt1 | contig 11170 bp, 9 predicted proteins | sample PhyBR1_FD_201035 | JGI IMG/M metagenome (GOLD analysis project Ga0308157, IMG submission 201035) | Phyllosphere microbial communities from UC Gill Tract Community Farm, Albany, California, United States - DLSLB.R1 | ecosystem: Host-associated > Plants > Phyllosphere > Unclassified | place: USA...
TTCGGTCTGAAGAGCGGTTATGAAGGGGGCGTCAAGTTTGTTGATAGCCTTGAGCTGTTCTCGCTTCTGGCCAATATCGGTGACACGCGTTCGCTGGTCATTCACCCGGCATCAACAACGCATCGTCAGCTGACTGACGAACAGAAGGTTGCGGCGGGCGCAGGTCCTGATGTTGTTCGTCTGTCCATTGGCATTGAAGACGCCGATGACATTATCGCTGATATCGAGCAGGCACTCGCCAAGGTTTGATGCGATGAGCCGATTCCTCAGCTTTGATATCGATGGTGTGGAACCAGAAGAAAGCGCTCCTTTGCCGGAGCGCGTTCTTTTGGGCGATCCGCGGTTTCTTACGTGGAACTTCGAGGAAAGTACCGACGGCAAGCTATTCGCAGGCATATGGGAGAGCTCACCCGGAAAATGGCGCGTAGAATATGACGAATGGGAGTTTTGTCATATTCTGGCAGGCCACTCGGTTCTGACGGAAGAGGGCGGCGAAGCACGAACGCTTAAAGCAGGCGATAGTTTTGTTATTCAACCGGGTTTCAAAGGTATCTGGGACGTTATTGAAACTACGCGCAAAGAATATGTAATCCGGCTTTGAAAGTGCCGCTTGATTGTTTGAAACTGAAAGGCCCGGTCGATTGACCGGGCCTTTCTTTTTAAGCGCCGTATGGCACCCAAATGTTTTTGACCTGAACAGCTCTGCGCAAGTAATCGCGACCTTGTGCTTCGCTGGTATTGTTCCAGTTAGGCAGGCGGCCATTATTGACCCAAGTGGCCTTGAGATTTCCGGCAGAAGCCTTTTCAACCATCGCGCTGCCTTCCTTAGAACCGAAGTACCAAAGGGCTGCCACTTCATCATGTTCAGCCAATGTCTTGGCTAAGACATCACGCTCGCCGGTGACAATGTTGATTACCCCACCCGGCACATCCGATGTGTCGAGCACCTGATAGAAATCGCCAACAATCAGCGGATGATGGCTTGATGGCACGACAACTGTGCGATTACCCATCGCAATGGCAGGCAGCACAAGTGAGACCAGCGATAAAAGCGGAGCTTCATCGGGGCAGACAACGCCCATCACACCCCATGGCTCGTTCATGGCGAGCGTCACATGACGCGACTTGGTTGAATGTACTGCGCCGTCGAACTTGTCGGCCTGTGCCGCATAATAGAAAATGCGACGCAGGGATGCTTCGACTTCTTCGGTCGCTTTCTTTTCGCTGACACCAGTGCTCTCAACGAGGCGAGCCACAAATTCGTCGCGGCGTGCATCGAGGTTTTCACCCAGATAATAAAGCACCTGTGCCCGGTTATGGGCGGTGGCGCTGCCCCAGCTTGATGCTTTAGCCGCAGCTTCAACCGCATTGCGGATATCTTTGCGGTTGCCAATGCCAGCCTGACCGATAACTGCGCCGCCTTTGCCTGTAACCGAATAGCTATAACCACCATCAGGACGAGCCTGCTTACCGCCAATATAGTTCTTCATCGTGCGGTCAATGCCATTGATGACGATCTTGTCTTCACCTGACGGCGCCGCAGATGGTGCGAAATTTTCGACAGCCTTTGGAGAAGTCAGTCCCTTTTCCCAATCGGCTGCAAGATACTCGTAAAGGCCTTCGCGTGCGCCTTCACGGCCGTATCCGCTTTCGCGATAGCCACCAAAGCCTGCGCCTGCATCCAGCATATTGGTGCAGTTGATCCAGACAACACCGGCCTTCACGCGAGCCGCGAGGTCCAGCGCAACATTGATGTTTTCCGACCAGATGGATGCGGCAAGGCCATAACGCGTATTGTTGGCGAGTGCCACAGCCTCATCTGGCGTGCGGAATGTTGTGGCGGCGGCGATTGGTCCGAAGATTTCCACCTGACAGACCGTTGCCGCCTGATCGACCTCAGTGAAAAAACCGGGCGCAATGTAATTACCCTTGGCAGGCAGCGGATGAGGCGTCTGCCAGAGTTGTCCGCCTTCATCGATACCTTTCTGGATCAGATCGGATATGCGTTTCACCTGAGTAGGCGAGACAATGGCACCAACATCAGTGGATTTGTCGAGCGGATCACCGACGCGCAGGCTTTCAAGCCGCTTTTTCAGCTTGGCATAAAAGCGATCGGCAATGCCTTCCTGCACCAGAAGACGCGAACCCGCGCAGCAGACTTCGCCCTGGTTAAACCAGATGGCGTCGACGACACCTTCAACAGCGGCATCGAGATCAGCATCTTCAAATACGATGAAGGGCGATTTGCCACCAAGCTCCAGCGAGAGCTTCTTGCCGGAACCTGCAATCTGTTCGCGGATGATGCGGCCCACTTGTGTCGAGCCGGTGAAAGCAACCTTGTCGACGCCGTCATGACCGCAGACGCTCGCACCCGTTGTGCCATCGCCCTGTACGATATTGACGACACCGGCAGGCAGGCCAACTTCGTGGCAGATTTCTGCAAAAGCGATAGCAGTCAGTGGTGTGAGATCAGCAGGCTTCAGCACCACCGTATTGCCAGCAGCCAAGGCTGGCGCGATCTTCCACGCCAGCATCAACAATGGGAAGTTCCAAGGGATCACCTGACCACAAACGCCAACCGGTGAGAAGCCCTTGAACTCATCTTCAACCATCTCTGCCCAACCGGCATGATGGTAGAAATGACGAACTGCCAGCGGAATATCGATGTCGCGCGTTTCACGCAGCGGTTTGCCATTATCCATGGTTTCCAGAACCGAGAGGAAGCGTTCTCGCTTCTGGATATGGCGGGCGATTGCATAAAGATATTTTGCACGTTCATGGCCGGATAGCTTTGACCACTTGCCAAAGGCACCACGCGCAGCTTTCACAGCCTGATCGACGTCTTCCTGCGTTCCAAGTGTGATCTCGGCAAGCTTGTCGCCATTGGCAGGATTGGCCACGGCAATGGTTTTGCGACCTTCCGGTTTGACGAAAGCGCCGTTGATATAATGACCGAAAGAATGGCCATGCTGTTCCAGCCACTGCTTCACATCGCCGTTTGCTTCAGGGGAAGGTCCATATTCCATGGTCTTCAGAATGTCCTTGATGGGTCGCATTTTATGTTCCTTACGAGCATTTCCAGCAAAACTGCGTGAGCGTTTGAGTAGGAGAATGCGAAATGCCAAGTTTAAGCAGCGGCGTGACGATTGGCGCTCGAATAGCGTCCGGTCACGAAGTGCTCTAGTTGTCGTTCAATGTCGCCGAGCATTGATGATGCGCCGATGCGGAAAAGATCGGGTTCAAGCCAGCGATTGCCGAGCTCTTCTTTCATGAGCGTGAGCCAAGCGAGTGCGTCCTTGGCGGTCTTGAGACCACCGGCAGGCTTGAATCCGACGATCTGCCCGGATAGCTCGCCGTAATCCCGCAATGCCCGCACCATGGTAAGGCTGACGGGCAGCGTCGCGTTGACATCTTCCTTGCCGGTCGAGGTCTTGATGAAATCAGAGCCCGCCTGCATCGCAACCATCGAGGCGCGATAAACATTGGTGAGCGTGTTGAGATCACCGGTTGCGAGAATGGCCTTCATATGCGCCTCGCCACAGGCTTCGCGCATGGCGGCAATTTCGTCATAAAGCGCGGACCAGTTTTGTGTCAGCACATGCTCGCGGGTAATGACGATGTCGATTTCGTGCGCACCCTGCTCAACCGCATAGGTGATTTCTGCAAGGCGCAATGGCAAAGGTGTCAGGCCTGCCGGAAAACCTGTTGCCACAGAGGCTACGGGAATGCCGGAGCCCTCCAGTGCTTTGACTGCATGGGACACCATGGTCGGATAAACACAGACTGCGCCGGTGGTTATGCCTGCATCAAGCAGGCCGAGGGCTTCAAGAATGTCATCGCGCACGGGGCGGCGCGCTTTGGCACAAAGCCTGCGCACACGTCCGGCAGTATCATCACCGGCGAGCGTAGTCAGGTCGATGCACTGGATTGCACGGATAAGCCATGCTGCCTGATATTCTTTCTTGATCGAACGTCGCGCTGGCAGCGTTGCAGCGCGACGTTCCGAGGCGCTGCGGTTCACGACAACATCTTCAAACCATTCAGGCTTGAGCGGCGTGCCATTATTGCGGGGAAGGGTTTCGGTCATTGTATTGTCCGTCTGTGAGGTTTGTTGACGTTCAAGAGCACTTAGGCGCGTTCGATCAAAGGCGCGTGGTCACGGCAGAACGTTTCAAATTCATCGGCACTGGCATAAGCCTTTTGCGTGCCGGGTCGGGTGATGGAATGAGCGGCATAAAGGGAGGCTTTGCGAAGGGCCGCTTCCACATCGCCGGTCTCTGCATAAAAGCGTGCAAACGAGCCGATAAAAGCATCGCCTGCGCCTGTCGTATCTTTCGGTGTGACTTTGACCGGCGGGATATTGACGATCTCAGTTGCGGTAATCATGCGTGCGCCACGTCCGCCCAGTGTCACGATGACCGTGCGGATCCCACGCGCAATCAGCGAGCGGGCGGCAACGACAATCTCATCATCCGTGCTGGTTGGTAGGCCAGACAAAAGAGCAAGCTCGCTCTCGTTGGGCACGAGGAAGGTCACTTGCCGGATGCGTTCCGGATCAAGATCAGCCGCCGCAGGCGCAGGGTTCAAAATGGTTTCGATGCCGTTTTCAGCTGCAAAAGCGATGGTGTGGTAGACGGTCTCGACCGGCACTTCCATCTGCATGAGGATCAGGCCGCATTCCTTCAGATCATCGGCAGCCTTATCGACTTCGGCGGGCAGGAGGTCTGCATTTGCACCTTTGACGATCAGGATCGAGTTTTCGCCTGAAGGTTCGACGAAGATGGGGGCTACACCGCTCGACTTGCCCGATACCTTGAGAACGTGTCGCGTATCGACGCCAAAGCTATTGAGATTGCGGATCGTATTATCGGCAAAGACGTCGTCGCCAACACGCGTTACCATCATCACGTCGGCACCGAGGCGTGCAGCTGCAACAGCCTGATTTGCCCCCTTGCCGCCGCAGCCAATTTCGAACGTTGGTGCTTCAAGCGTCTCGCCGGGGCCAGGCATACGGTTCACATAGGTGATGAGATCCACCATGTTGGAGCCGACCACTCCGATCTTTCTGGTCATAAGAAGTTCCTTTGAAATTTCAGAGTGCCCTGATCTTGGCTTCAAACTGTTCGGCGGCAGGCTGATCTAGATAGCCAAGGCGCACGGGGAAGATGGCGCGCTCACCCGACGCCAGTATCCGCACATTGTTCTTGGCTTTTTCGGCGAGATAGCCTTCCGGCTCGCAAGTGGATGGCAGGGCAAAGGCTGCAACCTGCGCATCACCGTTGACGAGAATCCACCGCACGGTTTTCGGGAAAGCCTCAACCGGATAGGAGATCGCAAAGCCGTCACCATCGGCTAACTGCATCATCTGATGGGTCTTGCCATCGGCATCGGACGGTAAGCCACGAATGTAGAAAACCTGCTCGGGATCGTAGCGCTCCGGCTCATCGAGCACTTCCATCACGGAAGGATCTGCGGCCAGTTCATCAATCAAGGAGAGGTAATCGTCATTGGGCGTCACATGGCCCGGAACGGCCGTGCGAACCTGCACCTGATCTGGTGTAAAGGCGACCGGCTGCACAATGCGCGCGTCTTCGTCATAGGCGAAATTGACGTGGCACATATACATCAGCTCCATCGGAGCCGATGACAGGTTTTCAACATCCATGGTGATGTCGAAGAGCGTTTCCTTCGCATGAAGCCGAACGTTTGGCCGAGCGAGATAATGCGCGCCAAAGCCCATGACATATTCATATTCGCCAGTGACTTCGACAAAGCTGCCATGTTCATCCGCTCCGAATAAAAGCCCTGCCTTGTCCATCTTTGCGCAGGCCATCTCACCATGCAGAAGGTGATTATCCTGCGGTGAAGGGCAGCCATTGCGCAAGATTCCGCTGTGAAAAGCAAAGCATCCGTAAGTCTCGACGATGGTTGTTGCCGGGCGCGGCATGGAGAAGCTGTTGCCCATGGTGAGATCAATGCCGTCGAACTCTGCGCCCCATACCATCTGCCCCATGAATGGAAGCACAATGATATTGCCGCGCTCGTTTTCGATCAGCAGAGCTTCAATACCGCTTGGATAGCGAAATGCCGTCACACTCAGCCCGTCTGCACTGGCAATGACATGCGGCTGTTCGACAAAGTCCTGACGACGAAGATGAAATTCAATATCCTGCATTTGAGATCACCTGCCTTGATTGCGCGAAGCATTGATCGCGATAACGAGGATGAGGAACGCACCCCAGATGAAGTCGATCAGGTGGTTGGAGAACCGCATCATCTGAAAGCCGGAGGAAAGAAGCATGAGAGCGATCAGCGCGATTGCGATGCCCAGCACACGCCCCTTGCCGCCTGCCGGATTCGTGCCGCCAAGCACGGCGATCAAAACCGCCTGCAACAGATAGGATGCGCCGTAATCGGATTTGGCCGCATTGGTACGTCCCGACAAAATGATGCCCGCAAGCGAAGCGAGAACGCCCGTCAGCATGTAGGAATAAAGGATCATGCGTTCTTTGCGGATGCCAGCAAACACGGCTGCGCGCGGGTTGGTGCCGATCAGCATCAGATTGATACCAAGCGTGGTGCGGGTCAGCAAAATTCCGACGAGAATGCAGACCACAATGAATAGAAGGAAAGGCGTGGCGATGCCCATGATCTTGCCATTGCCTACCCAGTTCCAAGCATCTGGGAAACCAACGATGGCAGGCCCACCGGTAAGCACCAGCGCCAGTCCCATCAGAACCTGGCCTGTGCCGAGTGTTGCGAGGATCGGCGTGATGCGCAGCTTGGCGATCAGCAATCCATTCACAAGGCCTGATAGAAGCCCGATGAGTATCGCAAGCAGGATACCAATGACCGTGTAGAATAACATTCCAGAGCCTGAAGTCTGGGCTGCCTGCACCATGGATGAATGGAAATAGACGCCAGCGACAATACCCGCCAGATTGGCAATGCCGACGACCGAAAGATCAATGCCGCCCGTCAACATGGCAATCATCATGGCGATGGAGAGGATGCCCAGCTCCGGCATGATGTAGCTGATTGATTCAAAATTGTAGTAGCGCAGGAACTTGTCCGGGTTCATCCAGGTCATCAGCGCGAACACGAGCACGGTGATCACAACGAGCTGGATGATATTGTTGTCTCCGCCAAGGATGCGGCGCATGTCGAAAGACTGTTTCATGTCGCTTTCTCCCTTCAGGCGATGCTTTTGCGATCACGCCACGCCGTGATGGCGGTTGCTGCGATGATAATGAGGCCCACAACGACACGCTGCCATGTGGTGTCGACCTTCATGATGATGAGCGAGTTTTTGACCATCACGAGCATGAAGACGCCCATGAGTGTGCCGAGTACCGTTCCGCGTCCGCCGAAAATCGAGGCGCCACCGAGAACCACGGCTGCGATCACATCGAGTTCTAGGCCTACAAAATCGCGCGGATTGGCAAGCCAGATCATGGATGAATGCAGCAGCCCCGCAAAACCTGCCAAGGCACCCGCCACGCAATAAACGAAGAAGATCGTGCGGCGCGTGTTAAAGCCGACGCGCTTTGCGGCTTCCGGCGAGCCGCCATAGGCATAAACACTGCGTCCGATCATCGTATGGCTGAGTATCAGGTGGATCAGCAATGCAAGCGTGAGATAGACGAGGAACATCGCGGTCAGACCAAAGGCTGTACCGGAGGCTGAGGTGAGCGAAATTACGTCCGTCTTGCCAAACTCGATCAGCTCTTTTGGCATCTTGTTGATATTGACGATGCTGGTGCCAACGAGACCCAGCACAAGGCCGCGTACAATGGAGCCGGTGCCGAGCGTCACGATCAGCGGGATCATCTTGAAGCGATGGATGATGAAGCCGTTAAAGGCACCGAGCAGCAAGCCGATAAGCGTTGCCGCGACAAACGGAATGAACACACCATCATAGCCAAGGTAAACCATAGCGCGGACGGTCAGATACATTGCCGCAATAGCAAAGGCCGTAAACGATACGTCGATGCCGCCGGAAATCATCACCAGCAGAACGCCAAGCGCCATGATGCCGATCACGACATTGGAACGTAGAAGCCCGAAAATATTATCCAGTGACCAGAAGGCGGGGTTGATAAGACCAATGATAATCATTGCGGCGAGAAGCACACAGGCAATGATGAATTCGGTACTGCGAATGAATTTCATGTGCCGGTTCCTCAATTCAACGTCTTGAGCCGGTCATTGACGGCGTCTTCAGTCATGTTTTCACCGGAGAGTTCATCGACGAAACGTCCACGATGCATCACCAGCACACGATTACAGTTCTGAACCAGCTCCGGCACATCATCGGAAATCATCAGAACGGACAGACCTTCATCCTGTGCGAGTTTGTGGATGATGTTGTGAATCTGAGCCTTTGAACCCACATCAACGCCAACCGTTGGCCCGTTGAGGATCAGGATTTTAGCGCCAGTCAAAAGCCATCGCGCCAACACAACGCGTTGCGCGTTGCCGCCGGAGAGATGGTTGACGGGTGTATGCGGGCCGGGCGCAACAATATTCATTGCCGAGAACATGTCGCGCGTCGTTGCATCGGCCTTTTTGCGATTGATGAACAAGCCGCGTACGAATTTCTCAATCGACGTCACAATGATATTGCGCTCAATCGACTGGGTGAGGAACAGCCCTTCCGTAAGACGATCTTCCGGCACATAAGCAACGCCGCAGGCAATACCTTCCTGCACGGTTTTGGGGTGAACGGGCTTGCCGTCGATCCGCACATTACCGGTAAAGCCAGGCTTCATTCCAAAGAGAGCCAAGGCAAGCTCGGTACGGCCAGAACCGATCAGGCCGGAAATGCCAACAATCTCGCCTGCATGAAGCGTGAGGCTGGCTTTTTCCACTGAACCTGGAACCGAGAGATTGTCGACCTCAAGGCTCGGGACACTGGTGGCGCTGTCACGGGCAACCCATTGGTAGCTGTGTGCTGTCAGTTCCTGGCCCGTCATGGCGCGGGTGATCGCCGGTTCGTCAAACTCGTTAATCGGGCCTTCCGCGACTTTCTTGCCGTTGCGGAAAACAGTCAGCCGCTCGCTGATTTCCAGCATTTCGCGCATCTTGTGGCTGACGAACAGCACAGCGATGCCCTGTGCCTGAATATCGCGCACGATCTTGAACAGCGCGTCGACTTCATGTCGGGTAAGCGCAGTGGTTGGTTCATCCATGATCAAAAGCCGCGCATCGGCCATAACGGCGCGCGCTATTGCTACGATCTGCTTGCCGGATGTTGGCAGGCTATCCACATCGGCATCCAGATCCATCTGAACACCGAGACGATCAAGCGCCTGCTGCGCAAGTTCGCGCACGCGCTTCCAATCGACAGCTTTTCGACCTTCCATGAGAAATGTATTGATCGCGAGGTTTTCCGCGACCGTCAGGTTCCCGAACAGCGAGAAATCCTGATAAATCACCTGAATGCCATGATGTACGGATTTGACAGGATCGAGCTTGCCGACCGTCTTGCCGTCGATCAGAATTTCGCCGTCTTCGGGTGTGTAAACACCGGACATGATCTTGATTACAGTGGATTTGCCAGAGCCGTTTTCGCCAGCTAGGCAGTGAATTTCGCCGGGCTTGATGGCAAAGGACACGTCGTCCAGTGCTTTCACGCCGCCAAAGCGCTTCCCGATATGGCGCAATTCGATCAGATTTTCAGTCATAGAGGCCTCGTGCAAGGCTGCAAATGCAGATGGAATGGGGAGAAAGAGGCGGGGGCCTCTTTCTCCTGTTCAGCAACGATTAGAAGTCGTACTGATCCATGTTTTCCTTGGTCACGCCGACCCAGCCCGCGCCGTAGAGCAGATTTGGCTTCGAAGCGTCGGGAGCGATCAGGCTTTCATAGCCAGGCAGACCGAGATTAAGGCCAGCCTTGATTTGCTCGTTCTTCTTTTCAAGAGCTGCAACGGCCAGCATATTCATGGCATAGCCAGCGACTGCCGGGTCCCAAAACTGAATATACTGAACATCGTCATTCTTGATGTATTCACCGGCAACCGACACAAGACCGGTGCCAGCGAATGAGACTTTACCCTTTAGTCCGCCTTCAGCAATCAGACGACCGGCACCGGCTGAAGTAGGCATTGGCGCGCCCAGAATACCGGTGATGTCCGGATAGGCGGTCATCGCTTCCTTGAGCTTATTGTAGTCGGTATTTGCATCGTCATAGGTTTCGAGACGTTCAGTCGCCTGTGACATTTCCGGGAAATTGGCCTTCTGATACTCAACGGCACCATCAACCCATTCCATCTGTGACTTCGAGGTCAGGCTGCCAACGGTGGCAACATATTTGCCCTTGCCGCCCATCGACTTGCCGAGTTCCTTCATAAGGTTGGCGCCGTAGGCCTTATTGTCGAAAGCTTCGATGTCATAGTCGACATTCTGAATGTTGGAAGCTTCATGGCTGATAACGACGATGCCGCGTTCACGAGCCTTCTTCAAGACTGGTTCCACAGCCTCGACCGAGAACGGCACGATGGCAATAGCGTCAACGCCCTGTGCAATAAGGTTTTCGACGATCTGAACCTGAGCGGCCGCATCTGCCTGACTTGGACCAACCATCCAGACGTCATTGCCGGTATCGGCCTTGAACTGCTCAACGCCGTCACGCATACGGTCGAACCAGGCAATCCCGTCAACCTTCACAACTGTCGCGATCGTATATTTCTTGTCGTTTGCCGTCGTGATGAGGTCTTTATTGATTTTCGACGTATCGACGACACCTTCCGCAAAAGCATGTGGCACGGCAACAGACATCGTAACAGACGCGGCAATAGCCATGGACGCGATAAACTTCTTCACCGGTATTTCCTCCCTGGAAACGAATAGCCCCCGCCAAAAACGCATCCGCGCAGGCGAGATTGGTGACTACTGATTTTTACGCTGATGCTTTGCAGACTGCTGCTGACATCAGTGTCTCCTCCATTGCGACCATCAACACTGGATAAGTCGCAAATTCCTCTTTCTTGGCGCAGGCTGCCTGAAGCTTTCTGGCCTGCTGCAAATTCCTGTTGTCAGATCCTCCCGATAATGCGAACTATAATGTTACAATCCGATCATTATGTTTGGATCGTTTCATATTTCTGTTTGACCTGTCAAGTATGCACCATCGCAATTGCACCAATTGATGTGGCAAGCTAAACGGGGG
>Ga0308157_10009019_pt1 | contig 11170 bp, 12 predicted proteins | sample PhyBR1_FD_201035 | JGI IMG/M metagenome (GOLD analysis project Ga0308157, IMG submission 201035) | Phyllosphere microbial communities from UC Gill Tract Community Farm, Albany, California, United States - DLSLB.R1 | ecosystem: Host-associated > Plants > Phyllosphere > Unclassified | place: USA...
CCCGCGCCGCGCGTGATGCAATATGGCATACGCCCCCCTGGAAGCCCGGCTTCCCTTGAGAGAAGAATTTCCCCATGACATTGAACGCCACCGTAGCCGCCGTCACCCGCCGCATCCGCGAGCGCAGCGCGCGCGAACGCGGCGCCTACCTGCAGCGGCTGCAGGCCATGGCGCAGCGCCCGCCGGGCGCGCAGCGCCTGGGCTGCGCCAACGTCGCGCATGCGTTTGCCGGCCTGCCCGGCAACGACAAGCTGCGCATCGTCGCCGAGCGCGCGCCCAATATCGGCATCGTCACCGCCTACAACGATGTGCTGTCGGCGCATGCGCCGCTGCAGCACTACCCGGATCTGATCAAGGACGAAGCGCGCCGCCAGGGCGCCACGGCCCAGGTCGCGGGCGGCGTGCCCGCGATGTGCGACGGCGTGACGCAAGGCACGCCGGGCATGGAGCTGAGCCTGTTCAGCCGCGATGTGATCGCCATGGCCACGGCCGTGTCGCTGAGCCACGATGTATTCGACTCCGCGCTGCTGCTGGGAGTCTGCGACAAGATCGTTCCCGGCCTGCTGATCGGCGCGCTGCAGTTCGGCCATCTGCCCATGGTCTTCGTGCCCGCAGGGCCGATGACGTCGGGGCTGTCGAACAACGCCAAGGCCAAGGTGCGCGAACAGGCAGCGCAAGGCCTGGTCGGGCGCGAGGAGCTGCTGGCGGCCGAGTCCGCGGCCTACCATGGCGAAGGCACCTGCACGTTCTACGGCACGGCCAACAGCAACCAGATGCTGCTCGAAGCCATGGGCTTGCATGTGCCCGGCACGGCCTTTGTCAATCCCGGCCAGGCGCTGCGCCAGGAGCTCACGCGCGAAGCCGCACGCACATTGCTGGTGCCGGGCTGCGCGGCTATCGGGGAAGTCGTCGACGAGCGCTGCATCGTCAACGCCATGGTCGCGCTGTTGGCTACGGGCGGCTCCACCAACCATCTGATCCATTGGGTGGCGGTGGCGCGCGCCGCCGGCATCACCATCGACTGGAACGATTTTTCCGAGCTGTCGGCCGTGGTGCCGCTGCTGGCACGTGTCTACCCCAACGGCAGCGCTGATGTGAACCATTTCCAGGCCGCGGGCGGCCCGGGCTATGTGATTCGCGAGCTGCTCGACGCGGGGCTGATGCATGACGACGTGCGCACGGCGCGCGCCGGCGGCATCCGCGAGTTCACGCGCCTGCCCCAGGGCGATGCGGATCACCAGCTGCACTGGGTGGACATCGGCGCCAGCCTCGACGACAGCGTGGTGCGCCCCGTGAGCGCGCCCTTCAGCGCCACGGGCGGCCTGCGGCTGCTGCATGGCAATCTGGGGCGCAGCGTGATCAAGGTCTCGGCCGTGCCCGAGGAGCGCCATGTGATCGAGGCGCCGGCGCGCGTGTTCGGCTCGCAGGCCGAATTGCAGGCCGCGTTCCAGGCCGGCGAGCTGGACCGCGATGTGGTCTGCGTCGTGCGCTGGCAGGGCCCGCAGGCCAATGGCATGCCCGAGCTGCACAAGCTCACGCCGCCGCTGGCCGTGCTCCAGGGCAAGGGCTTCCAGGTGGCGCTGGTGACGGACGGCCGCATGAGTGGCGCCTCGGGCAAGGTGCCCGCGGCCATCCATGTCTCGCCCGAAGCCTGTGCCGGCGGGCCGCTGGCGCGCGTGCTGGACGGCGATATCGTGCGGCTGGACGCCGTCGCCGGCACGCTCGATGTGCTGGTCGATGCGGCCGAATGGAATGCGCGCCCGCCCGCGCAGATTCCCCCGGCCCAGGCGCTGGACAACACTTTGGGCTTTGGCCGTGAACTGTTTGCCGGTTTCCGGCGCAATGCGCTCAGCGCGGAAGAGGGAGCCTGCTCATGGCTGTAGCCACCACGACATTGAGCGCGCGCGAGGTGATGCGCGACGCGCCGGTGATTCCGGTCATCGTGCTGCACGATGTTCAACACGCCGTGCCCATGGCACGCGCGCTGGTCGCAGGCGGCATCCGCATGCTGGAAGTCACGCTGCGCACGCCGCAGGCCCTGGCCTGCATAGAAGCCATCGCGCGCGAGGTGCCCGAAGCCGTGGTCGGCGCAGGCACGGTGCGCAGCAGCGCCGATGCGGCGGCTGCCGCGGGTGCGGGCGCGCGCTTTGCGGTCAGCCCGGGCTATACCCCGGCCGTGGGCGACGCCTGCCGTGCCCAGGGCCTGGCGCTGCTGCCCGGCGTGGCCACGGCCAGCGAAATCATGGCCGCGCAGGCCGATGGCTTCGATGCGCTGAAATTCTTCCCGGCGCTGCAGTCGGGCGGCAGCGCCATGCTCAAGGCCTGGGCCGGCCCGTTTGGCGATGTGCTGTTCTGCCCCACGGGCGGCATACAGCCGGGCAATGCCGCCGAGTTCCTGGCGCTGGCCAATGTGGCCTGTGTCGGCGGCTCGTGGCTGGTGCCGGCCGATGCCCTGGCCCAGGGCGACTGGGCGGGCATCACGGCGCTGGCGCGCGCAGCGGGTCAGTTGCAGCGCGCTGGAGGCGCAGCCGTAGGAATGCCGGGCTAAAGATAGGCCTGGCGTTGCGTCTTCAGCGCCTCGCGGTCAATGCTGGCGGCCAGCAATTCCATGTCGGCGGGTGACACGCCCTGTTGGCGGAAGAAATCGGGCCACTGTTCGACGACCTCGGCCACCTGCCGCACGAGCGCGATGGCGCGCGGCCGCTTGATACCGAACTCGTTGATTTCACTCAGCGCATTCTCCAGGCTGGACTCGGCACCCATGCGGCCCACCGCGAGCGCCTGATAGCCCATGTTCTGCAGCGTGGGCACCACGTCGTAGGCCGGCGTGAGGTCGTAGTAGCCATCCAGGTTCAGACAGATGCTGTGATTGCGCTCGTGGTCATCGGTGTTGTCCATCAGGATATTGAAGACCATGCGCTTGAACAGCTCCTCGCGCATCGCCACCTGCCGGTCGGGGTGGCCCAGACGCAGCAGCACCGACGCCAGCGCGCCATAGCTTTCGCTGAGCCCGGCGGCACGCAGCGCGGTGCGGGCCGACAGGCAATGCACGCGCAGATCGCCCATGCGGTCGAAACGCACGATGGTCAGCGCATGGCGTTGGCGGCCGTGGCGTACGGCCAGCGGCAGGGCGGCGGTGGCGGCGGTCGTGATGCCGGCCAGCGTCGCCAGGCGCATGGTGGCATGTTCGATCAGCGGCGTGTCCACTACGTCGTCGACTTCGCTGAACTTGATGACACAAGCGCCGGCGTCGGTCTGCAGCAGTGCCTTGGGCCGCGCGCCGCCGAGGCTCACGGCGGGCTGGACCAGACGCTGGATCTCGGGTGACAGCGGCGCCTGTGTCTGCACATCTTCCACGGCCCGGCTCAGTGGCGCCAGATCGCGCAGCGTGGGATAGGGTCCCAGGCGCCGAGGCACATAGTGCTGCGCAGAGACGGACACCCCGAGCGCGCCAAAGCGGTCGTCACCCGCGAACAGCAGCATTTCGAGAATGGACAAACGCCGCGGCCGGTCGATATGGCGAATGATGCGCTCGCCCCAGCGGTCGGGGCGGGCGTCATCGATGGCACCGGGCGCGGAGTTTCTCTCGCCGGCGGAAAATGCCTGGCCGACCCGCAGCGGCAGGTCTTCGCTGAGCGGAAAATGCCACCATGCGGCGTCATAGGTGAAGGTCGCACAGTCCGCGACCAATTGCGACAGCGCCAGTTCGCCCAGCAGCACCGGGGCCGCGGGATTGACCAGGGCCCAGACATAAAGCCGGTCGTGCGGCGTATAGCTGAGCGGACTGACGCTGGCTTCAGTCATTGTGCGGATCTTCCGCCCGGGTCCCGGCCAGCAGCGACAACAGCCCCTGGGCCGTGGCCGACTTGCCTGCTGCCTTGCCAGGCGTGGTTTGCGGTGTGCGCACTGGCTGGCGCCGGCTGCGCACCTTGGCCACTTCCTTTTCCAGCGCGGCGTGGTCGTGAAGCGGGGAGACCAGGTCCGCCAGGCCCTGCGCCTGATTGATCAGCCACATGCACATCACATAGGAGGCCATGGACACGGCGGGATCGCCGCGCTCTATGCGTGCCATCGTGGGCTGCGAAACGCCCAGCTTTCTGGCCCACTGCGCCTGCGACTCGGCGCGCCGCTTGCGGGCAATGGCAATGTTCTGCCCCAGCTGCGCTATCTGCTGCAGCACGGCCTGGGGAAATTCAGTGGGCGAAGTATTCTGTCGCGGCATTCATAGATGATATCAAAATCAAATAAAATGAAAAATCTATGAATAATTTCGCACTGCTTCAGTGTCTCCAAAGGGATGAACCCGGCGCTGCAGAACCGGCGGCGCGCCAGCCATGCGCCGAGATCAGGGCGTGGCGGGGGCAGCGCCCATGCGGCGTGGCCGCAATTCACTGGTAATGATGCCCGCGACAATGAACGCCGCGCCCAGCAGCGCAGTGGCCGGCAGGCGGTCGCCGGCAAGGCGGCCGATGATGCCAGCCCAGATCGGGTCGGTGGCGTAGATCAAGGTGGCCTTGGTGGGTGACACCGACTGCTGGGCCCAGTTCATGGTCAGATGGATCAGGGCGCTGACCAGACCCAGGCCCACGGCGCTCAAGGTGAGCACCCAGGAGAATGCGGGAATGTGTTCGCCGATCAGCGGCATGGCCGCAAATGCGCACAGCCCCGCCACCAGCAACTGAATGGCGGTGACGCGCAGGAAGTCGACCTGGCCCGCGTACTTTCCGATCAGCAGGATTTCCAGCGCAATCACGATCGCGCCCAGAATCGTCGCCGCTTCGCCCACGCCCAGCGCCAGCAGCTGCGCATTGCCCGGGTTGCTGACCAGCAGCAGGCCGATGAAGGCCAGGCCTATGCCCAGCCAGGCCATGGGGTGGGGCGTGCGGCCCGTGAGCAGCCACTGCAGCAGGGGCACGGCCGGCACATAGAGCGCCGTGAGAAACGCCGACTTGCTGGCCTCTATGCTTTGCAGCCCGTGGCCCAGCAGCGCATAGGCGACGCAGATCGACGCGCCGATCGCGCCGCCGGCCAGCAGCTCGGCCAGCGTCACGCCGGTCATGCGGCGGTGAAAGATCAGCATGGTCGCCAGCCCCGCGACCGCAAAGCGCAGACCGACAAAGAACAAGGGCCCGCTGTGGGCCATGGCCGCATGCATCACGACAAAGGTGCCGCCCCATAGCACGGTGACTGCCAGCAGCGCCGCTTCCTGGCGCGAAAAACGGCGGAAAAAGGTGTTCCGCGACCAGAGATTGAGCAGCATAGTGGGCGCGATTGTAGGGGCCGCAGAATGCCCGATCGTGCCGTTGTGGGCGGTATCCTGGCGCCGGCCGGGGCCAATCCAGAGCGCCGGTCAAAAAGCCAGTGCGTGGCGGCCCCGCGCGCCTGGTTCTTCAGTAACGCCGCTGCTTGTCGACCACCGTCGGCAGCGCGCCCGCGGCGCGGTAGCGGCGGATGTTGGCGGCCACGATGGCGGCCGCGGTCTGCCGGTTGGTCGGCCCCGAGATATGCGGCAGCACCGTCACCTGCGGGTGTTGCCACTGCCATTGGTCGGCGGGCAAGGGCTCGGTGCGAAACACATCCAGCACTGCATGGCGCAGCTGCTGGGCGTCAAGCGCCGCGCGCAAGGCCGCGTCATCGATGATGGCGCCGCGCGCGAAATTGATCAGCGCCGCGCCGGGGCGCAGCTGGGCCAGGGCCTTGGCGTCCAGCAGGCCTTCGGTCTCGGGCGTCAGCGGCAGCAGGCAGACCAGGATATCGGCGCCGGCCAGCAGCGGGGGCAGTTCCGCGTCGCCCGCAAAGCATTGCATGCCCGGCACGGCCTTGCGGCTGCGGCTCCAGCCCGTGAGCTGAAAACCCGCGGCGCGCAGCCGGGCCGCAGCCGCCAGGCCCAGCGCGCCCAGGCCCAGCAGCGCCACGGTCTTGCGCCGCGCCGGCAGATAGTCATGCTCCAGCCACTGGCTGGCGGCCTGCTGGCGCGCATAGCGCGGCATGTCGCGGTGCAGGTACAGCGTCCAGGCCAGCACGGCTTCGGCCATGGTGTCGGCCAGCTGCGGGTCGACCAGGCGCACGATCTGCACCGGGCTGGCCTGCAGATCCGCGACCAGGCGCTCCACGCCGGCCCAGACGCTGTGCACCCACTTCAGTCGCGGCAGGGTGGCCAGCGCGCGCGGGTCGGGGTTGGCGACGATCGCCACGTCGCAGTCCGCGCGTTCATCGGCATCGAGCGTCTCCAGCGACGCGATGCGTTCCTCGGGCAGCGCGGCCTGCAGCGCGGCGCGCCAGGCGTCGGCAAATGGATAGCCGGTGGCGCAGACCAGCGGCAGCACGCGGCTCACTGGGCGTAGACCTTGTCCAGATCGCGGAAACCCTTGACCTCGATGGGATTGCCGCAGGGGTCGAGAAAGAACATCGTCGCCTGCTCGCCGGGCTCGCCTTCGAAGCGGATATGCGGCTTGAGCACGAACTCCAGTCCTTGCGCCGTGAGGCGCGTGGCCAGCGCCTGCCAGTCGTCCATGCCCATCACCAGGCCCAGGTGGGGCATGGGCACCAGGTGATCGCCGACGCGGCCGGTGTTGGTGACGGCAAACGGCTCGCCCAGGTGCAGCGACAGCTGGTGGCCGAAGAAGTCGAAGTCGACCCAGGTATCGGTGCTGCGGCCTTCCTCGCAGCCGAGCAGGCCGCCGTAGAAGGCGCGGGACTGGTCGAGGTCACGGACATGGTAGGCGATATGGAAGCAGGTACGCATGGCAGGCAATCTGAAAGCGGCGTCCCGTGGGAGGCCGGGAAGGGGTTGGGCCCAAGGATAGCGGGCATACTCCAAAAGACATAGCCAATATTGTTTTGTACTGCAAAAGGATTTCTTTTGGAGATTCGTTATCTGAAAAGCCTGCTGGCCGTGGTCGACAGCGGCTCGATTGCCGAGGCCGCGCGCAGCGAGCACCTCACGGCCGCGGCCATAGGCCAGCGCGTGCAGGTGCTCGAGCGCGAACTGGGTTTCGCGCTGCTGTCGCGCAGCGGCCATGCGGCCCGGCCCACGCCGGCCTGCAGCCTGCTGCTGCCGCGCGCGCGCCGGCTGGTGCGTGAAGCCGCGCTGCTGGCCAGCGATGCCAGCGCCGGTGGCTTGAGCGGCAGCCTGCGCATAGGGGCGGTGTCCACGCTGCTGACCGGACTGCTGCCGCGCGCGCTGCGCCAGTTCACGCAGGCCGCGCCCGACGCCAAGGCGGTCATCGTGCCCGGCACCTCGCGCGGCCTGTACCGCATGCTGCAGGCCGATGAACTCGATGCGGCCCTGCTGATTGCGCCACCGTTTGCCCTGCCCAGGACGCTGCGCGCCGTGGAGTTGCGCCAGGAGCCGCTGGTGCTGCTGGCACCCCCGGGCGCGCGCGGCGGCCCCGCGGCGCTGCTGGCCCAGCACCCCTATATCCGCTACGACCCCAGCGCCTGGGGCGGGCGCCATGCGGAGGCCTGGCTCGCGGACCAGCAGCTCGCGCCCACGGTGCTGTGCGATCTCGACGCGCTCGAAGCGATTGCCATGCTGGTCGCCGATGGCATGGGCGTGAGCCTGGTGCCGCAATGGCCGGGCATAGAGCGCTTTGCGGGCGACTGCCGCGCAATTCCCATTGCGGGCGCGGCCTATGCGCGCTCGGTGCTGCTGCTGTGCCCGGCGGCGCCCGACTTTGCGCAGATGCTGGAACTGCTGGAGCGCGCACTGTTGGCCAAGGACGGGTGAGCCACCAGCAGCGAAGATCCTCTTGTGCAAAATAGATAATGAACGTAATCTATTTCACATTCCTTTGCCGGAGCCCTCCATGCAGCACGACACCGCGGCCCAGCCGCTTTATCTCGAAGACCTGAGCGTGGGCGATGTGTTCGAGAGCCCCAGCTACACGCTCGATGCGCCGCAGATCATTGCCTTCGCGCAGCAGTTCGATCCCCAGCCTTTTCATCTCGATGCCCAAGCCGCCGAGGATTCGTTCTTCCAGGGTCTCGCGGCCAGCGGCTGGCATACCGTAGCGCTGACCATGCGCCTGGTGGTGCAGAGCGTGCCGCTGGCGCGCGGCGTGATCGGCGCGGGTGCCGAGCTGAGCTGGTCCCAGCCCACGCGCCCCGGCGATGTGCTGCGCGTCACCAGCACCATCAAGGAAATCATTCCCTCGCGCAGCAAGCCGGACCGGGCCATCGTGGTGCTCGAAAGCCTGACCGCCAACCAGCATGGCGAACCGCTGCAGAAGCTGGTCAGCAAGCTGGTGGCGTTCAAGAAGGCGGCCTAGGCCATGGGCAGGGCCTCGCAACTCCAGGCGCAGGAAAGCCGCGCCAGAATCGTGGACAGCGCCAACCGGCTGTTTCGCCAGCATGGCGTGGGCAAGGTGTCGGTGGCCGATCTGATGCAGGAAAGCGGCATGACCGTGGGCGGCTTCTACAAGCACTTTGCGTCCAAGGAAGCGCTGGTGGCCGAGGTCTGTGGCCTGGCGTTCACGCAGTCGGCCAGGACCTGGGACAAGGTGCTGGCGCGCGCGGATGCCGCTGCCAGCCCGCGCCCCGCGGAGCTGGTGCGCGGCTATCTAGCCAACCATACGCCCGAGCGCCGCTGCCCCATTCTGGCGTTTGCGCCGGCGGCCGGCGTGTCGCCCGAGCAGGCCTATCAGGATGGCGCGCAGGAACTGTTTGCCAAGTTTGTCTGTGAAGCGCGGGGCGTGGATGACAGCCCCGAAGGCAGACAGCGCGCCATGCTGCTGTTTGCCGCCATGGTCGGCGCGCGCCTGCTGAACCAGGCCACGGGCAACGCGGCCTGGGTGCAGGAAATGGAAGCCGCCATCAATTGCGCGGCTGCAACTCCCCCAAAGAACGCCCACTGAACACCATGAACCACTCGATTGGCCGCAGGCTCAGCCTGCCGCAGATACTGCTGTGCGGCGGCGTCATCGTCACCCTCTCCATGGGCATACGCCATGGCTTTGGCCTGTGGCTGCAGCCGATCACCCAGGAGCAGGGGTGGACGCGCGAAACCTTTGCCTTTGCGCTGGCCATCCAGAACATTGCCTGGGGCCTGGCCGGGGTGCTGGCCGGCATGGCCGCGGACCGGTTTGGCGCGATGCGCGTGCTGATGGTCGGCGGCGTGCTGTATGCGCTGGGCCTGGCCGGCATGGCCTGGGCCGCCACGCCACTGCTGTTTGCGCTCACCACCGGCGTGCTGATCGGCGCGGCCCAGGCCGGCACCACCTATGCGGTGATCTTTGGCGTGATCGGCCGGCAGGTCGACCCCGCCAGGCGCTCCTGGGCCATGGGCCTGGCGGCCGCGGCCGGCTCCTTTGGCCAGTTTCTGATGGTGCCGGTCGAAGGCTTTCTGATCGACCGCCTGGGCTGGCAGCAGGCGCTGTGGGTGCTGGCCGCGCTGGCGCTGCTGATCATTCCGCTGGCGCTGGGCCTGCGCGAGCCGCCCAAGGGCGCTGCGCCCAGCGGGCCGGTGCAGACCATGCGCCAGGCGGTGGGCGAGGCGCTGTCGGCGCCGAGCTTTCTGCTGCTCATGGCCGGCTACTTTGTCTGCGGCTTCCAGGTGGTGTTCATTGGCGTGCACATGCCGGCCTATCTCAAGGACCAGGGGCTGTCGCCCCAGGTCGCGAGCTACTGCCTGGCGCTGATCGGCCTGTTCAACATCGTCGGCACCTATGTGGCCGGCTCGCTGGGGCAGCGCCTGGCCAAGCGCAAGATACTGGCGTTCATCTATCTGGCGCGCGCGCTGGTGATCACCGTGTTCGTGCTGGCGCCGGTCTCGGCCACTTCCGCGTATCTGTTCTCGGCCGTCATGGGGCTGCTGTGGCTGTCCACGGTGCCGGTGACCAACGCGCTGGTGGCGCAGATCTTTGGCGTGGCCCACCTGTCCATGCTCAGCGGTTTTGTGTTTCTGAGCCACCAGATCGGCTCGTTTCTGGGCGTGTGGCTGGGCGGCCTGCTTTACGACCGCAGCGGCAGCTATGACATCGTCTGGTACATCGCCATTGCGCTGGGTCTGCTGGCCGCGGCGCTGAACCTGCCCATACGCGAGGCGCCCATGGTGCGCACGGGCGCGCCGCGCGCGGCGTGATGCGGCGCAGCGATCAGGACTTGCGGCTTGTTCCTCGGCGGCGCGATGATATGCGCGTCGGGGAACGCAAAAATGAACATGCTGTTCAAGGCCTTGCCGCTTGCTATCGGCGCGACGCCACTGTGTCTGGCGCTGATGGTCGCGCCGCCGCCAGCGCTCGCGCAGTGCGCGCCCGCGGCGCCGGTCACCGGACTGGGCGCCTGCATTGATGTGCTGGCGGGCCATTCGGTGCGCGTCAGCGGCCAGATCAACCGCCTGGGCTACCGTTTTCACTACGGCGCCGGCAGCTATACCGACCACGAACTCAAGCGCATCTACATCCAGTCCTACGACTGCACGCAGCCGCAGCCGGGCGGCGCGCTGGCCCGCGCGGCGATCCTCGCGCATGAGCTCGGCCATGCCGAATACGGTGTGCGGCAGGACACGGCTTCGCGCGCGGCCTTCATCCAGTCCTGGTGCGACTCCGAAGGCCAGGCGGTGATCAACAACGTCCATGCCCGCGCCGAAACCTTGCAATGCACGGGCCATGGCGTCGATATCGGCCTGGCCGCGGCCAATGCCGCGCAACTGCTGGAGATCCAGCGCCTGCACGCCGACCATCGGCGCCGCATGGGCGAAGCCTTCTGCCGCAGCAATTTCACTTCCACCACCGGCCAGAACTATCTGGATTACTACGGAGCCTACTATGACGCGCATTACCCGCCTCGTTGACGGCGCCCGGCGGGCGCTGCTTGCCGCCTTGCTCACCGTGGCCGCCGCGCCGACCCGGGCTGCCGCCACGCCCGAGGCATTCTGGCATCTGCTGGACCAGCTGGCGACCGCCAGCGCGCAAGGCGGCCAGGCTGTGGTCCGGCAATGGCCGGGCAAGCCGTTTTCCTTGAGCGCCGCGGGCCCGGCCGCAGGCATCCGTAGCGAGTCCATCGACATCGCACCGGGCCTGCAATCGTCGATTGACGAAGTGCGCCTGTCCGAAGGCGACACCGTGCGCCTGCTGGTGCTGGGACTGCAAGGGCGCTGCATCACGCCCGCCGATGTCAGCGCCCGCTATCCGCAGGTGAAAAATGCCGACTTTCCCCAGCCAAACAATCC
>Ga0308157_10009022_pt1 | contig 11168 bp, 9 predicted proteins | sample PhyBR1_FD_201035 | JGI IMG/M metagenome (GOLD analysis project Ga0308157, IMG submission 201035) | Phyllosphere microbial communities from UC Gill Tract Community Farm, Albany, California, United States - DLSLB.R1 | ecosystem: Host-associated > Plants > Phyllosphere > Unclassified | place: USA...
TTGACCCAAAGTAAGATATATACGTGCCAAATGTAAAAATCTCGAAGGATCGTTATTACCAAAGGTAATGCTAGTCCGATACTCTGCTATAGCTGCTACAAAGTTAGTGTTTCTTTCATAAAATTCGCCTAATTGCCAATGCACCATAGGATCAGTTGGATTTTGCTTAATTTCTTCCATTAGCTTATTAATTATATATCTCTCCCTTTTATCAAATTCAATGCTCGATCTACTTGCTTCTATTATAGCCGGGTACTTTTACATAGGGAACTTATTTGTATCTTATTTAAAACGATAGGAAGCAAAAGGAGAAACAAAAAAACCGAGTTCTCAGAAAGAGAAATCGGTTTTTCAAACAATTATACAAGTTCTAACCATCATAAATCATTAAATTTTAATCATCTATGTAGGTCAGGTAAGGGCTACAAGCACTTACAGAGGCGTAACGTTGGAAGCCTGTGGTCCGCGAGCACCTTCAACGATATCGAACTCTACGGATTGTCTTGAATCCTTCGATTTGAATCGCCGAGAAGTGAACGAAAACGTCGCCGCCTTCTTCCGTTTCGATGAAGCCGTAACCTTTTTCTGCGTTAAACCATTTTACTTTACCTTGCATGCACGAACATTCCCTTCGTTATCAAATGAAAATGAGTGATCTACTGTTCGAATATACCATCTGATCTTACTGACTGTCAATTGGAATATAAAATGTTTTATTTCAATAATATCCCAAAAATACAAAGGAAATAAATGGGATATTCAAAGTCAGTAGGCACATTTATACAATAAACATATTTAGTTTAAATTAAACATCACAGAACAAATATCTTATAGAAAAATCGCATCTCTATAAAGAGCTTTTTATTTTCTTAAAATGTCTTCTAACCGTTTTATAGATGGAGCATATTTATATTCAGCAGCCCGCTCATAATGATATTGAGCTTGTTTTATATCTCCAACTACCTCATAAAATACCCCCATATTATGATGGGCAGCAAAACTTCCTGTACCTCTAACACTGCCCTCTTGTTCACTTTCGCCAATCTCGAGAGCTTTTAGATAAAACTTTTCTATTAGAGGCAAATTGTTTCCGTAACTATCGGGGTCGCTTAAGATCAACTCAAGAAGATAAAGAGCCGACGCGAAATAAAAGTCCGGGTAATGCTGCATACGTTCACTCTGTTTTTCGATTACAGCGACTCCTTTAGCCAGATTGCCCGATGCTATCATGGCATATAAGAAATTGACTATTAGGCTAGAAGCATAATTCTCGTTCCCTTGCATGAACTCGTAAGCCAGATTAAGATGTTCAAAACACTCTTGTTGTTGATCTAAACCCCGATATTCTTTAGCAATTTGATAGTGATAATAGGGATCTCCGGGGTATTCTGCAATGACGTTAAGAAGAATCGGAATATTGCGTTCGCTTTTAATTTCGTTTAAATACCCGTCGTGAAAAATGCTCATGTCGATTGCTCTTCTCGGAAGGTCAGATAAAATCTGCTCGTGTATTTTTCCTTCGTATCGACAGAAAGAAGGAAACAACCGTGAAATGTACGTGTGCTCATAATCGATACCTTCATTGCCGCTAAAAGCGTCGACACGTTTAATTAATCCGATCGCCGGATCTCCATGAATGAAATCGGAGATTGCAGCTCTGCAATCGTTCGATATATATTCATCTGCATCTAAAACTAGACTCCAATTCCCCGTTGCCTGGCTTAAAGCAAAATTTCTGGCTGCAGAAAAATCATTTATCCATTCGAAATCGTAGATTTGAGCTTTATATTCTTCGGCGATCGATCTCGTGTTGTCTGTCGAACCCGTATCCACAATAATTATTTCATCAACTAACGAACATACGCTATCTAAACACCGACGAATTTTCGAAGCCTCATTTTTGACGATCATGACGAGAGAAAGAGTATTTTGCATTGAACTCCTCTTTTCCTGATACTCTATCCAATATTTTGAACAATAATGTGTTTACTATTGCTTGTTAAGGTGTTGATATATCTCCATATATAAGTTGGCGGCTTCTGCTCCTTCGTTCTTGATTCTATCAATGTATGGAAGAGCCTGTTCGTCTGCCTCTACTTGATGCAAAATGAATGCGTAATTATAAAGGGTGTCATAATGCTCAGGCCCCATTTCCAACGAAGCATTCAGAAGTGGAATGATATTGTCAAAAAGACCTTTTTTATAAAAATGGTTCACCAAAATATTAAATGTTTTTTGGCGATCTTCATGACCGGAATTTCGAACCGCTTCAATCAAATCGAAAGAATTTGTTTGACCATTGCGGATTAATTCGGCAATCTCTTCCGTGGCTTGCTGAATATCCGTTTCATTCTCGAATTTTTGCAGTTTGCTTTGAAGCATATCGAAAGCTGAATATTTAGAAACCTTCACCAAATATCTAAGAATATTCAAATGTTCGTTATTCTCGTTACCTGCTAAATTGCCTAACTCGTTTACAAATTGATTGGTAGAATCAGAAGTAGGCAAAGTAACTGCAGTATATTGAACCATACTGAATCCCGATTGCTCTAAGCCGGCAACGATATCACTAAGAGTAAACAAATGATGCCTTTTCAAAGCTGAATATTCACCGTTTGCCTGTAAAGCTTTCCCCGTGATTAGAGAGAAGATAAGCTTGTAGTGTGCCGCATTCGGTATACTTAGAATCAACTGGCCCTCAAGCTTCAGTGCTCTTCTGAGATTAGCAATCAGTTCCCACGGATTGTCCAATTCCTGCAGCACATCCCCCACCAAAATATAATCGTAGAATTCTTCCGGATAATCTTGCGATTGAGCGTCTCCTACGCTTACATTGGCAATCTGGCTTGCGATTGCCGCTGAATGTTGATTTTTTTCCACGCCATATCGTTCGGAATCGGGCCAATAGTATTGGGCTTTAAGTAGAGTAGCTCCGCAAGCGCAGCCTACATCGAGAACTTTCAACGGAATATTTCGACCTTTTTTTATATCGATAAGTTCTAACAGGTCTTCTCTGGATTGCGTATCGTAAGCCGTATGGAATCCCCATTTTTCTTCGAAAATCTTGCGATTTTTTTCCCAAAGGGCCTTACGCATCTCAGGCATTTCTCCAAAAGAAGTCGAACCGAAATGATGGATAAATACATTATGGCATAACACCAATTTATAGCCGGCTTGTATGACCCTGAAAGAATAGTCGCTATCTTCGCACATTCCTGGAGTAAATATTTCATCCAGCATGCCGACTTCGTCAATCACTTCTTTCCGAATCAACATGCAGAACCCGATCAGCTTTAACTTTTGCTCCCAATCTGAAGGAGTGAAGCGATTATACTCGTTTGCGAAATGCCACATTTCGGTAAGATTAGCGTATGAAACTTCGATGTCTTGATCTCCGTAAGCGCTATTGCTAATGGGGCCTACTGCTCCAATTTTAGGATCGCTGTACAGGCATTCTTGCATGAGCTGCAACCAGTTCTCTGTAGCAAGAATATCGTTATTTAACAAAAGAACATCTTCGTTCATAGCGAGTTCGATTCCTTGATTGCAGCCTTTTGGAAACCCTACGTTTTCTTCATTGAATATCGTTAAAATATCTGTCTGCTCCGCAAGCCAATCACGCGTTCCGTCTGTAGACAAATTATCGACTACAATTAAACGATACGTACCCGGAGAAGTGTACTCACGAATGCTGTCGATACAAGCTTTCGTATAATCGAGTTTGTTATACGTCAAAATGACGATAGCTGTTTTTTTGATTTCCAATCTGTTCACCCCTTAGACGAAATAAGCAACAGTTTCGAAAATGCCTTCTGTGTAATGTCTTAGAAAAACTCGATACGACGGATTTAAAGATAGTACGAATTCTGGAATTTTCCAGAAATCCTCTTGTTTATGATAGACGCAAACTGCAAGCTTCGGCTTATGCTCTGCAATGAGACGTTGAGCGCCGAGAAGCGTCTCGTATTCGGCACCTTCTACATCAAGTTTGATGAAATCGGCACTCGGGATTGTGCGATCTAGGCATACCGTGCTTACGACAACCTCCCCATGATCAGAGAATGAATTCGCAGAACCTTGAGTCTTGGTGAATTTCAATTGCGTTTCCTTATCGTAAGTTGCTTTTTGGAACAAATGTACCCGATCAATATGTCTTAAATTTTCTTGAACTTTTTCGAAGCTGTCGGGTGAAGGCTCAAAAACATAAATCTCTTTGTAGTCAGGATAAAGTTCACTGAACTTTAAAGATGTTTGTCCGTCAAAACTGCCTCCGTCTACGAATATACTCTCTGGTCCAATTTCAACAAAAGGTTCGAAATATTGGTTTTCGATATTAAATGAAAAGTAGTTCATCGACTCAAAATTGTAGTTATAACGTAGCTTAAGTATGTGTTCTAAAGTATCTTTAGAAACTTGATCTTCAAGAATGCGATATAGCCATTTATATTTATCTTTGTGTTTGACGATATCCTCAAAGTTATGTTCCATAAATTTAACATGCGGAAAGAGATCGTGATCATACAGATTCATATCCAGGTACGTAAGAATTGCGATATCTTTTTTCAAGTCTTTGATTTTTTGGATCGCGGTTACTGCTCTTCCTTCAATCACACAAGAAATCAGAATACTGTTTGCAGCCATTTGTTCGGAAGTAATGATAGAGATCCCTTGGAATTCGGTTTCTGCGGTAAAGTCGTCGACTATCGCGCATATCGAAATCGCTTTTTCCTTGCATCCGTTCATCACTTTTTTGGCGTACTCATTTCTCCCGAGAATATAAGCGTTTATTTCGCAGCCTGCCTTGTTATCCAAGATTTTGCGGATTTCTTCTTTTCGTTTGGGCTTTTCATCCGTTATGTAAAACATATATTCACCCTCTCCAATCAATCAACGCTTCGACGCTGTTTACGTCAAAAGCAGGGATACCGAGCGCACTTCTGACTTCAGCGCGTTCCGCAAAAGAGTTGTCAATAAAAATAGCAGCATGAGTAAAATCCATATAATCACTTTTTTTATGATGACTGGAAATGATGACCACCTTATCAAATAAGTCTTGCGAGATACATAAAGATGTCAAGGTTTCTGAAATATTATAGGCATGTTTGGAAAGCAAAAAGATCTTTTTATCATGATTCCGACATTGATACAGAAACATCATCAAGAATCCATTCACTTGTCCTTCCAAGATAAGAGTATCATCCAAGTCGACGTAAACCGTGTCATATTCAAAATCTAACTGAAACCTGTTCAACAATGAACGATCTACCGTTGCTGCATATGAATTAGGTTGTATTTTGATCGGCTCGCCCGCAAAGTCTAACACAGTAAGCAAAGCCAAGTTGATATCCAATCCTACTTGGACACTGGAAGAACCAGCGGTACGTACAGATATTTCTAAGAGCTTGAATTGACCGGAAGCGTCTTTTTTCAATTGAAAATACCAGTACCCTTGAAAAGACATTTCTTGATTAAGTCGATCCGCTATAGCCTTAGCCGTTTCCAAATACGTATCTTCGAAGTTCAAAGTTGTTCTGGTGCTGATTCCGCCTAACGTTCGATCTCTGACGCGAGGAAAGGCATACCGCAACTGTCCTTCTTTATCCGTAAAGCAATCAACCGTCAGTTCTTCTCCCGGCAAATACTCTACGATCAATAAATCGGGATCTTTTTTCTTATAAAAGTCAATTTCTTGTTCGCTGAAAGCTAGAAATGTTCCTTTACCGCCTTGACCCGAATCGGGCTTCAGGAATACAGGATAATTCACGACTTCTGTCGACTCATGATAGAATGCTGGAACATAATCAGAATTTTGCAGGCGATTATAAATTTTAGACTTGTACCGACATAATTCTACAGTTTCCAAAGGAGAAGTAATGATTTTAGCCTGAATAGATTCTTCTTTGGACTTTAAAAAAAGGGCTACCGTGTCATGCGTCGGTATGATGAAATCGATCTTATTGTAGAGAAGAACTTCATTTAAACGTTCTATGAAAATCGCCTCGTTGATATTAGGCAAATCCCCAATGTAGTTTTTGTATACGAACGAACCATGATCTTCTACACTTGAAGCCCCGAATACCTTAATACGCAGGGAATGTCTCAAAGCAAAGTTAAGATCAACTCCGTTTTGCGATCCGCATGGAAACACCAGCACATGATATTTCATTCGACATTCTCCTAATTCAATTTATTGATGACATCAATAATACGTTGCATATCTGGTTCTGTATAACGTTGGTCCACAGGAAGAGGAATCATAAGATTAACTAATTGACCTTCAAAGCTTTCTTCTTCTACAGCTTCGAGAACTTCTGTCCAATAAGTAGCCACGTAAATACCAGACTCGATGAGGTTTTTTCGCAAGTTTAGATCAGAAGTCATAAGCGGATACACCATAGGAATGGAATCCGGTTCTTTTAACTCCAGCAGCCCCTTGCTAAGCTGGTTTTTGGTTCCTAAATGTTTATGCAAAAAATTAAAATTTTTCCTTCGAATCTCTCCTACTTCTTCGTAATCAATACTGCTCAGTATGCGTTCGGTCAAACGGGACATCTGCTTGACTTCCATATTTCCTATTTCTTTTTCTGCTTGTTGGTAGTCTTTATATGCATTCGCAGCTCCTAACTCGATCCGCTTTAGCAAAGGGTCCATTTTCTGAAAAGAGCAGTCGGTAGGAAAACGGTTGTCAATAGAAGCCATGGTGTATAGGTAGCCTCCGTCCGGAACACCAAAAAATTTTCTTGGTGAGTAAAAAGTGTCGACATGCTTAAGAGGCTGCGCATAAAAAGCCTGTGTGTTATCTACAATGAGATTCGCATAAAGGCGAGAAAGGGCCTGCACCTGAGCGCTACATAAACCAAAGTAATTGATGTATAGCAAATAGTCTTCTTCTTCGAGCGAAAATTGATCCGCAGGATAGAAATTCTCATCTATTTTATAGAATTCGTAAATGATATCTAATCGTTTCAAGATTGAAGTCACGCTGTTGCAACAGTAAAAAGGAAGATATATTTTTTTTATCGTTTTTGCTTGAAGCAAGCACTGTAAAGCATTTCTTCCGGAGTTTAATTTAAAATCAGCAGCTCCATGCAATTGCTTTTTCTTAGGAAGCTCAAACTCAAAATATCCGCCTATTTCCTTCATTCCAAATCAAACTCCTTTAACATTTCAGCTATCTGATCTTTGGAATTGAACATGAGAACATCAATGATCGATAGAGACGGGATAAATGTAGAATGAAATTGAGGATAAGGGTTTAATTCAGGTTTTAAAAACAAAAGTTCAAGTTCTTGATTCAGAAAACTGCTTTTGGAATAAAGTGACCGTCCTCCGTAAAGATTGATGTAAGTATCTCCTCCAGCTTTCTTGCATAAATGAATGACTCGCTCTTGGGCTTGAGTATTATCGTCTTCGTTCTCCTCCATCATGTCCGAAGCTTTTAAAAATGTTGGGGTTATATTCAAATGACGACTTATCAATTCGATTTGAACAGAAATAAAATCTGATAAACAAGAATGGTCAAACTCAAAAATTTTTCGCAGTAACTCTACGACTTCTTCGTAGTAAGGTGCTCTTCTGTATGCTGCGTTAATCGTTTTTTCGAATTTGCGTTGCTCGAACTCAAATTTTTCTGTGAATTTTCGCTCACTGATTTTCTTTTGGTAATGATCGTCTTGGATGCTGAACGTAAATAGATGCTCTCCGTTTTTAGAAGAAATCCTATTCCGATTAATCCAACCGCCTTGAATATATTGGACGTTGTCGTAAAAAATAAAGGTGTCTACCGAATAAATCAATTGAAAATACCCGATATACGGGAATAAATATGGCTGCATAATAGCGACCTTCATTGGAGAACCTCTTTTATTAGACGAATGATGTCCGATTGGATTTGGTTAGGCAGCGAATCATACATGGGCAAACATAAGATTCGTCCAGCTAAAATTCTCGACTTCTCCATTGGTTCGCTTATTACATACGGCAGCGTATCCAACGAAGGATAAAAGTATCTTCTCGGATGAATGTCTTCTTGAGACAACTTTTCCATCACTTCCAGAACCGAGCGCTCATCTTCCAGCACGATCGGAAAATACGAATAATTCGGAGTGCTGTGTTCGTTCCTTTTTTGCAGCCTAACTTTTTTATGCAATTTAAAAGCTTCTTCATAAACTTTATATACGGCTTTTCTTTTGTCCCAATATACGGGAAGCTCGTCAAGCAAACAAAGTCCCATAGCGGCTTCGAATTCATTCATTTTCGCATTGATTCCAACTTCTTCAATTTCTTCAGGACCCAAAATCCCGAAATTAATCACATTTCTTGCTTTATGTTCTAATTCTTTTGAATTCGCGAATATAGCTCCTCCTTCTACAGTGTGGAATATTTTGGTGCTATGAAAGCTTGCAGTAGATATATCGCCGTAGGAATATACGCTTTTTCCTTTATAAAGCGAGCCGAACGAATGCGCTGCATCATAGATTACTTTTAAGTTATGGCGTTTCGCGATCGCTTCGATGCTTTCGATATCACAAACATTGCCAAAAACATGCGTAGCCACAATCGCCGTCGTTTTATCCGTAATTTTATTTTCAATCTTTTTCGGATCTATACAAAAGCTCTCTTCGTCTATGTCGACGAATACGGGAGTCAACCCTTCCCACACGAGAGAACTAGTGGTCGCTACAAAAGAAAACGGAGTCGTGATAACTTCCCCATGTAAACCAAGAAGCTTATAAGCTGCCTGCAGCGCAAGAGTACCGTTTGAAACCAGCACCGTATTGTTTACATCAAGATATTCATCCAGCCGGAGCTTAAGCATTCTAGTCAATGCTCCATTGTTAGTCAGCCAACCTGAATCGAAAATTTGCTCTACATACTTCATGTAATTTGCTTTATTGGGTACGTAGGATTTCGTAACATTAATCATTCTGGCGTTTCCTCCTTCGAATCAAAGTTGAAGAAACATCTATTCATTGCACATAAATCTCAATCGCTTTTTTCAAATATCCGCTAGCGTCAGCTTCGATCAACTTGTGGGTTTGAGACTGATCTTTGTAGGTTTGGATGATCCATAACGTTACTCGAATATAATTGGATATGGCTTCTTGATAATCTTTAGAACTTAGCAAAAAACCTACTTCTCGGCTCGCTTCAATCATTTCAAACCAGTCAGGTATACTTTTGTACATGTATTTCAGATTATTTTGATTTTGTCCAGAATGCTGCCTAAAATAACTTAAAGGTTCCGCTATATAAAGAGCTTTCCCTTTATTGAGTAGCACCAGCCAGCTGGCCAGATCATTGATCATGGTAAACTTTCTGCCTCTGAACTCGCCTAAAGTCTCAAGATCGACTTTTTTAAACATAACGGTGGTAGGTTCGCCAATTAAGTTATTTCTATTCTTTAGTACAATATCACCTAATTTTATTCCATCTAACAATGTATCCTCTTTAACGATCTGCTGATTATAACGACCGTCTTCTAAAATATTGTTATTTTCGTCGATCAGTTTTCTATAAGAAGTAACAAGGCTCACTTCGGGATATTTCAAAAAGTAAGCCACCATTTTTTCAACTTTACTTGGAGCAAACAAGTCGTCGTCCATCAGAAAACCGATAAAAACACCTTGAGCCAAATCTAAACAATGCTGTGCATTTTTCATTTCTAAACGTTCGGGATTCTTGATGTAATGAATTCGATGATCTGTAGTCGAATAAGGTTTTATCATTTGTTGGGATTCCAAGTTTGTTGAATCGTCGGAAATAATAAGCTCGATATTCCGATAAGTTTGCGAAAGTACGCTTTGAACTGCCTGCTCCAGAAAATCGACTCGATTATAGGTTGGAATCAAAATGCTGACTAAAGGTTGGAATTGAGCATAATATTCGTTTACAAAAACATTTCTTTGCTGTTCATGAAGCTCGTTATTCATAGGATTTCTATCCTGTATAAACCAACATTGCTTCTGCCGCGGGATACCTACATCGTACCCTGCTCGTTTAAATTCCATAGCTTGAGCAACGTCATACATATATTCTGTTTTGAAAAGATCCTCTCTCCAATTTATATCATACTGGGTACAAATCACCAGTCCATCAACGGCATCCACTTTTTCGTAATCGCTCTGCACTTCTTTCTCTTCAACAAGCTGTAATCCATTTTGATCTTTATCCCGGTAAACTTTTCCGTACTTTTCGTCCGCTAACCACCAGATACCGTTTGGAGGCAGTTTTCGGGCACCAATCACTCCCGCCATTCCCAATTGAGGATTAAGCTTAAATAAGTCAATAACTTCATGGATAAAGCGCTTATTGATGACGAAAGCTTCTTGCTGAATGTAAATTTTATATCGAGCATCCGACTTCTTCATCGCTCGGTTGTAGCCTTCTGCTATATTATCAGCATCTCGAATTGCAATAATTTCGATCATTACCTCCTCGGAAACATCCAACGAATGGATATATCTTAAACATTCTTCGTAAGCAAACTCGTTATCGACACATGTTATAAAACAAATTTTCGATTCATTCATGGGTCATATTCCTCTCGATCTCTCTTATTAAGCGAAGCACTTCATCGTCAGGGAATTCAATTTGCATCAAAAAATTCATAGCTTCGTCATGTGCTCCGAAAGCAGAAAGAACGCTGCCCAAGTTGAAAAGCGTATTGGGTTCGGAAGGATGAAGAGCATACGAACGCTCCAGGAACGGAATCACAAATTCATAAGCCTCTCGATTAAAGGCAGTAACCGCTAAACGATTCAAAATTTCAATGTTATCGATTCCATGGATTTGGACTGATTTGAGAACGATTTCCAAGTTCGTCGTTTTGCTGTTCAATGATTCAATCAGTTCGTTTAAAGCCTCTTGACGTTCGATATCATGTTCAATCCTTCTAATTAAAAATTTCATTTTGTTTTGCACGAATTGCTTACAGTTTATCGTTTGTTGTAAATCGGCAATCCATTCGGAAATCTGCTCTGTTTTATGCTCAATTTGCAACAACCACCGTAAAGCCTCTTCATCTTCTCCTTTTTTATGCATAACTTTCGCCCAATTAAGTAGGGTTACGACAGAAGAAGAATCCAATTCGTAAGCTTTGGATAAATAAGGAATCACTTCATCTATACGGCCATATTCCAAATGGTAAACGCTTATTTCATTCAATA
>Ga0308157_10009023_pt1 | contig 11164 bp, 9 predicted proteins | sample PhyBR1_FD_201035 | JGI IMG/M metagenome (GOLD analysis project Ga0308157, IMG submission 201035) | Phyllosphere microbial communities from UC Gill Tract Community Farm, Albany, California, United States - DLSLB.R1 | ecosystem: Host-associated > Plants > Phyllosphere > Unclassified | place: USA...
TGGAGCCAGATTCAGAAGTATTCCGAGCGCGCAAAGGCCATTGCACCGGACAAGCTGATCGGCTGGGCATTCTTTGACAGCCCTGTGTTCGCCAACGAGACCATCGAACTTCGCCGAGCCCACGCCAAGTCGATCGATTTCTACGGCATCAATGCATTCCAGGCCAAGACCGTCGCGAACACGCTCGATCCCTGGCAAAGCGCTGCGCAAGGCGATACCGCCCGCGCGGTGTTCCTGACCGAATTCGGCATCCCCGCCACCGGTCACCGCAACCATGCCGCAGACCCGGCGTCGATCTACGAGGACTCAGACACCGTCCAAAGAGCTGCAGATTCGATGGCCGACATGCTGCCGCGGGTGTTTCAGCACCCTGCTGTCGCTGGCATGTTCTATTTCGAATGGAGCGACGAATGGTGGAAGCAGGACCCCAGCGGCGCAGGGGCGACGTCCATCACCCGTCAAGATGGCGGGACTGCGGCACCGGAGTTTCCGAACGGCTGGTACGACGAAGAGGGTTTTGGGTTGCACTCGATTTCGCTGGGGGACCGCTTGGCAACAGAGCTTTATGGCGATGCCTTGTGGAAGAAAGGCGCCAACATTCAGGTCGACCAGCTGACGCCCCGAACTGCCCTGATGGATGCGGTGGTGAAGGCTTACCGTAACGCGGAGCATGGAAGAAAAGCGGCGCTGGGCGCTGGCGTGACCTACTGACAGCGCGCGGGGCATGGTCGCAGGGCTGCGGCCGGAATCGCTAGTACTGGGTCCTCTGCCAGATTGAAACGCTGCGGGCATTCGTTTGCACATCATTGGCATCGGCTGAGGGTATCAAGGGCTGGCGAGTGCGCTGCCTCGGTCTTTTTCGTTCAATGCCAATTACGAAACGCTGAAGAATTTTGCAGAACTTCCAAGTAGCCACCAATAAATCATAAATTATGCTGAATTGGAAGCCAGCATAAAGTCGATAAATGTTCGGAGCTTTCCCGGCATATAGAGTCGATGCGGATAATAAATATGGAAAGCATCATCCGTACCGACATGCTGCACCAATATCTGCCGCAATTGGCCACTGGCCAACTCCTGCTTCGCGAAATCCTCGAATACAAAGCCGATGCCATGACCTTGGACTGCGGCATCCAGGACAGACCTCATTTCGTCAAATAACAAACGCCCCTGAACATCAATCTGTACTGTTTGACCGTTGGCATCAAATTTCCACTCGAACCAGCGGCCCCTCACAGAATAACGCTGCCTTATGCAGTCGTGTTTCAGCAGATCATCGAGGGTTTTAGGTTCGTCTCGTGCAAGAAAATAGGTCGGTGAGGCCACCACGATTCTTTTTTGTACGGCGCCCAGCTGAACGGCAACCATGTCGTTTTGCACCCTTTTACCCATGCGTATGCCGGCATCAAAGCCGGCACTGACAATATCACCAAGCACGTTGTCCAGTGATATCTCTACATGGATTAACGGAAAACGCGCCAAGAAGGCTTCAATATGAGGTTCGATCAACATACGGTATGCAACGTATGAAGAATTAACCCGCACCGTGCCAGACGGCTGATCAGTCGTCTGCAAAGTCTCCGATAAAGAGTTTCTGATCAGTGCCAGTGCCGGAGCCAATTTTGAGTTTAGCGATGCTCCCGCCTCCGTCAGACTGACGCTGCGCGTCGTGCGGTTGAACAGCCTCACATTCAATTGCGTTTCCACGGCTTTGATGGTCCGCGATACCGCCGTTGGCGTCACGCCCAATTCCGCTGCCGCCCTGGCAAAGTTCAAGTGCCTGGCTGCCGCCTCGAACGTCAGCAACCCCGGGAGGTGCACAGGGGGAGAGGGCTGCGTTATTTCAGAGCGCTCGGTCTGAAAACCCGTGGGGATTGTGAATTTATTGGTCATTCTCTATATCGATGAATGGCTATTCACGTCATTATCGCTGCCGTTCATAGTGCTGGCTTCACCTGAATTCATCAAGCAACCCGGTTGCCGAAAGAAGCAAAAATGACGCGCAGCAGCCCTTTCAACGATCTCTTTTCGCCCGTGACCCTGGGTTCATTGACGCTGGCGAACCGCATTGTCATGGCCCCGTTGACACGCAGTCGCATGGGCCCCGATGGGGTGCCCGGCGAAATACATGCGCTGTACTACGCACAGAGAGCAAGTGCGGGCTTGATCGTCAGTGAAGCCACCAATATTTCTGCCCAAGGACGAGGCTATGCATCAACGCCAGGCATATGGACCGAGGAGCAGGTATCCGGTTGGAAAAAAGTCACCGACGCGGTCCATGCCGCCGGCGGCCTGATCGTCTGTCAACTGTGGCACGTAGGTCGTTTTTCGCATGTGGATCTTCAGCAAGACGGTGCAGCTCCGGTGGCGCCTTCGGCGATACGGGCGACCGGGCAAACCTATACAGATAAGGGAATGCTGGAGGTCTCAGTGCCTCGCGCGCTGGAAACGTCGGAGATCCCCGCCATCATTCAGCAATATCGCCACGCGGCGGAATGCGCACTACGCGCAGGTTTCGATGGCGTCGAAGTGCATTCCGCCAATAGTTACCTGCTGGATCAGGTCCTGCGTGATTCGACCAATCACCGCGGCGACATATACGGGGGCTCCATCGAGAATCGCAGCCGCCTTACGTTGGAAGTCACCGCCGCAGTAGTGGAAGTCTGGGGACACGACCGCGTTGGAATCCGGCTTTCGCCAGTGACACCGGACGCGGGCAACACGCCACTGGACAGCCAGGTCATGAAGACGTACGGCTATTTGATCGAGCAACTCAATCATTTCCAACTCGCGTATATGCACTTTGTCGAGGGTGCCACGGCTACCTCGAGATCGGTGCCGCAAGGTGTGGATCTGGACGGATTGCGAGCGCTGTTCAAAGGTCCATACATCGGGAATAACAATTACGACCTCGAGCTAGCGGTCAATCGGCGCATGGAAGGCCGGATCGATGCAGTGGCATTTGGACGCCCATTCATCGCAAATCCAGATCTTGTGCATCGGCTGAAACAAGGGGCTCAACTGGCTGTGGCTCCGCGCGAAACTTATTACGGCAACGGCGCCACGGGTTATACCGATTGGCCTGTGCTGGCGGATTAGTTCGAAGCAATTCTTGGCAATACCGATTGAGCCAATTACGTGCCCGTCGCACTCTGCCGCAGTAATTTCTATCTTCAATAGAAACGGTATTACAAAAACCAACCGCCGCTATTTTTATGCCTCACGGTGCCCACTGTCGCGACCTAGTCATAGCGGCTAATCAAAAGGAATGAAGTGAAAACTGCTCTCGTCAACATTTTGATTTTCTCGACGATCTCGTTTGGTATGGGTACAACCACCCAAGCTGCAGATTCGCCAACCCGTTCCCAAGCCACCCAAGGAAAAACCATGAACAAGCCGACCTATGTCCAGGATTACAAAGCCATCTCCGAGGTGTTGAACAACTACATCGAGGGATGCAAACAAGCCAAGAGCAGCATCATGAAGTCTGCGTTCAGCCCTCAGGCGACGATGTATAGCGTTGGCACTGACGGCAAGATGACCGGGGGCGCCATTCCAATCCTGTTCGAGGGGATCGACAAGGATTTCCGTCCGTCTCCTGAGGCTGTCGCCGCGATCACCCGCATCGAAATCGTCGGTACGGCAGCCAGTGCGCGCATCGACGCCAACGACATGTCGGGCATATCGTTTACCGACTTCTTCCATTTGCTGAAGGTCGACGGCAAGTGGACAGTGATCAGCAAGATTTTCCACACGCACGTTGCACATTAATCATCCCTGAGCGAAGCAGGTCCAAAACGCGGAACTGCCTCAGCCCTCGGCAAAAACTGCCAATGGCACAGAGCCCCACTGGCTATGGCGCCTCCCCCCACCGATAGAGGCCATACCACGGCGCCTCACTAGCGGGGGAATGGCAAACGTCTGCCACCAGCGATCGCTCGCGCCCGAACCAATCACAACTGCTTCGATAGGCAACTGCGCACTGGTGCATTGCATCAAGTTCCAAGTGGCATTTGCCGCATTGAGCTGGTCAGCACCGCTGCACGCGCCTTTGCAGGCACCAACGGCGTTTCTGGCCTTTGCTTCACTTGCACTCAATCGAAAACAAAAACATGAAGACATCCACCCCGGCTTCCTCTCATTCCGCTTTGAACCTGCCCATCGCCAATGCCCGTGCAGACGGCTTGCACGGCGTCGAACTCAACACGGCGAAGTTCTTGCAAGCCCTTGAAGGCAGCACGCCGCTGGAGGCAATGACACCTGTCGATGCGCGCGCCATGCTGGTCAGCGCCCAGGCTGGTCCCAAGGTGGCGTTGCCAGAGGCGGACGTCAGCGAGAAAACCATTTGCATCGATGGCCGCGATCTGAAACTGACCATCGTGCGTCCGGCAGGCAGCCAACAGAAAACCCTGCCAGGCTTCATGTACTTTCACGGCGGCGGCTGGGTGCTGGGCGACTTCCCTACCCACGAGCGATTGGTGCGTGACCTCGTAGCAGGCTCGGGCGCGGTGGCGGTCTTCGTCAACTACTCGCTATCGCCAGAGGCAAAGTTCGGCGCCGCCATCGAGCAAGCGTACGCCGCGACCAAATGGGTGGCCGACCATGGAGAGGAAATCGATGTGGATGGCAAGCGGCTCGCCGTGGTCGGCAACAGCGCTGGCGGGAACATGGCCGCCGTGGTTGCATTGATTGCGAAAGAGAAAGGCGCACCTGAACTGCGCTCGCAAGTATTGCTGTGTCCGGTGACAGATTCGAACTTCGACACTCCGTCGTACAACCAATTCGCCAACGGCTACTTTCTCACGAAGGACTTGATGGCATGGTTCTGGAACAACTACACGACGGACGCCAACGTACGAAAGCAACGGTACGCTTCACCCCTGCAGGCGACGATCGAGCAACTCAAGGGCTCACCGCCAACGCTGATCCAGACTGCCGAATTCGATGTCTTGCGCGATGAGGCCGAAGCTTACGGCCATAAGCTTGATGCCGCGGGCGTACCAGTGAAGTCGGTGCGCTACAACGGCATGATTCACGACTTTGGGCTTTTGAACGTATTCAGCCATTTACCGGCGCCACGCAGCGCAATGGCACAGGCGTCGCATGAGCTAAAAACCAGGCTGCAAAAATAACTTCCACGCAAATGGCGTCACTTCCGCTGCGATGGTTCGCTGGGCTACCCATGCCGGTAGGCTTCAGCCTCTTCTTTCCACAGTCTTGGTGCCACAGCCTTCTGCAAATGAAATAGGGACGAGCAACCCGCACCGTCAGTGCCGTATCGAGTGAATCGGGGACTCCATCGATGGCACATGGCGCGCTTAACTGTATGAGGCAGACGAACTTTGATCACTGAGCTCAAGACATTCCTCGCCGTTTGTAAACACGGCACCTTCGCAGCCACCGGTGAGCGCATTGGGTTAACGCAATCCGCCGTCAGCAGCCAGATCAAGCGTTTGGAAGAAGAGCTTGGATATACCCTTTTCGACCGCACGGGTCGCTCCGCCATTCTCAATGCGGCGGGCCAAGCCACCTTGGCACGTGCTGAGGAAATCTGTGCTTTGTATGAAAAGCTGGGGGATACGCCAGATGAAAAATCCGCATCCGGGCTGCTGCGGATCGGAGCAATCGCATCAAGCCAGCCAACGATCATCACACGTGCGCTTCTGACCTTCAGGCAACTCTATCCGCAGGTGCGAGTACACGTTTCACCAGGTGTATCGATGCGTCTGATGGATGAACTGGACGCCGGCAAACTTGACGCGGCGGTGATCATCCGACCGCCATTCGGCGTTCTTCCCGACCTCACTTGGCAGGCACTTGTCCATGAGCCGTTTGTGCTTGTGGTGCCCAGTTCGATCCCGGGTAAAGACTGGCGGCAACTGATTCAGACCCACCCATTTCTCCGCTATGACCGGGGCTCTTTTGGGGGACGGATGGTCGAAGGTTTCCTGCGCAGGGAGGGCATTCTGGTGAATGAGGCGATTGAAATCGACGAGATATCGGGGCTGCTCCACTTGGCTTCAAAGGGCCTGGGGGTGGCAATCGTCCCACTTGTAGAGGCTCACCTTCCGCTGCCTGATGGTCTTCGTGTCATTTCGCTTGGCGAGCTTACTTTTTACCGCGAGATTGGAGTTCTTCAGCGCAAGCCCCGCTGGGGTTCTCCGATGGTCGCGCAGTTCGCCAAGTGCCTGCGTGACGCATCGGAAAATGCCGTCGTCGGTTCCAAGCGACCCCGAGGGGGCATAAAGAAAAACGAGCCAATGCTGAGTGGGAAGCCGGCCTCGCACAGGAAATAAGCAACTGCGACCTTTCTCGGTTAATCAGCAACTTCTTTTGAGCCATCCCTCGAATTTTGCTGAAGCTACCGGGGTACGACCTCACCGAGATGACATCATCGAGAGGCCGCCCCGCACCGAAACGAAGTCACTTGGCAGGCTCGTACGCTTCCAGTGGTTTGTCGTTAGGGTTCGCCCACGCTGCTTTGGTCAACGCATTGGGCGGCAAACCCACTTTCGACTGGTTTGGCGGAATCGGCTGCATGAACCATCGGTCATAGATGCGCGCCACTTCGCCGCTCTTTGCCAGATTCCCTATGCTGTCGTCCACCACCTTCTTGAAGGCAGGGTCGTCCTTGCGGATCATGATGGCAATCGGCTCTACGCTGAGTACCTGCTCCATCAGCTTGTACTGACCGGGATCCTTGCTTTTGGAAATGAGTGTCGCGAGGATTTGTCCATCTGCCGCGAACGCGTCAACACGGCCCCCCTCCAGGAGCAAAAACCCTTCGCTGTTGTCTTTGGCCAGCACCTCCGCCACTTCACTCCCGTCGCGTTTGAGTTTTCGCAGCGCTTGAACGGATGTGCTGCCGGAGGTCAGGGCGACATTCTTGCCCGACAGTTGCGAACTCGTCGTTAAATTCGACGCCGTTTTGACGGCAATCCGTATCCCCTCGACATAGAGCGTGGGAGCAAAGGCCACATCTTTCTGGCGCGCGGCATTGTTGGTGGTAGTACCGCATTCAATGTCCACGGTGCCGTTTTGCACCAGAGGAATGCGGTTGGCTGGCGTGACCACCTGATAGCGCACTTCGAGCTTGTCACGGTTCACCGCTTTCTTGACGTCAGCGATGACTCGCTCGCATATCTCGACATGAAAGCCGGTGTAGATGCCAGGTCCCAGAGTGAAGGACATGGCGCCAGATGCATCACGCACTCCCATGGTGATCACACCTGAATCCTTCACCTTCTTCAACGTGTCGCTCTGGGCTGACGCATGGCCTCCAAAGCCCAGCAACATTGCGGCGAGGGCTGTACAGCAGAGGTGGTACTTTTTCATTTTGCGAACAGCGAATCCAGATTTGCGAACGACTTCATCTCGATTGCATTTCCGGAAGGGTCCAAAAAGAACATGGTCGCCTGCTCGCCCGCCTCTCCTTTGAAGCGGATGTAAGGGTCAATCACGAATTTCGTCCCGAGAGCTACCAGCTTGTCAGCCATGGCTTGCCATTGCTCCATCGGCACGATTGCGCCGAAGTGGCGAACCGGTACGTCGTGACCGTCCACTGCGCTACTTTGGCGATGACCACATTCATCAGGTGCAAGGTGCGCCACGATTTGATGACCATAGAAGTCGAAGTCGACCCACTCAGGAGCGCTTCGGCCTTCCGGACAGCCCAGCAACTCTCCATAGAAGGCTCGTGCTTCTGCAATATCTCGCACAGGAAAAGCGAGATGGAAAGGGATTCGGACGCTCGTGGAATTCATAAAGGCACCATGGTTTTGAAAGTGGTGCAGTGACTTTAGGCAAACCAAACCAACGTGAAAATCGATATTTTTCTTTGCTGAGCAACGAAAAAATCGTTCGATTGCGCGTGTTGAACCATTTCGACCAGACCGTCGCATCCGTGCTCTTGCGAGAGACGTCTGACTCGGCCAACGTCACGCCCCGGCCGCGCCCCCACTCTCCCCAACCACCCAATCCCTGAACGCTTTCACCAACGGCGTCTGCGCCCGCGCCTCCGGGTACACCAGGTAATACGCATTGGTACTCGTCAGCACCGATTCCGAAAGCGCCACCAGGCTCCCTGCCGCCAGCTCCGGCTCGATCAAGAACCGCGGCAGCAGCGCCGCACCCAGTCCGGAGACCGCCGCCTGCGCAATCATGGCGAACTGTTCGTGGCGCGGGCCGCGCAGGGCCAGCGTGGTGGGTGCGCCGACGAGTTCGAACCATTCGGCCCACTGCGTCGGCCGGGTGCTTTGCTGCAGCAGCACGACGCGGGCCAGGTCTTGCGGGGTGTGGATGCCGTGCTGGCGCTGGTAGCCGGGGCTGCAGACGGGCACGACTTCTTCATGCATGAGGTATTCGCACACGGCGCCGGCCCAGTGGGGGGCGCCGAAATGGATGGCGGCGTCGAAGGGGGTGCCGGCGAAGTCGAAGGGTTCGACGCGGGCGGCGAAGTTCACGGTCACGTCGGGGTGCAGGGCCATGAAGCCGCCCAGGCGCGGGATGAGCCAGCGGGTGCCCAGTGTGGGCAGCACGGCCAGGTTAAGGAGGCCGTCGGCGCTGCTGAAGGCCATGGCCTTTTGCGTGATGACCGACAGTTGCTGCAGCACGCCTTGCACGTCGTTGGCATACACGCGGCCGGCGTCGGTGAGGACGACGCGCTGACGCACGCGGTGAAAAAGCGCGGTGCCCAGTTGCTCTTCCAGTTGGCGGATCTGGCGCGAGACGGCGCTTTGGGTCAGGTGCAGTTCGGCGGCGGCGCGCGACACGCTGTGGTGGCGGGCGGCGGCTTCGAAGGCGAGCAGATCGGCCATGGAGGGGAGAAAGGCGCGGCGCAGCATGGTGGTGGCGGTGTAGCGTTGACGGTGGAATTGGCTTTGTTGCCAGCAGGCGCGGCGCGGGCAATGGTCATGCGCCGAGGGAATGACTGCAAAAAGGCCGCTGGCCGCCAGCGCATATTCAAGTAGGGTGAGGGTTTTTACCCATTCGCTACTTGATTCCATTTTCGCATCAAGTCGTTCCAATTTTTTGCTATGCAGGGCCGGTGGATTGGCGGATATTGGCGCATTCTCCCGTCGTTCGTTTTTAACTGCGAGCCCTGCCATGTCTTCCAACGCTGCCAGCCCTTCCTCCGCCATGCCCGCCCACCCTGCCGCCCCGGTCGCGGCCGAGGTCGATCAACTGCTGCAACGCCTGGGCGTGCCGCGCGCGGCCTACACGGGCGGCGGCCTGCCGGTGCGCTCGCCGATCACTGGCGAGTCGATCGGCGCGGTGGCGCAGCACAGTGCGGCCGACGCCACAGCGGCCATCGGGCGGGCGCATGCGGCGTTCCAGGTGTGGCGCAACGTGCCGGCGCCGCGCCGGGGCGAGCTGGTGCGCCTGCTGGGCGAAGAACTGCGCGCGGCCAAGGCCGACCTGGGCCTGCTGGTGACCATCGAGGCGGGCAAGGTGCCGTCCGAAGGGCTGGGCGAGGTGCAGGAAATGATCGACATCTGCGACTTCGCCGTGGGCCTGTCGCGCCAGCTGTACGGCCTGACGATCGCCACCGAGCGCCCCGGCCACCGCATGATGGAAACGTGGCACCCGCTGGGCGTGTGCGGCGTGATCTCGGCGTTCAACTTTCCGGTGGCGGTGTGGTCGTGGAATGCGGCGCTGGCGTTGGTGTGCGGCGACCCGGTGGTGTGGAAGCCGTCTGAAAAAACCCCGCTGACGGCGCTGGCCACGCATGCGATCGCGCAGCGTGCCATCGCCCGCTTCGGGGCCGATGCGCCTGAGGGGTTGCTGGAGCTGATCGTGGGCCAGCGCGACCTGGGCGAGGTGCTGGTGGACGACGCCCGCGTGCCGGTGCTGTCGGCCACCGGCTCCACCGCCATGGGCCGCGCCGTGGGGCCGCGCCTAGCGGCCCGCTTTGCGCGCGGCATTCTGGAACTGGGCGGCAACAACGCCGCCATCGTGGCGCCTTCGGCCGACCTGGGGTTGGCGCTGCGCGGCATTGCCTTCGCGGCCATGGGCACGGCGGGCCAGCGCTGCACCACGCTGCGCCGGCTGTTCGTGCATGAAAGCATCTACGACCAACTGGTCCCCAAACTGGCCAAGGTGTATGCCAGCGTGCAGGTGGGCGACCCGCGCACGGCGGGCACGCTGGTGGGCCCGCTGATCGACCGCCCGGCCTTCGAAGGCATGCAAAAGGCGCTGGAACAAAGCCGTGCGCTGGGCGCCACGGTGCACGACGGCGACCGGGTGGACGGTATTGCGGGCAGCGACGCGTATTACGTGCGGCCCGCGCTGGTGGAGCTGCCCAGGCACGAGGGCCCGGCGCTGCACGAAACCTTCGCGCCCATCCTGTACGTGGTGCGCTACGGCACGCTGGAGGAAGCCATCGCCATGAACAACGCGGTGGGCGCGGGCCTGTCGTCGTCGATCTTCACGCTGAACGTGCGCGAGGCCGAGCAGTTCATGTCGGCCGCAGGGTCGGACTGCGGCATTGCGAACGTGAACATTGGGCCGAGCGGCGCCGAGATCGGCGGGGCCTTCGGCGGCGAGAAGGAAACCGGCGGCGGGCGCGAGGCCGGCTCGGACGCCTGGAAGGCCTACATGCGCCGCGCGACCAACACCATCAACTATTCCACCGCCCTGCCCCTGGCGCAGGGCGTGACCTTCGACATCGCCGACTGAGCGATCGGCCGCAGGGCGATGGCGGAGCCGTTTTGGACGATGGCGACGGCATTGGTGCTGCGGTCACCCGGCCCCACCAAGGGCCAAAAGGCCCAACAGGCCCAACAACAACGGAGACAAGAACCCATGGCATTTCCCCTCAAGGCCCTGGCCACCGCGGCCACGGCCGCAGTCGCCCTCTGGTGCAGCGCAGCGGGCGCGCAGACTCCAACACCGGCACCCGCCCCGGCAGCGCCCGCAGCACCGTCTGCGCCATCGACGCAGCAGCCCACGCTGGACAAGATCAAGGCCGCCGGCAAGGTGGTGCTGGGCGTGCGCGAGGCTTCGCCGCCCATGGCCTATGCCCTGGGAGCCAATGATAAGTTCGTCGGCTACCACGTGGAGCTGTGCGAGCGCGTGCTGAAAGAGATCACGCCGCAAGCCCGGTTGGAATACATGGCGATCACGGCGCAGAACACGCTGGCGCTGGTGCAAAACGGCACCGTCG
>Ga0308157_10009024_pt1 | contig 11164 bp, 8 predicted proteins | sample PhyBR1_FD_201035 | JGI IMG/M metagenome (GOLD analysis project Ga0308157, IMG submission 201035) | Phyllosphere microbial communities from UC Gill Tract Community Farm, Albany, California, United States - DLSLB.R1 | ecosystem: Host-associated > Plants > Phyllosphere > Unclassified | place: USA...
TTCCATTAAACTAGTAGAATCTGCCATCCCGATGGGTTCAGCTAGATGGGCACGGGGAAATACCTGGCGTGTTGCTGATGGACCACTGCGACCAGACGGATACTGGGATTATCGAATTAGGTATGATAACCCTTTATATCAAACTGTTGCAGGCGTACCTACAACTGATTATTTCAGGAATGATATTTATGATGTAGCTAATGGCAAAAATATCTGTGAAATGATTTATCCTGAAGATACCTGGACATTACCCACTCGTGCACATTTCAATAGCCTATCTACCAGTACCCCGAATGTCGGTGTCGAATATAATGGTTGGTACCTATATATGTCTCCTGCCACACCTGTATTAGGCTATCCTGCATATCCACATGGAGATCTGATTTTCACGCCTGTAGGTTATAAGACAAGTGTTGGAGCTTCAACCTCAGATTTTTATCCAAATTCTGCTAGTTATCAAAATACTAAAGGGTACTGGAGGACCGCTACTATTGGTACTTTCGCAAGGCTAAACTACAATAACGCGGGATGGTTCAACGATCGATGGGATGAAACAGGTTTCACTTTCAGTAGTGCTAATCTTGCCAGCGTCCGTTGCGTCAGAAAATAAATTTTATTTATTTCTTAACATACATCAATGTTTATTGATTCTTAAACAAAGACCTTTGTCTTAAATAATTGAAAATAAATTAAAACAGTTTTATGAAAACATTATTAAGTTTATTCGCTTCCGTATTTCTTTTAGGGAATGTTGCCTTTGCACAAGTAAAATGGTCCGTAGACCCCGCACATACCAATGCCCGTTTCGAAGTAAAACATTTAGGGATTGCTTTTGTAGATGGTCAATTCAAGAAATTGGAAGGCGCCGTTGAAACCAAAGACGCTAATAACTTCGAGGCTGCGGTAGTTAATTTTGATATTGATGTGAACAGTATCGATACCCGTGTTGATGCCAGGGATACCCACTTGAAGAGCGACGATTTTTTCTCTGCAGAGAAATTCCCAAAAATGTCTTTGAAAAATGCAACTTTAAAAGGTGCTGGAAAGGGTAAATTCAAACTTACCGGTGATCTTACCATTAAAGATGTAACGAAAAAAGTAACTTTCGATGTGGTACAGAATAATGGTATCATTACAGATCCATGGGGAAAAACACGTGCCGGTTTTACAGCTACAACCAGCATCAACCGTAAAGAATTCAACATCAACTACAACGACAAACTACCTTCAGGTGTAGATGCTGTTGCACCTACAGTAGCCATTACGGTAAACGTTGAAGTAGTAAAAAACTAATCATCAAATAAGAATCATACTAATTCTTGCATATAAAAACAGGCTCCAGAATTATCTAGAGCCTGTTTTTTTTAATGTATAACTTTCGGACTTATTCTTCCACCTCATAAGTCCAATTCCTTAGTTTTTCCTGAAAAATCCTGGAAATTTTGTTGAAATACCGTTTCTGCTTATAACCCATTACCCACTGTACGCCTTCAACCGCGTTAGTACAGAATATCTCATCGGCTACCTTCAATATTTCCGGTTTTATTTCTGCTTCAACCACTTCGATACCTTCACTTTGGGCGATATCCATGATCACTCTACGCATTACCCCATTTATACAACCTTCGGTTAATGCAGGGGTATATAATACCTTATCATAATACACGAAAATATTAGAAGCCAATGCTTCACAGAGATTTCCTTGTTGGTTTAAAATCAACACCTCATCAAAGGCAAATTTTTTCCGGTATAATCCGGCCATCACATAGATCAATGCATTATTGGATTTTATCTTAGAAAGTTCATTATAAGCTTTTTTATACTCTGTATATACATCGATAATCAAGCCTAATTTCTTGTCCCGCAAACTTTCAGGCTTTCTGTCCAACTGAATGATAAAAGAGGGTTTATTGCTCTCTGGCCCATAAAGTCCTCCGCCTGTTCGGAAAACAATGAATCTTGCCCGGCCAGTCTGTCCAACCATATTGTTTTTCCTGGAAAGCTCTTCAATCTTTTGGCGGATAAAAAATCCATCAAATTTCTCATAATCTTCAAAATGAAGCATTTTCATGCTTTCCTGGAGTCTTTCGACATGAAAATCCAGGAATCTCACATCCCCATCTCTCCATAACATCGTTTCAAATAATCCATCCCCGTATCTAAATGCTCTACTATCTGCAGTTAGGATGGACATGTCTTCTGGAACTATCGTTCCGTTATAATTGATATATTGTATCGGCATATTTTAGTTCTGATTATTGGCATCGCCATAAGTTCTCCATTTCTCTAATGCTAAACGAAAATCCTCCGGTAATGGTACTTCAAAGTATAAATTTTCTTTTGTCTTAGGATGTATAAATCCTAATGACTTGGCATGCAGCGCTTGACGTGGCAATAAGGAAAAGCAGTTGGACACAAACTGCTTGTATTTTGCAAATTGGGTGCCCTTTAATATCTTATCTCCTCCATAAGACTCATCACTAAATAAAGGATGACCTATGGATTTCATATGTGCGCGGATCTGATGAGTACGACCTGTTTCCAATTCGCATTCGATTAAAGTAACATAGCCTAAACGTTCCAAAACCCTATAATGGGTAACGGACCATTTACCCTTTTCTGGATCATCATAAACATCCATGATTCTTCTATCTTTCACAGATCTTCCGATATATCCTGATACAGTTCCATCTTCCAAGATATCTCCCCAGGCAAGTGCAATATATTTCCTGCTGATACTGTGTTCGTAAAACTGCTTCGCTAAAAAGGTCATCGCCCACTCGTTTTTTGCAATCACTAACAGTCCTGAAGTATCTTTATCTATTCGGTGCACCAATCCTGGGCGACCAGTATTTCCAGGTAAAGTAGGTAATTGGTTCAGATGAAATGTTAAGGCATTTACCAAGGTTCCCGTATAATTGTTATACCCAGGATGAACGACCATACCTGCTTCTTTATTAACCATCAACACGTCATCATCTTCATAAACGATTGACAAAGGAATATCTTCCGGATACACTTCGGTATCTCGTGGTGGATCTGGTAAAACAACGGTAATGACATCAAATGGTTTGACCCGGTAACTGGCTTTGATAACTTTATCATTTACCTTCACAGAACCGGCATCAATAGCATTCTGAATCCTGTTCCTAGAGGTATTCTCTACCCTATTCATCAGGAATTTATCAATACGCAATAAAGCCTGACCTTTATCAGCAACTATCCGTAAATGTTCGAATAATTCCTGTTCATCCTGCTCGTTTTCCAATTCATCTAACATGCTACAAAAGTAGTATTTTAAAGCGTTCAACAAACTCAAAAGTAAAAATCCTATCTTTAATCCATGCTAAGTCAATTTCCCATCCATAGTCCGGAGGAAGAAATCCACCACCAACTTTTTACCAGGAAAGCTATTCAGGTATTCATCAAACGGGACGATAAAATCCATCCCTTCATTTCAGGAAATAAGTGGCGGAAATTGAAATACCCTTTACAAGAGGCTAAAAACCTAAATAAAAACCTGTTGGTAACCTTTGGAGGTGCCTGGTCAAATCACCTATTGGCTACAGCTGCTGCTGCGGCTCAATTTGGTTTCCAATCCCAAGGGATCGTTCGTGGAGAATCGGTGGATAATCCTGTGTTGGCCATGTGCAGACTATTTGGAATGAAATTGCAATTTATTGATAGGACTTCCTATAGAGAGAAAGAATCCTATTTCAATAGCCATTTCGATTCCACAACCGCCCATTTTATAGATGAAGGAGGACGTTCAAAATTGGGTATGCTGGGTTGCAAAGAAATTATTGCAGAACTCCAACAAGAATATTCGCATATTCTTACTGCAGCAGGTACTGGCACTACTGCAGCTGGACTATTACAGGGGATTGATGAAGAAAATTTAGCAACCCAAATACAAGTGATCCCTGTATTAAAAAATGGCGGATTTATTAAGGTTGATATAGAAAAGTTCGAGGTCTCCACTAAGAATCTGGAGCTCCATCTAGACTATCATTTTTCAGGATATGGGAAATCAAAACCCGAACTCATCGACTTTATAAAAGATTTCGTTGCTTCTACAGGAATCATGATCGAACCAGTTTACACCGGCAAGGCGATGTATGCATTGTTTGATCTCATCGAAAAAGACCATTTCAGACCAGGTAGCCGAATCCTTTTCCTGCATACCGGTGGTTTAACAGGTTTGCTTGGTCAATTAAACCTATTCTAAAAGGCCATTGAGCAATTTGCGTTATTTTCAAAACTAATTCTACCACAATTTTGTTAATTAGGTTGAATTAAATCGCAAAATATGAACAACCACCATGAACATCATAACGAAATTGATGTAGATGTTATACTAGATCCACAACGTGTGGAAGCAGGTAAACCTGTATCCATTAATATTTCCTTAAATCAAGAAAACAATGCTGTTTCTTTAGATACGGTGCATGAGAAAAAAATGCATTTATTGGCAGTCAATGATGAATTGACCTGGTTCGATCATTTACATCCCAAAGAAAATAAAGGCCAGTACATCGTTGAAGAAACCTTTCCAACCGCAGGTAAGTTCCTGTTATTCGTAGATTTCAAGCCTCAGGATGGTGAACCCACGGTTCACAAACATGAAATTCATGTAGTAGGTGATGAATTGAGTGAAAAAATTGAATTCCAACCGGAGATAGTCGCTAGAGAAGAGGACTATATCATCACCTTGGTCAATGGCCGAGAATTGAATACAGGAATGCAGACCCTTGCTTTCACCGTTGAAAAAGAAGGCGAAATGTTGGGAGAAAAGGATTTGGAAAACTATCTGGGCGCATCGGCGCATATTGTGATGATCGAAACCAAATCCAAAGATTTTTTACATATCCATCCGGAATCCAACAAGAAATATCCAATATATGCTGAAGCGCATATTGAAAAGGCTGGAAACTATCGGATTTGGGTGCAGTTTAAAATTTCGGGCAAAGTACATACGGTTGACTTTTCTGTAGAGGTCTAATATTATTTGATTCCTATGACAAGAGGGATAGCTTTATTTTTATACTTTTGTTGCTAATCATTTAAAGCTATCAATCAAATACCTATGCGCTTTCGCATTTTTTTGCTTCTTTTCATATTTATACAAGTTTCAAAACCTAAGCATGTAATTGCCCAAGTTCAGATCCAAGATACGATTAGTACTAAACTGGAAAAGGATACCATCCATCCTACTCAACAACTTTATGATATAGTGGACCTTTTCAAGGATATCAATCCTTTTAAGAAAAAGGATTCCACTGTTGTAAAAAGTACCAGGAGATCGGCAATTACTTATTTGCCCAACCTGAACTACAACCCGTCTATTGGAGGTCAGATTGGGATCAAAGCGGTTGGTGGTAAAATTTTGGGTAATGAGCCCAATACAGCAATGTCTATCGGTGCTGCGGCAGTTAGTGCCACGACGAGAGGGATTATCGTGGGTTACCTGATCCATGACATCTATACGCCAGGTAACAAATGGAACATCAAAGGAAATATGATGGTGGCCAAAGCCGTTGGACTGGATTATGGTATGGGTATAGGTGGCCCCTTGGAGAATCCAACCGAGGAAGAATTGATCATGAATAATCCGGAACGCGAGCGTTATGTGAATAAATTTATGGTCTATTCCATCAGTGAGCGAGTCTATAAAAATCTATTCCCAGGTGCTTTCGTCGGCGTAGGTTTCTTTTTTGAGATGAAACGGAAATTCGAAACCGTAGGTTCCGATCCGGGTATGGCACCTGTAGAAATCTATAGCCGTTGGAATGGTTTTGATGCCAGTCGAGTAAATAACAATGGTCTCATGCTGAACATGCAATACATGACGAGGGACAATCCGAATAGCGCTTATAAAGGCTATTATGTGGATTTTGTCCTTCGGATGAACCAATCATGGATGGGAAGTGCACAAAATGCTTATCAATTACAGACAGATTTTCGAAAATATTGGCAATTATCTATCGAAAGACCTAATCATGTACTAGCTTTCTGGAATTTTGGCTCTTACAATCTTGGTGGTAAATTACCTTATGTGGATCTTCCAGGTACTGGAAAAGACCCTTATGCCCGAAGTGGTCGAGGATATACCTTAGGCTATTTTAAAGGAAGATCATTCTTCTATTCGGAATTGGAATATAGGTTTCCAATCCTGAGGAACCAATTCCTGAGCGGAGTTGTATTTGCCAATGTGCAGACTGCAAATGACCAGATGGGAACCGAGTTATTTAAAATCTGGCAACCGGCCGGAGGTGCTGGGCTTAGACTATTGTTCAATAAAGCAACCAGAACAAATCTTTGTATAGATTATGCCTATGGAAGGTTTGGTCAGCATGGCTTATTCCTGGGTTTGAACGAGGCATTTTAAAGACATTACTATTCATGACCAATATAAAAAGTAAATCATTCTTAACTGTTGCTTGTTTGTGTTTTATCCCTTTTCTGGCAAAATCACAAGAATCAATAAGGGATACCAGTTATACGGAAATAGACCCTGTCGTAGTTAAAGCTTATTTCAATTCGCAAGCCTTATTAAGCCTTACTAGTCCTTCTAAGGTTTTAACTAAACCATTACTTAATGCACAACAGCCATCTTCCTTGGTTTCAGCGATGAATACCACGGCAGGTGTACGCATGGAAGAACGATCTCCTGGTAGTTATCGATTGGCTTTAAGAGGCAGTATGATACGTTCTCCCTTTGGAATCAGGAACACAAAAATTTATTTGGATGAAATACCGATGACGGATGCCAGCGGCAACACCTATTTTAATCTTTTGGATCCTGTAGGCATCCAGCAAATACATGTGCTAAAGGGGCCTGATGTTTCGTTATTTGGCCCTAATTCCGGCGGAGTAGTTCGGATTAGCCCAAATGGCTTGAGCCAAACTAATCATGAAAAATCAATTCTTTTGCAGGGAGGGTCTTATGGAATGTTCCATCAAACTTTATCGATTGGACATGAAGTGAATAGTAAATACGGCTTCTTCTTTGACCAAGGATTCTTAAGGTCTGATGGATATCGTGAACAGACCGGTTTATCCAAAAAATATGTTCAGACCGCACATCACTTTCAATATAATCCCTCAGGAAGCATAAAATTCTTAGGGATCTACAGTGATCTTGGATATGAAACGCCTGGTGGATTAACGCTTCAACAGTATGAAGACAATCCTCAACAGGCTCGTCCTGCTGCTGGAAACTTTCCATCAGCTGTTGACCAACAAGCTGGAATTTATAACAAGACTTTATTAGGTGGATTGATCCATGATTATCAATTTCAGTTTGGATTGAAACATGTGATCTCTGTTTTTGGCTCTCATACCGATTTTGAGAATCCTTTTATTACGAACTATGAAACCCGTAAAGAAAATAATTTAGGCTATCGGACCTACTTTTCTTATGATAGAAATCCATCAGAAGATTTGAGTTGGGAAGTTCAGGCAGGGATGGAATTACAGAAAGGATGGTACCATTTCAAGAATCATAAAAATAATCTAGGCGAAATAGGTGATCTGACAGACAATGACAGGTTAGATATCCTTCAAGATTCTTACTTCATAAGGGCAATGGCTCAATTTTACAAGAAATTAACTGCAGAAGCTTCTTTAGGACTCAATAATAACAGCATCAATTTCGAACGCGGAATGACGGAGGAACTTGCCAAAGGTAATATCGATTTTCATTCTAAATTAATGCCAAGGGTAGCCTTATCGTATTTGGTAACTTCGAATACCGCTTTGCGTGCAGCCATATCAACAGGTTATTCAACACCGACATTATCAGAGGTTCGTTCTTCCGATAATCAGATCAATACGAGTCTACAGGCTGAATCAGGAACAAATTATGAATTGGGATTTAGGCAGGAGGCCTTCAATCGAAAATTGATAATTGATCTGACAGCCTATCACTTTAAAATGGACAATGGCATCGTACGACAGTTGAATGAAGAAGGCAATGAATTTTTTGTGAATGCTGGTAAAATTGATCAAAATGGCTTAGAGACTAGTGTACTAACTGAATTAATATCCCCGCAGCCTGAAAAATTTATCCAACAACTTATTCTGTCTACCAACCTGACTTATCAGCATTATAAATTTGAGGATTATCAGGTTGATGATAATGATTTTTCTGGGAATAAAGTCACTTCTATTCCTGAATGGATGTGGGTGAATATGTTGGCGTTGAAATTTAATAAAGGCTTTGAATTGAATGTATTCCATAATTTTACGGATGAAATTCCGTTGAATGATGCAAATAGTGTGTTTGCAGATAAATATCATTTGGTTCAAGCGAAAGCTTCCTGGGCAACTGGATTTTTAAATAAGTATAAGGTGCAATTTTTTATTGGTGCTGATAATGTGCTGAACCAAAAATATTCTTTAGGGAATGATATCAATGCGATGGGAAATAGGTATTTCAATGCTGCTGCTCCAAGAAATTTTTATGGCGGGGTTAAGGTTGGTTTTTAGGTTGACCACGCGTCATTGCGAGGAACGTAGCAATCCTTCTATTAGAGTAAAGATTGCTTCGTCGTGCCTCCTCGCAATGACGCATAACCCTCCTCGTAATGGTGAAAATGTGCCCAAATCCACCATTTTCCTATGTAAAACCATTAAATTCACTATAAAAACACCCTTAAAACATACTTAAACCGTGTTTTTAGTACTCTTACATACAAAAAACATACTTTCACATTACTTTCACCCTACTTTCAGTACGAAGCCAACCCCTATTCTAATTCGACAAATAACTAGCCTTCACCGTTATATTAGCCGTCTTACTTCTAGATGTTGTATTAAAAGCTCCACCATAAGAAAACTCTTCATTATCATTCTGACCCGTAATTTGGAAAATCCCTAGATCCGCTTTCACCAGCTCCCCTAACGAAGAACCCGCCTCTTTTGCAATATTCTCCGCTCTTGAACGCGCATTCTGTGAAGCCTGAGAAATCAATTTCAATTTCAAATCCTCTAATCCTGAGAAATAATAACTAGGCTGGTTTGAACTCAACTCAATTCCCTGCGATATCAATGCCGAAATCTCCCTGGATGCATTATCCACCTTATTCAAGTCCTTAGACTCCACACTAACATTCTGGGACAGACTATAACCAGAAAAGGTCGTATAACTATTCCCATTACTATCCGTAGAAGAATTAAACTCTCGATTTATATTCACCGCATTGAACAGAATTTCAGCCTCTTTAATCCCCTGCCGAACCAAAAAATCACGAACCAATTCCCTATCTCTCTTCAATTGTTCCGAAGCTTCGCTCAGATCCATGGATTTTCTACTGTAGGATGCTGACCACTTTACAATATCCGATTCAAAATCTGTTTTTGCATTACCAGTAACATTGATGGTATTCGAGTTTTTATACTTGTATTTATAAGCATTGGCAAACAATAAACCAAAAATTATAAAAGCGACGCCTGCGATCACACTGATGATGATTCCTGTATTCTTCATGATATGGTCATTATTATGTTTATAATAAAATTGTTATAATCTCATTAAACCTAAGTTAACGTTTTTTTGAGTAATATTGATGTTCCAAACAATACAATTTATGAAACATAAATTCAGCTTACTTTTCATTAGTTTTTCCTTATTATCATTTGCCCAGGCACAGAAAAAGCCAATCGATCATACGGTATATGATAACTGGAAATCTATTTCCAGTCCTTCCATCAGTAAATCCGGGAATTATATCTATTATGCTATTGTTCCACAGGAAGGTGATGCATTGGCCATTCTGAAAAACAATAAAAACCAAAGTTTACTGGAAATCCCAAGAGGTAGTAATCTTAAGTTAACGGATAACGAAAAATTTTTGATCAGTACCATCAAGGCTCCTTTTAAAGAAGTTCGGGAAGCAAGGATCAAAAAGAAAAGACCTGATGACATGCCCAAAGACAGTTTATTGGTTTTTGATATCCTGAATAATAAAACCACTAAATTTCCTGCAGTAAAGTCATCACAAGTAGCTAGAAAAGCGAATAATTATGTAGCCTTCATGTCAGAAATTGTGTTGCCAAACCCTAAAAAGGAAGATAAAGCCGACTCGACGAAAAAAGAAGAGGTCAAAAAAGAGGTTATCGCAGCGAAAGATAGTACCAACAACAGAAGACCTAGCCCTAAAAAAGAGAAAACCACGCCTGTTCTCCACGTATTGAACCTGAATTCAGGTGACACTTCGCAAATTCTAAAGGCGGATAATTTTTATTGGAGCGATAATGAACAATATTTATTATTCACCCGCAAGGGCGAAGGCAAAGATACCCTGAACGAAGCTGGATTATATATTTACGATCTCGCAACCAAAAGCAGCAAAAAGATATCAAATGGAAAAGGAACCTATAAATCTTTCCGTTTTGACGATCAGAATCAGCAATTGGGATTTTTAGCAGAGAAGAGTCCGGAAAAAGCCTTGCAAAAGGAATATAAGTTATATTATTACACTCCTAAACAAGACAGCGCTTATATCATTGCCGATAAGAACAGTTCAGGAATGCCGGAAAAATGGAATGTTTCTGGCGATGGATTCATCAATTTCAGTAAAGCAGGAAATAGATTGTTCTTCGGCTTGGCACCTATTGCCCGAGTAAGAGATACATCTTTGGTAGACTTTGAAACCGCAAAATTAGATATCTGGCACTGGCAGGATGATTATCTTCAACCAATGCAGTTGGTGAATGCCCGTCGGGATATGTCGCGTAATTATACGGCTCTTATCAACTTAGCCGGTAACCGGGCAATCCTACCCCTTTCCGATGATACCTTCAATAGAATCAGTTTAACAGGTGATGCGGATAACGAATGGGCATTAGCGACATCAGATGCGGATTACCGTATTGAAACGCAATGGTCTGGAGGTTCCAAATCGGATGTATACCTGGTTTCTATCTTGACCGGAAAGAACAATTTAGTGATCAAGAACCTTTCCGGAATGGCTATGCTCTCTCCTACTGGCACCCATGTGATTTACTTTAATCGAGAAAATGCCAATTGGTACAGTTATGATATCCAAAAAGAATCTACAACCCATTTAAACGAAGGCTTGGCCATCAGTTTTGTAGATGAGGAAAATGATGTTCCTGCATTACCAGGTCCATATGGATTGGCAGGTTGGTCCAATGACTT
>Ga0308157_10009025_pt1 | contig 11163 bp, 16 predicted proteins | sample PhyBR1_FD_201035 | JGI IMG/M metagenome (GOLD analysis project Ga0308157, IMG submission 201035) | Phyllosphere microbial communities from UC Gill Tract Community Farm, Albany, California, United States - DLSLB.R1 | ecosystem: Host-associated > Plants > Phyllosphere > Unclassified | place: USA...
TCTTCTTCAGTTTTGAGTGATTCAGCCATATCAAAACTTGGTAAATCAGCGACTTTAACCATTTTAATCCTCCAATGTTTTCGATAGTTTGACTGCACGATCGATATCTTGTTGTTGAGACGATTTATCTCCTCCACCAAGCATTACAATCACTACGTCACCATGTTGGATGTAATACATTCTCCATCCAGCACCGAAGAATTCTCTCATTTCCCAAACGCCATCTTGGAGAGGCTTAATGTCTCCCCAGTTTCCACGTTGAACCTTATCTAATCTACGATTCAGGCGAATACGGGTCATATTGTCTTTAATGCCATCCAACCATTCATCAAATTCTGGCAGACGTTTAATTTCAATCATGAGGATTCCTTATCTTCTCACTATATTGTATTCGATCGAATACAATATGCAAGTAATCTATCCGTGTGATCTACTATTGGGTCACAGAAGATGATCAGATCTTTTTTCCTGGTGTCTTATCCAAAGTCTGTGAAAGATAATCTGACAGACAAAGAAACATCGATCCTGCGTCAATTAGTGAAGGAGCAATTTCATGGATAACAACTTATTTGATGACCTGGTTGCTTAAATTAAAGAAGATGGGGCCATCAAACGTAATGAGATAAAGGCCAGTCGATTCACAGAGCTTGAATTGCCAGATATTAAAGAAGTACGTGAGAAAACTGGCTTAACCCAGGCAGAGTTTGCTGCACGTTTGCATATCAGCGCGAGAACCCTGCAAAACTGGGAACAAGGCCGTCGCTATCCGACTGATCCTACAGCGACTCTAATTCGCATTTTGGATGCCCATCCAACCCTAATTTAAAAAGTTTAGATAATAAAAAACCCCGGCATCCTGCCGGGGTTTTTCGTATCGGGTGATTAGGTATAACTCCTGTTGTACCTCACGATCCTGGTGCCTGAACCTATCATTGTTGTTTTATGTTCTGGAACATCCTGTTCCTGTATAACTTCATCATAGGGAGTTTGTTCTATCCTGGACAGCCGCAAAGGGCCGATCTTCATGTACGCTTTTACCTACAAAAACGCCTAAATTTTATCCACAAGAAATGGGGATAATTTTAGTGCTTAAAGCCCAGTAAACAGGACAAAAAGATTAAAATTGACTATTTTTTAATCAAATTTTATGGCAAAAAGTTACAGATCTGGGTAATAAATCGTCAAGTTGTTTCAGAACTGCCGATTGGGTCTATATTGAAGTTATGTAAAATATATAGTTAATTGATTTAAAAGGTTTTTACCTAAAGCATTTCGCATAACCGCCATTATGTTAAATAGAAGCCAAAAATCTCCAAGAAGATCGGTATAGTATTAATATTTACTGAGTAGATAAGAGAATTAAATTAGTGAAATACTCAAATGAAAAAATAGTAAAAGCTCTCTTACTTGCTCCTTTACCGTTACTTTTTTTCGCAGCAGTCCTGTTTATCGTAATGAATCAGGAATACAGCCTATACTCGATTTTCGTGGTTCTTGTAGGGCACGGTCTTGTCTACTTGGCTTATTGTATTTTGACTGTGCCTTTCAGCTTTATATTCTCAATTCTCTTAAATCGTTATAACAGTCTTAATTTATTAACCATCTGTATTACCTCTATAATTATTGCTACTCCATTTTTTATTCTTTTTGGATGGAGTCACACAGGACAAATTTCGGAAGAGTGGTGGAAGATGTATACCAATACATGGACTATCTTTATGGCTCTATTTCCTGGCTTATGTTATTGGCTATTTCTGATTAGCCTAAAAGATAAGAAATCAAAAAATATTCAACAAACTATTGCGTAGAGATTCTTAAATTTTCCTAAAATTAACATAATACACGTTATACGAAACCAAAAACGGGAGCTTATAGCTCTCATTTTTGCATTCATATGACTGCCATTATATTAAATAGAACAAAAATTAGAGGATATTTCTTTGAAATTTAAGTAATAAAGCGTATAACAGCAGAAATTATAAGTAGTACTGTGGCTACCAGTGTTAGATAGATGCATGGCTTAGTCATTGCCTGATCATCTACTTTGAAAAAGTTCTTGATTGGATTATTCCAATGTGTCATTTGGCTCCAAGGATACCAAAAGCATAAAAAACCTAAAGTACTTAAAATATTAACTAAAGTAAAAGTTTCGAACAACGCTATTAAACTGATTCCGACAGAAATTGCACCTATAGAAAATCCAAACCAAGATTTAATTAATGGGTTATTCTGAGTATTTATTGATGAGTGATTCATAGTAAACCCCTATTATTCATTTAAAATACAATTTTTTGGCAAATTTGATACCGAAAAAAATCATCAGCCAAATAAAAATGAAATGTAAGTTTTTTCCAATAAACGTGTTTTCTACCTCATTAGCAATAATGATATTTTTGTAAAATAGCCAATAAATTACCGTAAAGGCTAAAAAAGAAATTAAAAGTATGAGTGCTTTACCAAGCATTAATTTTATATTTTTATTAGGTATATCATTAAGTAGAACTTCAATGAGAAAGCTTGTAATAAAGTATGTAGGAACTATATATGCCAAAATTTCGGGTATCCCCCCAAAAATCGGCTTGCCAGTAGAAGTATTGATAAATATAAAGTAAGCAATTCCATATAAAAAAACTAAACTTACAACAAGAATGATCCAGCGGAGTTTTTCTTTCATTTTCATCTTTCTATTCAGGGCTAAACGCTTTGCTTCTTTTCATATAAATGAAAACACCAAATTCTAGAAGTATGAAATAAGCTAAATTTCTTAAGGTAAGTGTCAAAAAGCTAGATTCACTCCAAATACTATCTGTTATAAAAAGGCATAGTATTAAAAGAATATGTACAAATGACGCTTTTGATTTTTCGTCTTTAGAAGCACTTGAGGCATTGTAATACCCAATTATTATCAGTCCTAACATCCCAACAAAGATAGCAATTCCTCGTTGTAGATATTCATGTACATATAAATTGTTATCTAAAATGAAATTGAAAATTCCAGCAAAAATACAAAGAGATATGAGTGATATAAGAAAGTTTTTTATATAATATTCATGAATATAATATTTTGAAGTTTGCATTTTTTAGAAGTGTAATTAAGAATTATTTTCAATTATATCAAATTTCAATTACTTGTAGAATTTAAGAATTTCTAAAACTAACATACTATACGTTATATGGATTCCCAAGACATGGCTTTCAGTCATGCTTTTTTATCAAAAGAGTATAGCCGAACGATAAAAACCAAAAGCCCAAGGCCAACTATCATTTAACTTACTTCATAGATTAAAAGAGAGTATTATCAGAGTATCTGTAAATTTAAGTCTTATTGATAAATGCTGACCCGAATCTAACTCTATGCTTTAATCAAAGATCATTCCAAAGGCCTAGATCAACAATATAGATTTCTAAATTAGAAAATATATAAAAATTAAAATCATAAGAGCCTATAGTTTTTTACAATCATGTAAAAAGCAAATAGGACACTGATCCAAAACAAATAATCAGCAAAAAAATTAAAAAGAACAAATTGGTCTAATCCTATAAGAATATTTAAAGGATCTATAGCTATACTTCCCACTGGAGATATTTCACCATCTACTAAAAACTGTAGAGGAAATCCTCCAGCAACGACCTTAATCTTTGCAACTTCATCTATTCCTGTACGCTCAACTAATATGTCTTTTTGATAAAACAGGGAGAAATAAGTTAAGGCAAATGATAATATATTGAAATATAAAATTTTTTTCATATATTCTAGTTACCGCTTTTTAATATATTCAGGCAGTGCCAGTCTCTGCTCACAATAACCCGGTACAGTTTTAGCTGTTTTCATTTTTTCCTTATCTACAGCTAATCCTCCAAGAACTACCCACTCTCCTAATGCATACCGTTCTTTCGACTTAATATCTTCAAGCCCAATAATATTCTTCTTGGCATCAAACAAAATTTTATAACTCTCAGGAACGACCAAGGTATGAAGGATCTCTCTATCACCTGTTACTAAAATGGATAAGCAGTTGTTATACAAGAATAATTTCCCACTCCATATTGCTTCTAGCTGATATAGGTCTTTATTGAATTTCAAATCTTTTGAAAGAAGGAAAAACTGTTTATAGGATGGTTTTTCTTTATCAGACACGTTATTAGCGGACACTTGTTCAGGTGCAACCGGTATCAAACTGATATTTTTTTCTTCGCCACTGCATCCGAACATGAATGGCATGCATAACGCTAAACCAATAATTTTCTTTTCCACCTTTAATCAGCCTCAAAAACTTATTTTATATTGAATATAACGTGCTGTTTGTCATATTGGGCAGAATATGCGGCTACAGATGCCGTATAAAATTTCTGATGTTTATCAGTATAGTGAAGATTAATGGAATCCTCAGTACCCGAATATTTTATTGTATATGTATAAGAAGCCTCGGGTGCCAAATTGCCGATTGAATCTCTTCTTTTAGAGATCTTGTATTTGAAATATACATTATAAATCGGTTCACCCGTTTTGTTGGTCACCGTAATGGTGCCTTCATCTTTTCTGGAAGGTACACATGCTGTGATAAGGCTGCTTACTAAAAACATGAACAAGAGTGACTTCACTGTAGCTGCCATCCAGTTTAACGTTATAAGTGAAAAACCTAGGTCAATCCCGGGCTTTCTGCTCAATCTGGTCATTGGCTGCAAACATGCCCGGATTGGTCATTCTAATATTCTCCTGGCAACGTCTACAAAGCATCAGTCCAGCCAGAAGCTGTACCCCGTCCCTTGAATCACAAAGAGTACATGGCTTAGACAGTTTAATTATATTACTCATGCTTTTTTCCTCGATAAATAGTGAGCCTCTGCATAAGCATTACCTCTTCTTTGCATACTGCGAATTTCATCATGCCCTATCTTCATATGCATAAACGTTCCAATATGGAACATATACATATGAGCGAAGTCCTCAAAGAATTTGCTATTTAGATAATTGGCCTCGGTAAACTTGTCCAGGGAGAGATTAATCTCCTTCTCAAAATCACCAATCAATGTTTCAATCCGGCTAACCTGCCGTTCAATGCTGGTCATATGCAGATTGTTGGTCAGCAGCTCCCGCAAATAGGTTCCCAGTTTATCGCCCTTCAATTGAGCCAAACGTTCATATTCCTGTGCGACCTGACTGTCTAATCTGACGGCTACGGTTCGAGTACTGTTCATGAAAAACTCCTTTAATTTGTTTTCAATCTAAGCACTTAATTTGTAAAAAGTAACGATTAAAAATAAGTAAACATAAAGTTAAATCTGGATGATTACAGACTAAATCATTAATAAATAAAGATAAAATAAGAAAAACAAGTAAACAAAGCCGCTTACAAGGTATCTCATTGTTTTGTAATGAAATATTACAGTTTTTATGCAAATAAATCTGTTTACGGATAACTTATTGAAATTAAATAGAAACCCATTTAAAAGCGTAAACACTTTTCAGCACTTCAAAAAACCGCTGTATCCCTTACAGTATAAGGCTTTGACGCTTTTATCTTTAGATGCGTGGTGTGTGAATCAAAAAATCCCGGTATGTACCGGATCAAAATACTTCTGGTTGACTGAACTGACAAAAAGGATAGTTGCCTGAGCTCTATCCTGGAACAAATGTTTTAAACCAGGCAACACATAAAAAATATGCGACACATGTTTAACTGGACAGTGCAGATCAGTACAACCTCACGTTCTCAGCGCTGAATTGCGCTCTAAGCCTATCTTATAACTAAAGCATAGGTAACCATACAAAAAATTAAAATAGCGTCTTAAAACGCAAAACAGAGCGTTTAATGACTTTATTTTCTTTATTACCGGCCTAACAGAGCGAGTGTCTACGAGCGAACTAGCCTAAGTCGCGCCTCGACTTTCCGAAAAACTGCTTTTTCTTAGGCTAAATCATCAGACAGGGATTAAATCAGTTGAATGCATCGATCTCTAGACCGAGCGAAGCGAGCAAAAAAGCTGATGAGCGAAGCGAATTCCAAGTTGCTTTTGCTTTTTCCAGATTTCACGAAAACATTAACCAAAAAATTGCCCCTAGAATCGAGCGAAAGCGAGATTCAATAGAGTTTGAGCGTAGCGAAAACCGAGGGCAATTTTTCAAACGTCTTTTTTTAATTATTTTTATATATTTTAAATCTTTTAAGTGAGCTCTATGCCTCATGGAGTAAACCTTTCAAAGTTTAAATATGACGGATTGACTACTAACTATGACGGATTGACTACTAACTATGACGGATTGACTACTTAACTATGACGGATTGACTACCAAATATGACAGATATATAGTTGTCATATATAAAAGAAAATTAATGGTTTTATCTTGGATAAGAATCAAATTGTTAAATCAAATCAAGTTATAGAAGCTTCCTATCAATTAAGTGCTGTAGAACAGCGTATCGTCTTAGCAGCTATTTCGCGTATTCCAAAGAGCCAACCTATTACAGATGATGAGTTATATCCTGTAAGCGTTAATGAGCTACAGCTATTAGGAGTACATGAAAAAACCGCATACAGAGACTTAAAAGAAGGAATTAATAGACTTTATGAAAGATCTATTAATCTTAGTATTGATGATAAATCTATAAAAATGAGGTGGGTGCAAGAAATCCAGTTTTTGGATAGTCAAAGTATCATTGGTATTCGTTTTTCGAAACCAATTTTGCCCTTCATATCTAATTTAAGTAGAGAATTTACTAAGTATGCTCTATCAGATATTGCTGGGATCAATAGTGGATATGGTATTCGTATTTACGAGTTACTGGTGCAATACAGACAAATAGGTAAGCGTGAAATTTCTGTTGAGAGCTTACGAAGTATGTTGGAACTTGGCAAAAAATATCCACTATTTGCAGATTTCAAAAAACGTGTAATTGATACTGCTATAGACCAAATAAATGAATGCAGCCCATTAAGTGTTTCATATGAACAGAAAAAGACTGGTCGAAAAGTCACTCATATTCTTTTTTCATTTAAAGAAAAATCCAAAAGTATTAATTATAAGAACGAACAAGACAAGGTTTATAAACTAACAGACGCTCAAATCAATATATTTGGCAATCAGCTTTCTCGCTTACATGAATTATCTCATTTAGCAGCTCAAGGAGAAAGCTATGATGTACTCGCATCAAGAATAAAAGGAATGCTTAAAGATCCAATACAACAAAAGCAATTTATTCCTTATCTTAAAAATTTAGGTTTTAAAGGGTGAAGTTTGATTGTGTATGTAGCGGTTGACCATTTCTTGATGTATCTTAGTTCACATAATAGACAACCTAAATTACAGCATGAAATCATTATCTGTTATTGAGCTTTCAAACCTCTATGGAATGACTCGACAAGCCGTCTATAAACAAATAAATAAAGGTAATTTAAGTAAGAATAGCAACGGTAAAATCGATCTTTCTGAGGCTATTCGTGTCTTTGGTGAACCATCTAAACATGTGAACAGTTCACAGACAACCGAAACACGAAAGTTGTCAGAAGTTTACTTACTTGAACAGCAGGTTCACATGCTTCAAAAACAACTTGAACAAGCTCATGAACGTGAGAAATTTCAACGAGATGAATTAAAAGCTAAAAATGATCAGTTACATGTTAAGGACGAACAAATTGAGGCAATGCAACGTCTATTAGAAGCCCCAAAAACTAATATGACTACGTTTACCGATCAAGAACCGGTGCAACCAAGCGTGGCCAAAATAGATCCCGAACCAAACACAGCAGAAGTTAAACATGACGGATTGACTACTCTAGGACAAACTGAAAATAAGCGTATTCCAGTGCCGAATCACATTGAACCGGAGCAGCCGAAAAAAGGGTGGTTAAGTCGCTTTTTCTTACCAAATGGCTAACAACTGAGTTAATCAAAACTGTGGTACTTTGATTAAATATTAGGCGTGGAATGTGAAGAATTATAAAAAAGCCCGAATAAGGATACTTGGACTATAAACTAAAAACTAAAATATTGATTTATAATGTTAATTATCCTAAATTTCGCATAACGTGTATTATGTTAATTTTGGAAAATATAATAAATTCCATATATATTTATAGTGCATCCATTAATGTTATACTTATGGACATAAAAAATTATATTTTCAGTATTTGTATTTTGGAAGAATTCTATGAGTTGGTTTGGATTAGTTCTGTCAGAGTCTGAAAAAGAAGATTTTAACGATTTCCAAAAAAATCGTCGTCCATCTATGTCTGTAGTAGGGCGAGGTACTCTTATCATGTCTCTTGATGATGCTCATGATGCTCGTAAAGAAAAAAATCGTAAAAATATAACTACAGAAGAACCTTATCAAAAAAATGTAACATGCTAATATTTAATAATTAATGTTAATTTTAATAATTTTACCATTACTTATATCAGGATACTGTGTCCAACAATGGAGTTATAACCATTTTTATCAGTTGCATCGACATACTGGGCAATTGCTATATTTAAAAAGTGCATTTTTAGGATCTATTTGTTTAGCTCTAGCTTTTATTTTTTCTTATATTTTACTGTCTATTACACCTATAAAGCTTTTCTATGATATTACTTTAGGATTTGATGCCCTCAACTTTTTATCAGAACTAGTTGAAAATAAGTTTTTATTAAATAGAAAGTCTCTAGCATTTTATATTTTCTTAACCTCGAATATCTTTATAGTTGCATTCATCTGGTCACATGGAAGTAACTTTACTAATATTTTAGCTAGATATTTCTATGTAAAGGAGGCTGATTTAAAAAAAAATGAGAAATTAACTAAACGTAAAAAATGGGAAATTGCTAAATTACATTATGTATTATCAATAAAAAGAAAAGTTTTTTGTGATAACCCTCTAGATAACTTACTTCTAGATTCTTTCCAGAACTGTAAAGATATTATGCTTCATATGAGTGATAAAAAAGTCTATATCGGCTTTATAATGACACTTAGTGAACCCAATGAAGAAGATTCAATTGCACAAGAAATAGCAATATTCCCATTAAAGAGTGGCTATCGTGATAAAGATAATTTAACGGTTACAATTACAACAAATTATAAGGAAGAAGATAAACTTTTTATAATTTTAAGGCGTGAAGAGATAGTTTCAGCAACTATCTACGACAGTCAGATATTCGATAATTTTCAAAAAAGCCATCCCTCAAAGGGATATAAACTATTTTTATTTAATATAATTACTAACTTAAAGAAAAGTAAGCTATTCCAATCTAAGAAATAAAATTATATATTTAAAAAATTATTGCTTTATTAAAGAACTTTCATGACAACTGAAAAAACGAATATTTCTCAAAAAGGCCCAACTAATAAAGTTAAAAAATCTACTCAAAATTCCAAAAAAAAGTTAACGTTAACTGAAGCTAAAAAAGATATAGAACCGATTCAGAAAGAAACTGAGGAAGTGAAGTATGATTTAGATAATATTGAGGACCTTATTAGTTTAGTAAAAACTAAAGATGAATATCTAATAAAAAATAATTTTTCCAAATATATTGATTCTAAATTTAATCAATATGAAAGCTTAAGCCACTACGAATTAGTTTTTTTATACGATAGATATGATTCAATTAATACCACTCATTCTAATAATATATATAAAGCTATTACTAATAAGGAAGAAGATAAAGATATTCTTATGTTTCTATTAAGTGATGGAGGTAAAATTGAACCTGCTTATCTAATTAGTAAAGCTTGTAAAAGACTATGTAAAGATAAGTTTGTTGTCACTATTCCTCGAAGAGCTAAATCAGCTGCAACTCTAATAGCTTTAGGAGCAAGTGAAATACATATGGGATTATTAAGTGAGTTAGGTCCTATTGATCCTCAAATTAATGGTTTTCCAGCTCTAGGACTAACAAATGCTTTAGAAAAAATAGCATCCTTATCTGATAAATTTCCAAAATCATCTGATATGTTTGCAAAATATTTAACTGATAATTTAAGTATAAAAGATTTAGGCTACTTCGAACGAATAAATGAATCAGCAGTACAATATGCTACTAGATTATTAGAAGGAAAAAACTTTCCTGACGGACAAACTCCTCATTCTTTAGCTAACCATTTTACAAATCATTATAAAGATCATAGCTTTGTTATTGATGTAGAGGAGGCTCTAAAATATTTTGGGAATAACATTATAAAAGAAAATTCTCTTGAATATCTTTTCTCAGATTTTCTACATAATAAAATTAATCTTTTTGATATAGTTACTAGAGTATTTATTGATAAAAAATTAAAAATAATCGGTTCCTATAAAAACCTAGATGATATTATTTTAGAATCCATAGAAAAAGCTTAAGTTAAGTCTTCTTCGTAATGAATTCAACTCTATTACATTCCCTATAGCCGTCGGATAAGCCCTTTGAGCTAATGATGAATGTTGAGTAGGTTTCAGCAATATTCACCCTAAAAGGCTGCAAAAAAATTGCTTGCTCTTAAAGTATTTGCGAATACCAATTCGGGACTGATGGAGCAATGCATTGATAACCCACGACAGTAGGTAATTATACTTCCTACATGGGCTGAGACTATGATTTACACATCGCTTAGACACGTTCCCAAATCTACTTGATTCTATTTAACATAAAATCTCAACTACGAAATCAAGCCTGTTGCTACAGTAATAATTGTTCCCTCAACATTTTACATACCATATTGAGGGCTATTTTGAACTACATCTAGCTTATCGGATACCATCAAAATTTAAATATACCACCCAACCTAAAAATACAATCAAAATCAATACAAAAGAACCCAATAAAAAACGCCAAACAGGATGCTTCCTATGGGCGTAAGCAATGGCAGTGAAGAGCACCAAAAAAATTAATGTGATTGGCCAGAAAATCGAGGCATAAAACAAAAGAGCTGTTAAAAAAGTTACTTCAATCATCGCTTTTCCTTCAACGGTTTTTTTATCGTTATAGTCTATCAGCTCGTTTTCCGACGGTAATAAGCAGGATAACTACCTGATCATCTTTAACTTGATAGACAAGTCGGACACCATCTTTTAATAATTTGATTTTATAGCAACCTGCAAGATCGCCTCTAAGCATATTCTTTGGAATATGTGGCTGTTCTATGACTTTGGCTAGTTTCTTTTTAAATTGATCTCGTATAGCAACAGGGAGTTTTTCCCATTCTGCTG
>Ga0308157_10009027_pt1 | contig 11161 bp, 15 predicted proteins | sample PhyBR1_FD_201035 | JGI IMG/M metagenome (GOLD analysis project Ga0308157, IMG submission 201035) | Phyllosphere microbial communities from UC Gill Tract Community Farm, Albany, California, United States - DLSLB.R1 | ecosystem: Host-associated > Plants > Phyllosphere > Unclassified | place: USA...
CGGTGTTACGGTCCTGTTTCGACATATTTCCGCAGCCGACCATGCCGATGGCAGCGGTTGCCAGGGTTGCGGTCACTACCAGGGTTTTGATGGTTTTCATGATGATCTCCTTTGATGGGGTTATTTCAGGCGCAGGTCATTCCTGACCGATTTGACGCCTTTGACGGTTCGCGCGACCGAGGCCGCCGCGGCTACGCTGTCCGCCGAGCTCACGAAACCGCTAAGCCGGACAATGCCTTGGTACGTGTCGACATCGAGATCGGAGACCGTCAGTTCCGGATCGAGCCTGATGGCGCTGCGCACACTGGCGCTGATGGCGTCGTCGTTCACGGCATCGACGGCGCCGAAGCCGGGGATGCCAGAGGCGCAGCCTGCCAGCGGTCCGCCAGCCAGCAAGGCCAGCAGGACCAGGGTAATTCCATGACGGTTGACGCTCGATCGGTTCATTCGGTGATTCGTTTCTCGGTGACTTGGTGCCAGCGTAGAGATCGTTGTCGATTTGATCTGTTCGGCAACACACAATCGGCATGCCGTGTTGTTACAGGGTGTTTCAAAGGCTCAGCTGTGCTGAACAATGTGCGTCAACGTACTGAGTCGAAGCGATAACAGGTTTATAACGTTCCTTACAACACTTCCCAGGAGAATATGCGATGAATAAACATCAAACGATGACCGGGTTTACCCGCCTTGGCTGCGCCGCCGCCGTACTGGCCCTGACCGCGTGCGCCAGCCCCGACCAAGCGCCGGCGACGGCCGACGTGGCGGTCTCGCGCCATGCAGTGGAAAACGCGGTGTCGGCGGGCGCCGCCGAACTGGCGCCGGCCGAGATCAGCGCCGCCCGCGACAAGATGGGCCGCGCCAACCAGGCCCTGGCCGCGCGCGACTACAAGCTGGCGCGCGAGCTGGCGGTCCAGGCCCAGGCCGACGCCAAGTTGGCCCAGAGCAAGGCCGTGTCGGCCAAGGCCACCGCCGCCTCGACCCAGCTGAACGAAGACCTGCGCGTGCTGCGCGAGGAAGTCGATCGCGCCAACAGCCAGTGATGTGAAGCTTCAATGCCTGTATTGAATGCATGAGTCCGCGCCGTCGAACGGCGCTCCAACAAGAAGAGGAACAAGAACATGAAAAACCGTAAATCCGCCGTCTCGATCCTGGCCGCCGCCGTGCTGGCCGCCGCCTGCGCCAGCGCCCCGATGAGCACCCCGACGCTGGACCAGGCGCGCGCCGACTTCGTCAGCGCCAACAACAATCCGCAAGTGTCGACCTATGCGCCGATGGAATTCAAGCAGGCCAGCGAGGCGCTCGACCAGGCCAACCAGGCCGCGCACCGCCGCGAAAGCCTGGCAGACGTCGACCGCCTGGCCTATGTCGCCAAGCAGCGCATCGCCACCGCGCAAGAAGTCGCCAAGGCCAAGGCGGCCGAGGCCGACATCGCCGACGCATCGCGCCAGCGCGACCAGGTGCGGCTCGAGGCGCGCACGGCGGAAGCCGACCGCGCCAAGCGCGAGGCCGAAGCCGCCCAGGCCGCGGCCCAGCAAGCCCAGGCGCAGGCCCAGGCCACCATGCAGCAGAATGCCGCGCTGGCCGAGCGCGCCGCCCAGCTCGAAGGCCTGCTGAACGATATCCAGGCCGTCAAGACCGAGCGCGGCTATGTGGTGACGATCGGCGACGTGCTGTTCGCGACCGACCAGGCGACCCTGAATCCGAACGGCACCTCGACCTTGCGCAAACTGGCCGATGTGATGACGCAGAACCCGAACCGCACCGTGCTGGTCGAAGGGTTTACCGACAGTACCGGCAGCGCGAGCTACAACCAGGATCTGTCGCAGCGCCGCGCCAATGCGGTGGCCACTGCGCTGACCCAGATGGGCGTGCCGCGCGACCGCATCTCGATGAAAGCCTACGGCCAGGCCTTCCCGGTGGCGTCGAACGACAACGCCTCGGGCCGCCAGCAGAACCGCCGCGTCGAGATCGTGCTGTCGAACGAAGGTGCGGCAATCCCGCCACGCGCAGCAATGCGTTGAACAAATTGAACCGAGTAAGGAAACAGCATGGAACAGACGAACAAGCTGGCACACGGTTTCGACATCGAGGCCATCCGCCGCGCGGCGGCCAACCTCGATGACGGCGCCGTCACCGAGGGCTACCAGGCCGACCGCGAAGCGGTCATCGCAATGCTCAACGACGCCCTGGCCACCGAACTCTTGTGCGTGATGCGCTACAAGCGCCATTACTACACGGTGGCCGGCCCGAATACCGGCCACATCAAGGCCGAGTTCCTCGAGCACGCCCAGCAAGAGCAGGACCACGCCGACCGCATCGCCGAACGCATCGTGCAGCTCAATGGCTCGCCCAACTTCAATCCGGCCACGTTCACGGCGCGCAGCCATGCCGAATACGACGAGTCCGACGATGTGCAGGCGATGGTGCGGGCCGACCTGATCGCCGAGCGGGTGGCGATCGAATCGTATCGCCAGATGATCGCGGCGATCGGCGACAAGGATCCGACCACGCGCAATATGCTCATCGACATCATGGCGGTCGAAGAAGAGCATGCCGACGATTTGCGCGACCTGATGGCCTGAGCCAGCTTGTCTTCGTCCAGTCTGACCGATTCACCATAGCTACAGGAGTAGAACATGCTAGAAACATCCCGCAACACCAACGGCAGCATGCACCCGATCAGCGGCAGCACCTACGCCACCCAGTCCGACATGAAGGCGCTGGTGCGCGACGCGCAATCGATGCTGACCGCGGCCGCTTCGCTGACCGGCGAGAAGGCCGAAGAATTGCGCGCGCGCGGCATGGAGCTGCTCGACAAGGCGCTGGGCGGCGCCAGCCTGTTGCCGACACAAGCCGTTGAAAAGGGCAAGGAACTGGCCCACACCGCCGATGTCTACGTTAAAGACAATCCCTGGCGCACGATGGCGATTGCGGCCGGCGTCGGTGTGCTGCTCGGCATCCTGCTGAGCCGCAAGCATTGAGGCCGGGGGATAACGTGGATAAAAAAGAAGCGATCGTACATAACCCCGGTGTCTTCAGCGGCATCTCCAGCCTGTTCAAGAGCCTGTTCGGCCTGGCCGTCTCGCGGGTCGAGCTCGCGGCACTCGAACTGACCGAAGTGCGCAACCACATCATCGAGCTGCTGGCCATCTTCGCGGCGGCGGTGCTGGCGGTCTGGTTCGCCATCGCCTTCGGCGCCATGACCGTGGTCGCGCTGGCATGGGATTCGATGGGCTGGACCATCCTCCTGATCATGTTTGCGGTGTTCGCGCTGGTCACGGCGGTGCTGGTGACCAAGGGACTGGCGCTGCTCAAGCAGAACAAGCTGGCCTTCCCGGCGACGATGAAAGAACTCAAGAACGACCGCGAGATGTTGATGTAAGCGCTTGCTGCAAGCAGCGGCTGTCGGCAGCTGTCATGAGCGACCGCAGCTGGCGGAAATAACAAGGGAGAAAGTATGCAGAATCAAAACGGAACGACTGGATTGGCCGGTCACCAGCACAGCCTGGATCCGGCGGTGCGCAAGGCCGAGCTATTGCGTGAGGGCGAGTTCTTCCGTGCCGGCGTGGCCCATGCCAAGGCCAGCATCCAGTACAGCATCAAGCCAGAGGTGATGCTGCACTCGGCGATGGACCACGCCACCTGGGCCCTGCGTGCCCGGGCCGATGCGATGCTCAAGCCGACTGGCACCAATGTGTCGGTGCTGCTGCCGTATGCGCTGGGCGTGGTCAATTTCGTGCGCCAGCGCCGGCTGGGCAAGCAAGCGGCGGGCGCCGTCCTGGTGCTGGGCGCACTGGGCTGGTACGCCAACCGCAAACGGGCGCAGCAAATCCGGGAATAAGGGTAAGCTGTGTTTCAAGCGTTGCCGCAAAGGGTTTTGCGGCAACGAGCAACCGGCAGGCAAGCGATCGCGCTCTCATCGAGAACCGTAGGGCGGGTCGCGTAGTACAGAATATGGTGGGGCTTGAGCGGCGTCGCAATCGGGGATTGGACGCCGTCTTTTTTTGCCTGCCGCCCTTGATTGCCGCTCTTATTTGCGAGGCGCCGCATGCATCCATCCAATATCGTCCTGCTCGAATTCCATCCCGAACGCGATGACCTCAGTCCCGGCAAGGAGTTGCGCAATGGCCTCTCGGTGGCCCTGCGCATGGGCGACACCCTGTGGCTGGCGAATGACGAGTCGCTCAGCATCGAGCGCCTGACGCTGGCGGCCGAAGACAGCCGCGGCAAGACCAGTTTTGCGCGCGCGCACCGCCAGTACGCGCTGCACGATTTCCTGGCGCTGCCGTTGGCGCCCTGCGAGGCTGAAGGCAAGCGCATCAACGAGGCCGATATCGAGGGCCTGGCCAGCGATGGCGACTACCTGTGGCTGACCGGCTCGCACAGCCTGCGCCGCAAGCGGCCGGACGAGGGCGATGGCGTGCGGCGCAGCCACAAGCGCCTGGCCAGCATCAGCGCCGACGGCAACCGCTACCTGCTGGCGCGCATTCCGCTCGTCGAGCGGGACGGTTCGCATGAGCTGGTGAAAGAGACCGGATCAAAAGGCAAGCGGCGCACGGCGGCGCTGCTGCGTGGCGACGAGCATGGCAACGAACTGACCGCGCTGCTCAGGAACGACGAGCACTTCGGTCCCTTCCTGGCGATTCCCGGCAAGGATAACGGCTTCGATATCGAGGGCATCGCCCTGGCCGGCAAGCACGTGTTGCTCGGCTTGCGCGGCCCGGTGCTGCGCGGCTGGGCCGCGATCGTCGAAGTAGCGCCGGTCGACGATGCCGACGAGGGCTGGCTGCGGCTGGCGCCGCTCGATGAAGATGGCGCGATGTACCGCAAGCACTTCCTGGACCTCGACGGCCTGGGTATCCGCGACCTGTGCGTACAAGGCAAGGATTTGTTGATCCTGGCCGGGCCGACGATGGACCTGGACGGGCCGGTGACGCTGTTCAGGTGGCCGGGCGGGGCGCGGCCCGATAAAGCGTCGGCGGTGACGCGCGAGATGCTGGAACACGTGCTGGCGCTGCCGTTCGGCCAGGGCGTCGACCATCCGGAAGGTATCGCGCTGTTTTCGAGCCAGGACGGGAAAGAAGATGGGCTGCTGGTGGTGCACGATTCGGCGTCGCCCAGCCGCCAGATCGGCGACAGTACCCTGGTCGCCGACGTGTATGCCTTGCCGCCGCGGCGCAACAAGAAATAGGATATAAAAAAGCGATCACCTTGGTGACCGCTTTTTGCCTGCTTGCTGGCGTCCGGCGCCCGCTTACTGCCGCGGCGCCGGCTTACCGAGCTGCGCCGTTTCGCGCTGCCAGGTCGAGCGCGCCTCGTCCAGGCACGATTTGCGTTCGGCCACCGGCGCCTTGCGGCAGGCGTTCTGCGCCTCCTGCAGCGCGGCGCCGAGTTCCTTGCGCAAGGTTTGTTGTTCGGGATCGTCGCGGTACCAGCGCGCGGGATCGCCCCTGGCGATTTCCTGGGCCTGCTGGCGGGCGGCGACCGGGTTGACGGTCGCATCGGTGCCGGCCTGCGGGCGCTCCTGGGCCGATGCCGAGAATGCGGCGCCAGCCAGTGCGCAGGCGCCGACGCCGCGCAGGATGCGGATGAGAGTTGCCATGCTTGCCTCCAACTGTTCGGTGGCCGGTGCGCCGGCCGGGGATGCATGGGGGCGGGCCCATCGGCCCGCCCCCATGCGGTCGGATCAATAACGGTAGACGCGGCCGTCGACGATGCGCACGCGGTTGCCCACGCGCAGGTCATAGGCGCTGTCCTGGGTCACGGCGCGGTATTCGCCGTTATCCATGCGCATATTGATCTGGTACATCTCGGGACCTGCGGCATTGCGGTTCTTTTCGACGTTGTTGCCAACCACGGCGCCGGCCAGGCCGCCGGCCACGGTGGCCGCGGTACGGCCGCCGCCGCTGCCGATCTGGCTGCCGGCCAGTGCGCCGACCACGCCACCCAGCACGCCGCCGGCACCGCTGGTGCGGTTCTCGCCCTGGACCACCTGGATCGATTCGATCACGCCATAGCCGGCCGAGGCGGTGCTGCTGCCCGAGCCATAGCCATTGTTATAGCCGTAAGGCTGGGAGCTGTTGCTCGCGCAGCCAGTGAGGAGTGCGCCAGTCGCCAGCAGGGCGGCGATAAATTTGCGGTTAGCATTCATGTTGTTCTCCTGACAAAAGTATGAATCCAGAATAGTCAGGTGACCGGTCAAGGTCTGTGCGTTGCCGCACCCACCTTGCCGGGCGGGTAGAGCCTGTCGCTTTGCGCCGTGGGGCAACCAGGGCATGCCTCTGCCAGCCGCCTCCAACGGACCGCTTCGGCCCAGCATCCAGCCCAACGGAGGCCTGCTTCAACACTCTGCTGCTTGTGTTCGGCACCGAACAGAAGGCGCGTTCGCAACATGTAAAGATGTCTCCAATGTTGACAAATGGAGAACAAAAATAATGAAGACTTCGCATGCGCTCCTCCTGATTGGCGCAGCCCTCGGCTGGGCTGGCCAGGCTGTCGCCCAGCAGCCGGCGCCGGATGCGAAGGCTGTCTATCAACAGACGATGGATGGCGCCGAGACCACCTACGAGGCCGCCAAGACGCGCTGCGATGCGCTGGCCGGCATCCCGCACGAGATCTGCGTCGCCGACGCCAGGGCGGCCCGGGTGCGCATCGAAGAAGAAGCGGGCGCTGCCTACAAGAACACGCTGGCGGCCTATACCCAGGCGCGCATGCGCATCGCGTCGGCCTATTACGAGCGCGACAAGACGCGCTGCGGCGCCGCGGTCGGCAACGACCGTGAAGTCTGCCAGCGCCAGGCCAAGGCGACCCTGGTCGCCAGCCAGGCCGACGCCCGGGCCGATCGCAAGGCGATCGAGGCGCGCCTCGATGCGCAGGACGCCAAGATCGACGCCGAATACCGCGTCGCACTGCAGAAGTGCGATGCCTACGCCGGAGACGTCAAGGAAGGTTGCGTAAGCACCGTCCAGACCGCCTACGGCAAATAAGAACCCGCGGGCCGGATTGCCGGCGCCGCCCAACCCGCCCGCAAGGGTATTGCTGCACCATGACCATCAACAAGGAGCCATTATGAAAATCGCTAAAAACCTCATCTCCGCAGCTTTCGTCGCCACCGTCGCCATCACCGCCGTCGGCTGCTCGTCGACCAATAACCAGGCCAGCACCGGCGAGTACGTCGACGACACCGTGATCACGACCAAGGTCAAGGCTGCCCTGATCAACGACCCGAACGTGAAGGCGCGCGAAGTCAATGTCGAAACCTTCAAGGGCGATGTCCAGCTGTCGGGCTTCGTGTCCGATCCACGCGACGCGCAGCGCGCCGTCGAGATCGCCCGCGGCGTCAAGGGCGTGACTTCGGTCAAGAATGACATCCGTGTGAAATAATAAGCCTGTAGCCGGGGCGGCCCGGCATCTCGTTCAGGGACACCATGCAGCTAGCACAACACGATCCGGCGACGCCGGCAGCATCCAACCCTGCGCCTGAACCAGCCGCCGTCCCTGGCGACGCCGTCCGCGCCGACACGCGCGGCGGCGACGACATCGCCTTGCACATCGGCGGCATGCGCGTGCCGCTGCACGTCAATGCGCGCGGCCTGTCGCTCGGTATTCTTTCCACCATCGCCTTTGTGTTCGCGCTCCAGTGGGCACAGAAATTCTTCGTGCCGCTGCTGCTCGGCATCCTGATCGCCTATACCCTCAATCCCGTGGTGCGCTGGCTCGAACGCTGGCATATCCGCCGCATCGTCGGCGCCACCCTGGTCACGGCCGTGATCGTCGGCGCCATGGCGGGCACCCTGTACCGGCTGCAGGGCGAATTCTTCAATATCCTCGACGAATTGCCGACCCTGACCACCAAGGTTACCCGCATCCTGACCAATACCAGCGGCCAGCGCTCGACCCTGCAGCAGATGCAGGCGGCGGCGGCCGAGATCGAGCGCGCCGCCAACAATGTGGGCGCCGACGCCCGGCGCCAGGCGCAGCAGCGGCGCCAGTATCCGCCGCCGGCAGCCGCGGCGAGTTCGCCGATCCGCGTGATGGACTGGGTGCTGGCCGGCTCGATGAGCCTGGCTGCCTTCATGTCGCAGGCGACCATGGTGATCTTCCTGGTGTTTTTCCTGCTATTGGCGGGCGACACATTCAAGCGCAAGCTGGTCAAGCTCACCGGGCCTTCGCTCACGCGCAAGAAGGTCACGGTCCACATCCTGGACGACATCAACACCTCGATCCAGAGCTATATGTTCATGCTGCTGGTGACCAATATTCTGCTGGCCTTGCTGATGTGGGGTGCGCTGCGCCTGATCGGCCTCGAGAATGCCGGCGCCTGGGCCGCCTTCGCCGGCGTGGCCCATCTGATGCCGTATTTCGGGCCGCTCGTGATCACGGTCGCGACCGGCATGGCGGCCTTCCTGCAGTTCGAGACCCTGCACATGGTGATGCTGGTGGCGGGCGCCTCGCTGGCGATCGCGACCGTAGTCGGCATGGTCGTGGCCACCTGGATGACCGGCAAGATCGCGCGCATGAATCCGGCGGCGGTCTTCGTCAGCCTGCTGTTCTGGGGCTGGTTGTGGGGCGTCTGGGGCTTGCTGCTGGGGGTGCCGGTGGTGATGGTGCTGAAGGTGGTGGCCGAGCGGGTCGAGGGGATGGAAGTGGTGTCGGAGCTGCTGGGCGAATAAGAGCCTATCCGCCCCACCTGCCGGGTCAGGCTCTAAGCGCCGCAGGGACGCTGTAGAGTAATGGGGTGGCGGCAGGGCCGCCACCCCGTCAACCTCAGGCCGCGCTGGCCTTCGGTTCCACGCCGGTGATTTCTTTCGGCTTGTTGTGCAAGCTACCCATCTGCAGCGCATACTGGCGCGCGAATTCGGCGCCCAGGAAGAAGATCTGCGCCGAGTAATACACCCACAGCAGCAGCGCGATCAGCGAGCCGGCGGCGCCGAAGCTGTCGGTGGTGCCGCTGTTGCCGATGTACAGGCCGATCCCGAACTTGCCGAGGGTGAACATCGCCGCGGTGCCGAGCGCGCCGATGGTAACGTCCTTCCACGACAGGCGCACGCGCGGCAACAGCTTGTAGATTACACCGAACAGGGTGGCGATCACCAGGAATCCAAGGCCCGAGGCGATCCAGCCCATGACGATGGCGGCTTCCTGCCACACACCGGTGATGAACTTCTCGGCCACGGTGGTGGCGGCGCTGACGACCAGCGACACCATCAGCAGGAAACCCAGCACCAGGACCATGCCGAACGACAGCAGGCGGGTGCGGATCGTGTTCCAGATGCCGGCATCCGGCGGCGCCGGAAGACCCCAGATCTCGTCCAGGCTGTCCTTCAACTCTGAAAACACGGTGGTGGCGCCGACGATCAACAGCACGGTGGCGACGATCGTGGCGAAGCGTCCCGATTCCTTGTTCTGGGCGCCGGCCAGGATGGTCTGGATCGTGTCCGCGCCTTGCGCACCCAATAGCCCGCGCAGCTCGGCCAGCAACTGGCCTTGCGCGGCTTCCTCGCCATAGAAGAAACCGGCGACGGCAATCACCAGCACCAGGATCGGCGCCAGCGAGAACAGGGTGTAGAACGCCAGGGCGGCGCCCTTGCTGGAGGCACGGTGGTCCAGCCATTCCGTCACCGCACAGCGCAAGACTTTCAGGATCTGGTGCGTGTAAGGGAACCATTTCTTAACTGCCATATCCCATCCTCCAAATGAAAAGGGGGCCGAAGCCCCCCGCATAAGCGTTGCCGCGACCACTCGTCTTCCCGGCCGCCGTACAGGTCGGCGGCCGGGAAGACGAGTGCGTCGGGGCGGTGTCGCCTAAGGAATTACTGCTGGACCGGCACTTCGACCGTGATCTGGTCGACTTCGACGCGGCGGTTAGGTTCCAGGCAAGCGATCAGCTGGGCACGGTTCTTTTGCTGGCACTCGACCAGTGGGTTGGCTTCGCCCTTGCCGATGGCGCGCAGGCGGTTGCCGTCGATGCCTTTGCCGACCAGGTATTCACGCACGGCGTTGGCGCGGCGCTCCGACAGCTTCTGGTTGTACGACTCTTTACCCAGACGGTCGGTGTAGCCGGTGATTTCGACGTTGGTGACCGAGGTGTCGGCTTGCAGGGCAGCGGCGATCTCGTCCAGCTTAGGCGCCGGGGTGATCACTTCGGCCTTGTCGAAGGCGAACAGCTTGGTGGCTTCCAGGGTGACTTTCTGGAAGCGTGGTGCTGGTGGTGGCGGCGGTTCGACCGGAGCCGGTGCTGGAGGCGGCGCCTCGACCACTGGCGCTGGAGCCGGTGCCGGCGGTGCTGGCGGCGGGTTGAACGCGTAGTTCAGGCCAACGGTCAGCATCTTGTTGTTGCTGCGCTTGAAGCCGAATTCTTCGTCGTCACGCAGGAAGCCGCGCACGGTGCGCAGATCGGCCTGCAGCGACCATTGCGGGGTCAGGCTGGCCTGGAAACCGATACCGACGGTGGCGTACGGCGAGTTTTTCTCGACGTTGCGCAGTGGGTTGTTCACCTTGTCGCGTTCGGCGCCCAGGCCGAACAGGACGAACGGACGGAAGCGATCGCGGCTCAGCATCAGCAGGGCGTCGACGCCCAGCAGGGTCTGGCGGTATTCGTTGCGACCTTGCTCGAAGCGGGTCTGGCTGGCGCCGATCTGGATATCCCAGTTCTGGTGCACTGCCTTACCGAACTTCAGGCCGCCACCGGTGTCGCGATCATCCACGCCGAAGTCTGCATCCGGCTTGACGTGATTGACGCTTGGCTGGATGTACCACGATGGGTTGAGCTCTTGGGCGAGGGTGGCGCCGGATGCGCACAGCAGTGCAGCAGCCAGGGCGATCTTCTTGGTATTGTTCACAGGTAACTCCCGTAGGTTAAAAGTTGATGACAACGCATACGTCAGCAGCGATGTTGGATAAAGAATAACAGTGCAAGTTCCGTAAGCTCGGTGCGGTAGCGCACCCAACGCAGAATGGCTGTGCAATTTTACAACAGTGGTAAAAATCTCACATTTCTAATATGAAACCAACTGTAACCAGTCTGTCACGCACGGGACGACCCGGGCGCCGTCGGTACCTGTCACCCGGCTGTCACGCATGCATATTGTTTTTAGCAGACGTGACATGACGATCCGCCGACTGTCATGGCGTACGTTCAGGTGAACCGAGGTGCGCTTGG
>Ga0308157_10009028_pt1 | contig 11161 bp, 10 predicted proteins | sample PhyBR1_FD_201035 | JGI IMG/M metagenome (GOLD analysis project Ga0308157, IMG submission 201035) | Phyllosphere microbial communities from UC Gill Tract Community Farm, Albany, California, United States - DLSLB.R1 | ecosystem: Host-associated > Plants > Phyllosphere > Unclassified | place: USA...
CCAGCTTGTCGCCCACCGACACCTTGCCGGCTTCGATGCGGCCCATATAGCCACGGAAGTCATTGGCTTCGTGGCCGTTGTGGCGCGCCACCAGCTGTACCGGGAAGCGGAACGGTGCGTCGTGCGATTCGTCGTACACCGACAGCGATTCCAGCAGCTCGATCAGCGTCGGGCCCTGATACCAGCCCAGCTTCTCGCTCTTTTCCACCACATTGTCGCCGGTCAGCGCGGACAGCGGAATTGGCGTGATGTCTTTCAGGCCCAGCGAGGCGGCAAATTCGCCGTATGCCTTGACGATGCGTTCGTAGACATCCTGATCGTAATTCACCAGGTCCATCTTGTTGACCGCGACGATGACGTGCTCGATCTGCAGCAGGTGGGCGATGGTCGAGTGGCGCTTGGTCTGGATCAGCAGGTCCACGCCACCATCTTCGCGCAGCTTCACTTTCGACACATCGACCAGGATGATGACCGCATCGGCGGTGGAGGCACCAGTCACCATGTTGCGGGTGTACTGTTCGTGGCCCGGCGTGTCGGCGATGATGAACTTGCGTTTCGGCGTAGCGAAGTAGCGGTAGGCCACGTCGATGGTGATGCCTTGTTCGCGTTCGGCTTCCAGGCCGTCGGTCAGCAGCGACAGGTCGACGGTGTCGCCAACGGTGCGCTTGTGCTTGGAGCGCGACATGGCGTCCAGCTGGTCGGCAAAGATGCCTTTGCTGTCGAACAGCAGGCGGCCGATCAGGGTGGACTTGCCGTCGTCGACGGAACCGGCGGTGATAAAGCGCAGCAGGCTTTGTTCGCTGGCGTTGTTATGCGTAACTTGAGTCATTAGAAGTATCCTGCTTTTTTACGTTTTTCCATCGAAGCTTCGGACGTCTGGTCGTCCATGCGGGTGGCGCCGCGCTCGGTCACTTGCGTGATCGCGGTTTCAGCGATGATCTGGTCCACGGTCGCCGCGTCCGAAGACACCGGGCAGGTGCAGGAAATATCGCCGACGGTACGGAACCGCACCACCTGCTTTTCGACGGTTTCGCCGTCGCGTGGCGGCGTCAGATCGGTCACCGGCACCAGCAGGCCGTTGCGCGGAATGACTTCACGCTCGTGGGCGAAGTAGATCGGCGGCAGTTCCAGCTTTTCGCGGGCGATGTACTGCCACACATCCAGTTCGGTCCAGTTCGAGATCGGGAACACGCGCATGTTCTCGCCTGGGTGGACGCGGGTGTTATACAGATCCCACAATTCCGGGCGCTGCGATTTCGGGTCCCATTGGCCGAATTCGTCGCGGAAGGAGAAGATGCGCTCCTTGGCGCGGGCCTTCTCTTCATCGCGGCGGGCGCCGCCGATGCAGGCGTCGAAACCGTGTTCGGCGATGGTTTCCAGCAGCGTCACCGCCTGTGCGGCGTTGCGCGAATCGGTCTGCGGATTACGCAGGCGCACCGTGCCTTTCTTGATCGAGTCTTCCACCGAGCCGACGATCAGGCGTTCGCCCAGTTCGGCCACGCGCTTGTCGCGGAAGGTGATCACTTCCGGGAAGTTGTGGCCGGTGTCGACGTGCACCAGCGGGAACGGGAATTTGCCGGGACGGAAAGCCTTCTCGGCGATGCGCAGCAGCACCACCGAGTCTTTGCCGCCCGAGAACAGCAGGGCAGGGTTGCTGCATTCGGCCGCGACTTCGCGCATGATGTGGATCGCTTCCGATTCCAGTGCATCGAGGTGGCGCGAGTTCACATGCGCGTTGTTTTCTACTAAAGCGTTCATTTGAATTTCTTTCAGGCTGCGACAGATTTTATGCGTATCAATTTGCCGTCGACGACGTGGAGGCCGCATTCTTTCGATTCCGGGTTCTCCCACCACCAGCGACCGGCGCGGACATCTTCACCTGGCTGGATGGCTCGGGTACACGGTTCGCAGCCGATCGATGGATAACCCTGGTCATGCAGCGCGTTATACGGAACTTCGTTCTCGCGGAGGTAATGCCAGACGTCTTCCTCGGACCAATCGGCCAGCGGATTAAACTTGGTCATGAAGTGCGCCGCATCGTCTTCCTCGACCATCAGCGAGCCACGGGTGGCGGCTTGCGCACGGCGCTGGCCGGTGACCCAGGCCTTTTTTCCCAGCAGCGCGCGGCCCAGCGGCTCCACCTTGCGGATGCGGCAGCATTCCTTGCGCATCTCAACGCTGTCGTAGAAGGCGTTCAGGCCATGCTGCGCAACGTAGGCGTCCACCGCCTCCTGCTGCGGCTTGAACACGGCGATCTGGTAGCCGTAGTGCTGCTGCACCTTGTCCAGCATGGCCAGCGTTTCCTGGTGCAGGCGCCCGGTTTCCAGCGAAAAGATACCGATGTCGTAACCGCCCTTCAATATCAGGTCGGTCAGCACCATGTCTTCCGCCGCCAGCGACGAGGCAAAGACAGCCGGGGAAAAGTCGCTGGCGATGCGGGACAGCGTGGCGCGCGTGTCCGCAATCAGCTTGCTTAAATCATGCATGTCAAATACCGGCGCCGTCGTTGTTGGCTGCAGCAGGCGTTGGACGCGCGTGGCGGCGGAACAGCGGCACTTTCTGGTCTACCGAAGCCTGATAGGTTTCGGAGAAGTCGGACAGGCCTTTCAGCGCATCGTGCACATCGCGGTCGGCGCGCACCGAGTAGGCGTCAAAGCCCACGCGCTGCATCGAGAACAGCTGGTCGCGCAGCACATCGCCGATGGCGCGCAGTTCGCCGGTCCAGCCCAGGCGGGTGCGCAGGTTGTAGGCGGTCGAGTAGCCACGGCCATCGGTGAATTTCGGGAAGTCGACAGCGATCAGCGGGAACTGCTCCAGCAGCCCCTTCAGCGTTTCCGGGCGCTCGTCCGGCGCGATCCAGACGGCGATCTCGCCGGCGGCGGTGCGTGCCGCCAGCAGCTCGCGCTGCACCAGCCACAGGCTCAAAGGCACGATGAATTTGCCGGCCGGGACGGCCACGGTGGCGGGATCGACCGCCGGTGCGCCTTCGGCCGGTTCGGCCAGGCGCAGCACCTGCCAATCGTCTTCGACGACTTCACGGCCCTTGATGATCAAATGCTTAGACATATTCATCCTCTCCCACCAGACGGCCGGCTTTTTCAGCGATCGGCGTGGCGTACACAAATTCCTTGAACGGTGCGACGCCGATGCGCTGAACGCAGGCGGCAAACGATTCATCTTCAAAACGGTCGCGCAGATAGACTTTCAGCAGGCGGTCGATCACTTCCGGCATTTGCAGCGCGGAGAACGACGGGCCGATGATCTTGCCGATGGCGGCGTTGTTGCCTTGCGCGCCGCCAATCGACACCTGATACCATTCGCTGCCGTCTTTATCGACGCCCAGCACGCCGATGCTGCCGACGTGGTGGTGGCCGCAGGCGTTGATGCAGCCGGAGATATTCAGTTCGATCTCGCCGATGTCGTGCTGGTAGTCGAGGTTGTCGAAGCGCTCCGAAATGGCGGCGGCAATCGGCAGCGACTTGGCGTTGGCCAGCGAGCAGAAGTCGCCGCCTGGGCAGCAGATCATGTCGGTCAGCAGGCCGATGTTCGGCGTCGCCAGGCCGTGCGCCTTGGCTTCCTGCCACAGCGCGAACAACTGCGATTGCTCGACGTCGGCCAGCACCACGTTCTGTTCGTGGGTGACGCGCAGTTCGCCGAAGCTGTAGCGGTCCGCCAGGTCGGCCATGAAGTCCATCTGTTCGGCGGTGGCGTCGCCCGGCGGTACGCCGGTTTTCTTCAGCGACAGCACCACGGCGGCGTAGCCTGGCTGCTTGTGCGGCTTGACGTTGCGGTTGACCCAGTTGGCAAACGCTTTGTTGCCGGCTTGGGCTGCCACCACGTCGGAGTCGTCCAGCTGCTTGTAGGCAGGCGGCTCGAAGTAGTCGATGATGCGCTGCATCTCTTCGGTGGTCAGCGTTTCCGGACCATCTTTCAGGTCGACCCATTCCGCTTCCACCTGGCGGGTGAATTCCTCCACGCCCAGTGCCTTCAGCAGAATCTTGATGCGTGCCTTGTACTTGTTGTCGCGGCGGCCGTGCTGGTTATACACGCGCATCACGGCTTCGGTGTAGGTCAGCAGGTGCTGCCACGGCAGGAATTCGCGGATGACGCTGCCGATGATCGGCGTGCGGCCCATGCCGCCGCCGGCCATGAACTTGAAGCCGATTTCGCCAGCGTCATTGCGCACCACGGTCAGGCCGATGTCGTGGATGGCGATCGCCGCGCGGTCTTCGACGGCGCCGTTGATGGCGACCTTGAACTTGCGCGGCAGAGCGATGAATTCAGGGTGGAAGGTCGACCACTGGCGCAGCACCTCGGCATACGGACGCGGATCGATGATCTCGTCGGCGGCCACGCCGGCATACGGATCGGACGTGGTGTTGCGGATGCAGTTGCCCGAGGTCTGGATGGCGTGCATTTCCACCGAGGCCAGGTCGGTCAGAATATCCGGGGTCTGTTCCAGCTCAATCCAGTTAAACTGGATGTTTTGGCGGGTGGTGAAGTGGCCATAGCCGCGGTCGTACTTGCGGGCAATATGCGCGAACATGCGCATTTGCTTGCTGGCGAGCAGGCCATATGGCACGGCGATACGCAACATATAGGCGTGGCGCTGCATGTACAGGCCGTTTTGCAGGCGCAATGGCAGGAATTCGGCTTCGGTCAGCTCATCGGACAGGCGGCGGCGTACCTGGTCGCGGTACTGGGCGATGCGCTCACGGATGATGAGGTGGTCAAACTGGTCGTATTGATACATGAATATTCTTCCTGGATAGTCGCTGATTCCCCAAACTAGCGCTAATAGTAATAAACTTCGTCTTTATTCCATACGACTTAGTCTTTATTTGCTTATATAAGGATTGGGCATAAGCATGGACGCAAATAATTTTAAGATGGGCCAAGACCTGCAATGAACCTTCATCAACTGCGCTTTGTGCGCGAAGCAGTACGCCAGAATTACAATTTGACCGATGCCGCCAAGGCGCTGTTCACCTCGCAGCCGGGCGTGTCCAAAGCGATTATCGAACTGGAAGAAGAGCTGGGTGTCGATATTTTCACCCGCCACGGCAAGCGTATCCGTGGCCTGACCGAGCCGGGGCGGCTGGTGCTGCAATCGGTGGAACTGGTTATGCAGGAGATCGACAGCCTGAAACGCATCGGCAAGGAATACGCAGCCCAGGACAGTGGCAGTTTCACCATCGCCACCACGCATACGCAGGCGCGCTACACCTTGCCCAAGGTGGTACAGGCCTTCATGGTCAAGTTCCCGAAAGTGCGATTGTCTTTATTGCAAGGTAATCCGCAGCAGATCGCCGAGATGGTGCAGCGCGACCAGGCCGACATCTGCATCGCCACCGAATCGATCGCTGGCGTCACCGGGCTGGTGACGTTGCCATGCTATCAATGGGAGCACGTGGTGGTGGTGCCGCCCGACCATCCGCTGCTGCGCAACAAGCAGCCGACGCTGGAAGAAATCGCGGCTTTCCCCATCATCACGTATGATGGCGCCTTTGCCGGCCGCAGCAAGATCGACCACGCGTTTTCGCTGCGCGGCCTGAAGCTGGACGTGCTGCTGGAAGCCATCGATGCCGACGTCATCAAGACTTATGTGGAGTTGGGCATGGGGATTGGTATCATAGCGGGCATGGCCTTCGACGCCGAGCGCGACAAGAACCTGCGCGCCATCCCTGTCGGCCACCTGTTTGGCATGAACGTGTCGCGGGTGGCGGTCAAGCAGGGCGCCTATCTGCGCAGCTATATCTATACCTTTATTGAACTGCTGGCACCTACGCTCAACCGCAAGTTGATCGAGCAGGCCATGAGCGGTGAAAAAGATAACTACGAACTATAAAAGAAAGCATCAACATGATTACCAACCAGTTGACACAATATTACGCCGTCAACGCGGACAACTATGACCAGGTCTACGCCCAGGAAGAACGCTACGACGACCTGGACGATTTGCAGGAAATGATCGCCGAGCTGTTCCAGGATCACAAGGTGCTGGAACTGGCTTGCGGCACTGCTTACTGGACCGACCTGATCTCGGAAGTGGCCGAGTCGGTGCACGCCACCGATATTTCACAGGAGATGCTGGACCTGGCCGCCACCCGTGGCCTTGACGAAGACATCGTCACCTTCGAGCAGATGGACGCCTTCAACCTGCCGGACGGCCTGGAAGGGCAGTACACTGCCGTGTTTGCCGCTGGCCTGTGGGCGCATCTGCCGCGCGAGCAGTACGAGAATTACCTGAAGACGCTGCGTGCCAAGCTGGGCAAGGACGTGCTGCTGGTGCTGCTGGACGAGTCATATGTCGATGGCAATTCGATGGTCATCGCGCGCACCGATGCGGAAGGCAATACCTACCAGATCCTGACCGCCGACGATGGTCAGCGTTACGAAATCCTGAAGAATTACCTGACCGACAGCACGCTGCGCAAACGCTTCACCAACCATGCGAAGCAGTTCCGCATCGAGCGCTTGCAGTACTACTACCTGCTAAGTTGCCGTCTTAAGTGATTAAAAAGCCGCTAAACAGCGGCTTTTTTTTCGTCCACTGATGTTCATTTACAACAAATTGGCTTTGTCACATTGTTGAAGTAATTGATAGGCAAGATCTCGGCCGTGGATTCAACACGCAGCCCTTCAACCTTAAGTAGAGAACATCAAGTGAAAAAACTTACTCTGGCAGCACTGATCATCGGCGGCTTCGCTGCACAAGCCCAAGCGCAATCGAACGTCACCATCTACGGCCTGGTGGATGCAGGTATCGTGAGCGAACGTGGCGGTGTCAATGGCTCCGTGACCAAAGTCACCAGCGGTATCGGCGGCCAATCGCGTCTGGGTTTCCGTGGCACGGAAGACCTGGGCAATGGTCTGTCGGCGATCTTCCAGATGGAAACCGGCTTCAAAGCTGACGACGGCTCGCTGGACACCGCCAACTCGATCTTCAACCGCCAGGCCTTCGTTGGCCTGAAATCCAAAGACGCCGGCCAGCTGACCATCGGCCGTCAATACACCATGCTGTACAACGCGCAAAGCCAGGTAGCCGACCCATTCGGCGCAGGCTATGCCGGCACCATCAAAAACCTGTTCCCATCGGCTGGCGCCAACACCCGCGTGAGCAACGCCATCGTCTACGCCACCCCAACCATGGGCGGCTTCAGCGCTGAAGCCCTGTACGCGCTGGGCGAACAGGCTGGCAGCGCCACCGCCGGCCGCCAGTTCGGCTTCGGCCTGAACTACGCACAAGGCCCGCTGAACGCGCGTCTGGTGTACAACAACAAGAACAACGACACCGCTGCGGTTGGCACCACCCCAGCCAAGGCACAGGACACCGGCCGCAACACCATGTTCGCCGCCAACTACGACTTCAAAGTCATCAAGGCTTACTTCGCTTACAGCGCCGACAAAGGCGTGAACAGCGCCCAGATCCCCGTGGCCAACGCTTACGGCTTCGCCGTGGCACCAAAGGCTAGCACCGACAGCAACGACATCCTGATCGGCGCGCAGATCCCTGCTGGCAACGGTTACTTCATGACGTCGTACATCCGCAAGGATGACAAGACCGCCAACAACCAGGACGCCAACCAGTTCGCGCTGGGCTACCTGTACTCGCTGTCGAAGCGTACCGGCGCGTATGTGTCGTACGCCAAGATCAAGAACAAGAACGGCGCTGGCTACACCGTTGGTAACAACAACGAGGCTGGTAGCGGCGACAAAGCCTTCAACGTCGGCATCCGTCACGCGTTCTAAGCTGGTCTAAGCAGTTTCTGGCGGTGGCAGCGGCAGGCGGATCATGATCCGCGTGCCGCCGTCGCTGACGATGGCGATCTCGCCATGCAGTGCCCAGACGCGTTCGCGCATCCCGATCAGGCCAAAGGACGATGCTTTGTCCATGTCTTTTTCGGCGATGCCGCGGCCGTCATCATGTATTGTCACATGCAGGTTTCCTTCCTGGCGGTAGAGTGACAGCGTCACCTTGCGCGCCTTGGCGTGGCGGGCAATATTGGTCAGCGCTTCCTGCGCAATGCGGAAGATTGCCGTGCTGTAGTTATCATCAAGTACCAGATCCTCCTCATTCGCGTCCAGCGTGCAGGCAATGTTGTTGCGCTCGACGAATCCCTGGCGCAGGCTCTTCAGCGCGAAATACAAGCCTCCTTCATCCAGCGCGCGCGGGCGCAGATTGCCGGCGATGCGGCGCAGCGAGCTGATCGCGGACATCAGCAATTCATCCATGCCGGCTTGCAGCCGGCGCGCGGCGGCATTGTTGCTGCTTTGCCGTTGCAGCAGCGCCAGGTCGCCGCGCAAGGTCGCCAGCAACTGGCCCAGATCATCATGCAGCTCGCGGGCGATGTGCTTGCGTTCTTCCTCGCGGATGGTCTGCAGCGTTGCCGACAGCTCGCGCAGCTGCGAATACGATTGCTCCAGCTGCTCCTGCACCTGGACGCGTGCGGCCTGCGCCGGCGTCTCGGCGGTCTGGCCCAGGCGCCAGCACAGGCGTGCGCCCAGGGCCAGCGCGGCCAATATCAGCAGGGAAGAGGGAAGGCGATGCATGTGCAACTCCATGCGGCCGGCGGGCCGCGTGGAATCACACTAAAGCAGAAGCGGGGAAGGGGATTTGATTTACATCTGTTTAAACAGATGCAGGAAGCTGCGGCTGACTTCCAGCTTGTCGGAGCGGCCCTTGATCATCACCAGGTGGCGGCCACGGATGTCGCGCGTCACGCCTTCGATGGCGTTGACGTTGACCAGCGTGGCGCGGTGAATCTGCCAGAACAGCGCCGGGTCCAGTTCTTCGGCCAGGTCGCGCACCGGCTTGCGGATCAGCGCTTCATATTTCTCGGTCTGCACGCAGGTGTACTTCTCGTCGGAACGGAAGAACAGGATTTCCTCGACCGGGATCATGCGCAGGTCCTGGCCGATGCTGGCCTGTATCCATTGCAGGTGGGCCGGTTTCGGCGCGGCGATCTTTTCGGTCAGCTGGGCCAGCATGGCGGTCACGCTGGCGTTGACGTCGACTGCGGCGGCCGGCTTGCTGAGGCGGGTCTTGAGGCGGTCGACGGTGACTTGCAGACGCTCCGGCTCCGGCGGTTTCAGCACGTAGTCAATGGCGCCGCGCTCGAAGGCCTCCACCGCGTAGGCATCGTAGGCGGTGACAAACACGATATTGCTCTTGTTGCCGATGACGCTGGCAGCTTCCATGCCGGTCTTGCCCGGCATGCGGATATCCAGGAAGGTGAAGTCCGGCTTCAGCTGGTCAACCAGCTCGATGGCTTCGTCGCCGTTCTTGGCTTCGCCAATAATGTCCAGTTCGGGCCAGACCTGGCCCAGGCGCATGCGCAACTGGTCGCGCATCAAACGTTCGTCATCTGCAATGATTGCTGTAGGCATCGTGTTCGGGTGTGAAGTGTTAATTATTTAATTAATTATTCAACGAATCGGCGTAATAATCAATCGCTGTTATTTTTGGGTTTGCTTGGCCAGCTGATATGGCACCTCGATGGTGACGATCACGCCGCTCGGACTATTGGCGGCGATCAGTAGCTGCCCCTGCTCGCCGTGCAGCAGTTTCAGCCGCTCGCGGATATTGGTCAGGCCGAGGCCTGTACCATCGCTAGGCTTTGCGCCGAAGCCCAGTCCATTGTCGATGACGATCACGCGCAGCTTGTTGTGGGCGACATCGGCGCGCACTTTCAGCGTGCCACCTTCCGGCTTGCCTTCCAGGCCATGCTTGATGGCGTTTTCCACCATCGATTGCAGCATCATCGGCGGGAAGGCGGCGGTGCGCAGGCCTTCCGGCACGTCAATCTCGACGGTGAGCCGTTCTTCCATGCGCATTTTCAGCAGGTTGAGATAGGCTTCCACCATGTCGGTTTCGCGGCCCAGATTGGTGAACAGCGAGCTGTCACGCATCTGCGGCAACACCGCGCGCAGGTATTTGATCAGACTGCGCTGCATGGCGGACGCGCGCGGCGGGTCGGTTTCAATCAAGTGCTCGACCGAAGCCAGCGTGTTGAACAGGAAGTGCGGCTCGACTTGCGCCTGCATCATTTGCATTTTAGCTTCGCTGAGCTGGCGCTGCATGGATTCACGCTCGGCGGCGGCGTTGGCGGACTGGGTTTCGGCCTCGGCGCGCTTTTTACTGCCCATCAGGAACTTGGTGCCGAACAGGGCCAGCACCAGCAGCGTGATGAAGCTCTTGAACCAGGTCGAGGCCTGGCCGTGGTAGCGGGCGACTTTCTGCTCGGCGGCGTCATCGACCGCCTCCTCGATGGCATTCGACAGCTCCTCGCCAATCTGCGGCGGCAAATCGATGTGAACTTCCTCGCCCGGCAGCGAAGGCAGGGAAGGGACGGACGCCATGCCGGGTTTGCTGGCCTTGGCTGGCGCGGCTGGCGCCGCCGGCGCCTCGGGAGCTTCAGCGTCGGCCGGTGCTTCTGGTGCTTCCGGCTCGGTGACGGGCGCCGCCTGGCCATCCTCGGTATTCTTGTTGCGGATCTTGCCGCGCTGGCTGAAGTGAATGCCACTGTCATCGATGCGGATATTCGTATCGTTGCCTTTGCGCTTGTTCGTGCGCGCATGTTCGATCTCTTCCTGCACCGGATTGCTGGAGAACAGCTCGTCCTGCAGGATGGAGCCCGCAATCAGCATCAGGATGGCAAACACCAGGAACTTCCACCACGACAGCTGGGTAACCCAGGTGACGATCGCATCAAAGCCACGATGCAGCAGGCTGCCGGCGGTCTTTAAGGTGTCTTGCGTTTTAGGCGTAGGAAACATGAACGGCTTTCACTCTTAACATGATGCAAGTGTACCCAGCGCGGCCGCTGCGCGCCATGCGCGTGCGACAGTCTGCAAAAAATGGCGACCAGACGGTATTTACGCGGCAGGCACTTGTCAAAGTGAATTTGGCTTGCTATAGTTCTGTCCCTCGCAAGACAACGCAGACGCTGCAAAGCGAAACGAAGAAAACGAGGGGTTGACGAGATAAATCAAGTGCTTCATAATCTCGCTTCTGTGCTGATGAACAAAACGCTTCAACAGCAAGTAACACCGGTCTTTAAAAATTTACAGTCGATAAATGTGGGCGTTTGATGCTGCAACAAAAAGCATTAAATGCTCAACAAAGAAATATTCAGTAGAAATACTGTCAGTATTTTTG
>Ga0308157_10009030_pt1 | contig 11160 bp, 9 predicted proteins | sample PhyBR1_FD_201035 | JGI IMG/M metagenome (GOLD analysis project Ga0308157, IMG submission 201035) | Phyllosphere microbial communities from UC Gill Tract Community Farm, Albany, California, United States - DLSLB.R1 | ecosystem: Host-associated > Plants > Phyllosphere > Unclassified | place: USA...
ACTTCGCGGTGCTGAAGACCAGTGCCATCACCGCTTCCGGCCGGGCCAAAGATCGCTTCCACTTCACCTACCCGACCGATACCTGGGAAGCACTGAATTCAGCCGGCACATCGGTGAGCTATGGTCTGACCTGGCTGCGCAATAATGACGACGCGCTGTCGCGCATCCTCACTGTCGGCATGGTGGAATCTGGTTCGCCGGCCGCGCTGGCGGGCATGCAGCGTGGCGATCGCCTGGTGTCGGCGGACGGCGCGCTGACCAGCAACAACAGCAGCGCTGCGGTGGCCACCATCAACGCTGCTTTGGCGCCCAAAGTGGCCGGCGAATCGCACCAGCTGACCTGGAGCCGCAGCGGCACCATCATGCAGGCCACGCTGGCGGCGCAGAAATTGAATATTCCACCAGTGCGGCTGGCCAAAGTACTGGATACCGATGATGGCAAGGTCGGTTACCTGCATTTCAACGAACATAATGCAGTGGCAGAGAGCCAGCTGGTAACGGTCTTCCAAAGCTTCAAGGACGCCGGCATCAAGGACCTGGTGCTGGATATGCGCTACAACGGCGGCGGCCTGCTGTCCATCGCGAGCGAGCTGGCATACATGATCGCCGGGCCGGACGCCACCAGCGGCAAGGTGTTTGAGCGGCCGATCTACAACGATAAAACCGTGCCGCAGGCGCCCATCCTGTTCCAGGCCAAGGCCCTGGGCTACCCGGCGGATAAAACCATCAAGGCCGGCACCGCGCTGCCGTATCTGGGGCTTAAGCGGGTGACGATTCTGATGGCGGCCGGTACCTGTTCGGCCAGCGAATCCGTCATCAATGGCCTGCGCGGCATCGATGTCGAGGTCACGCTGATCGGCGGCGAGAGCTGCGGCAAGCCATATGCATTTACTCCGGCCTCGAATTGCGGCACCACTTATTTCGGCATTCAGCTGCAGGGCACAAACGACAAGGGCTTTGGCGACTATGCCGACGGCTTTGCACCGACTTGCCGCGTCAACGACGACCTGTCGCACGCACAGGGTGATACGGCTGAGGGCATGCTGGCGGCCGCGCTGACCTATCGCAGCAGCGGCGCCTGTCCTGCAGTGGCCAAGGCGCTGCGCAGTACCGCAGTCGGCCAGCTGACGCCCTTGCGGCCGCAGGTGCAGGAAATATCGATACGTGATCGCTAACTGCAAAGCACACTATAATTTTTGATCGTCAACCTAACGCTGGAAGTCCTATATGATTCGTTCCGCCTTACTGCTTGTCTTTGCCGCCACCACCACGCTGGCTGCCGCTGCGCCGGCTTCGGCCCCGCTGACCACCGTTTCGGAACGCTCCGGCTTCCAGGCCACCGGCCGTTACGATGAAGTGGTGGCGCTGTGCGCGCAGTTCCAGAAAGCCTATCCGAAGCAGGTGCGCTGCGTTGAATTCGGCCGCACGCCGGAAGGCCGGCCGATGCTGGCGCTGGCCGTCAGCCGCAGCGGTGCGCTGACGGCGGAGCAGGCGAAGAAGAAGGGCGTGCCGGTGCTGTTGATCCAGGGCGGCATCCACGCCGGTGAAATCGACGGCAAGGACGCCGGCTTCCTGGCGCTGCGCGAAGCGCTGGAAGGCAAGACCGCGCCGGGCGCGCTGGACAAGCAGGTGCTGCTGTTCGTCCCGGTGTTCAACGTCGACGGCCATGAACGCTTTGGCAAGAACAACCGCCCTAACCAGCGCGGCCCGGTGGAAATGGGCTGGCGCACCACGGCGCAGAACTACAATCTGAACCGCGATTACGTGAAGGCCGATGCGCCGGAGATGCAGGCCATGCTGGCACTGGTCAACGCCTGGGACCCGCTGGCCTATGTCGACCTGCACGTCACCGACGGCGCCAAGTTCCAGCCGGACGTGTCGATCCAGGTGGAGCCGGTGCACGGCGGCGACGAAGCGCTGAAAGTGGCCGGCGCCGCGCTGCAAGCCAATGTGATGGCGGACCTGAAGGCCAAGGGTTCGGATCCGAAGCCGTACTACATCTCGTTCGCCAAGGAAGACGATCCGATGTCCGGCTTTGTCGACACCATGTCGACGCCGCGCTTCTCGACCGGCTACTTCCTGCTGCGTAACCGCTTCGCCATGCTGGTCGAAACGCATTCGTGGAAGGACTACCCGACCCGCGTGCGCATCACCTACAACACCATCGTCTCGCTGATGTCGCAGGTGGCGCAGCATGGCAAGGAATGGCAGAAACTGACCAGGGAGGCCGATGCGCGCGCGCTGGCGCTGGCCGGCAGCGATGTGCCGCTCAGCTACCGCACCACCTTCAATACCAAGACCATCCAGTTCCCTGGCTATCAATATGTGCGCGAGCATTCGGAGATTTCCGGCGGCCTGTGGACCCGCTACGACGAAAACAAGCCGCAGGTGTGGACTGTGCCGCTGCGCGACGAGATCGTGCCGGACCTGCGTGTGGCAGCGCCGCTGGGCGGCTACATCGTGCCGCTGGCGCACGCCGCCTGGGTGGGCGCCAAGCTGAAACAGCATGGCGTCGAATTCAAGGTGCTGAAGGATAACCAGATGTCGGCTGAAGTGGAAACCTTCCGTGCCACCAAGGCCACGCCGGGCGCGCAGTCCTTCGAAGGCCATCAGACGCTGGCGGTGGAAGGCGACTGGGGCCGCGAACGCCGCGCGTTAAACAAGGGCGCGCTGTTTGTGCCGATCGCACAGCCGAAGGCGCGCCTGGTGATGACGTTGCTGGAACCACGTGGCGCCGACGGCCTGCTGGCCTGGGGCGAGTTCAATAACGCCTTCGAGCGCAAGGAGTATATGGAGGACTATGTGGCGGAAGAGGTGGCGCGCGATCAGCTGGCCGCCGATCCGGCACTGCGCGCCGAGTTCCAGAAGAAGCTGGACACCGACGCGGAGTTCAACAAGAGCCCGGCCAAGCGGCTGGAGTTCTTCGCCAAACGGCACGCATCGTGGGATGAGCGCTACAAGCTGTATCCGGTGATGCGTACCGCGCAGAAGTATTAAATGGCGTTGGCGGAGGTGGCGCCGGGTTTCTGCGCCATCTTCTGCTCCATCTCTTCGCGTATCATCTGGGTGATCTTGGCGGTGACAGCGGCCTGCTGCTCCGGCGTCATGGCATCGAAATCCGCCTGGCTGATGCCCAGCTTGTTCAGCATAGCCTTGGTCATGCGTTCGGCCGGCGTCATTTTCAGGTATTTCTCCAGCTCCGACGCGCCTTCCGACTGCTTGGTTTCAGCGTGCTTGAGCAGCGCGCCGAAATCCGCTGTGCCGTCGCCATTCTTCTTCGGTGCAAAATTCGCCAGCAATGAATCGCTCAGCGCTTTCGATTCGATCTTCATGTGTTCTCCTTACCCTGGGTGATTGGTCCCGCTTTCTAGCCGAGGGCAAAGGAAGAAGGTGTCAACGCTGACGTGCAGTGTGCCATACCTGAAGAATTTCTATACGATCAGATTTTACGCGATAGGTGATGAGATAGTGGCGATGCACTATCAATTCGCGGATGCCAGGCAAGAGTTCACGGCCGAGACTTGGCGCTATCTGTAGCGCTTCCGTCTTCGCCCGAATTACTTGCGCGAGTTTATGCGCTGCTTGTGGTTTGTCTGTCGAGATGAATTGAACAATGTCGTCCAGATTAGCGAGGGCGCGTTTGGTCCAGCGGAGCTGGCGGTCAGGCGCCATGACGAGTGAACAGGGCTGTCACTTCGTCCTCCGTGGCAAACTCATCGCGGTCTGCTGCGGCAATGGCATGTTGCAGATCCGCGAGTTGTGCGGCGCGCCAGCTCACATAGTGTTGCAATGCTTCCTGTGCAATTTCAGGTAGCGGCTGGCCCGATAGCGCCGCGATTTGATCTACCGCTCTTTTCAGCTCGGGTGTCACTGGAACTTCGATCAGCAAGCTATCAGTCATCGCTGCACTCCCTTGAATGTGTTCAGTCTTCGCGCTGCAGGGAGATGATACCCGCAACCGGGGCGGGGGTCGAACATGGCTCTTCGTCGAAGGCGATGTCGCCCAGCGGGTTGGCGATGCCGTCAGCCTTGATGTCCTTGAAGCCGAACAGGTCGCGGTCCATCAGGTGCGATGGCACCACCGTCGACAGCGACGAGAAGATGTTCTCCACGCGGCCTGGGTGTTTTTTCTCCCATTCGCGCAGCATGTTCTTGATCTGCTTGCGCTGCAGGTTTTCCTGCGAGCCGCACAGGTCGCACGGGATGATCGGGAAGTTCTTCACTTCGGCATAGCGCTCGGTGTCTGCTTCTTTCACATAGGCCAGCGGGCGGATCACCATGTGCTTGCCGTCGTCGGAAACCAGCTTGGCTGGCATGCCTTTGATTTTCCCGCCGAAGAACATATTCAGGAAGAAGGTTTCCAGGATGTCGTCGCGGTGGTGGCCCAGCGCGATCTTGTTGCAGCCCAGTTCATCGGCCACGCGATACAGGATGCCCCGGCGCAGGCGCGAGCACAGCGAGCAGGTGGTTTTACCCTCCGGTATCAGGCGCTTGACGATGCTGTAGGTATCCTGGTTTTCGATGTGGTAGGGGATGTCCAGCTTGTCCAGGTAGGCTGGCAGGATGTCGGCCGGGAAGTTCGGCTGCTTCTGGTCCAGGTTCACGGCGACGATGTCGAAGTGGATCGGCGCGCGTTCGCGCAGCGTCATCAGGATGTCCAGCAGCGCGTACGAGTCCTTGCCGCCGGACAGGCAGACCATGACCTTGTCGCCGTCTTCAATCATGTTGAAGTCGCCGATGGCCTGGCCGACCAGGCGGCACAAACGCTTGTGCAGCTTGTTGTTTTCGTGGGCGATCTTGTCGGCCGCCTTGGCGCCGAGGTTGTCGATGACTGCGTTCATGCTTGTTCCTTGATCTTGAATACTTCGACGCCGACGCCTTCGCAATCCGGATAGACGTCAGGCTTCATGGTGGAGACGCGCGCCGCGCGCACGCTCGGGTGGGCCAGCATTTCGCGGACGATGTCGTCGCACAGGGTTTCCTGCAGCTGCACGTGGCCGCGCGCCATGCGCTGGGCAATGGTGTTGCGCATGAAGTCGTAATCCACCACTTCTTCCAGCTGGTCGTGCTGCGGCGACGATACCGACAGCGGGATGTACAGGTCGACGTTGATCAGCAGACGCTGCTCGCCTTTTTTCTCGAACTCGTAGACGCCGATGTTAATCATGACTTCGTAATTGCGCAGGAACAGGCGGCGGCAGTCGTTCAGTTGCGGGTGGATCAGGGCGGACAGCATGGATTACCTTCTAGAGATTAAATTATTTGGCCAAAAACATCACATCGCGCGGCAGCGGCAGCAAGTGCTGGCCGCCATCGACCAGCAGCGTGGTGCCGGTCAAGGCGCGCGCCGACGCGGCGTAGGCAACGGCGTCGGCAATGTCTTCAGGTGTGCTGGAACGGCCCAGCGGCGTTTGCTGGTGCGCGTTGGCGAAACCGGCGTCGGTCTGGTCGCCGGACACCATGGTGATGCCGGGCGCCACACCGACCACGCGCAGCCTGGGCGCCAGCTGCTGCGCCAGCATGGTGGTGGCGGTGTGCAGCGCTGCCTTGGACAGGGTGTACGACAAAAAATCAGGATTGAGATTGTACAGCTTCTGGTCCAGCAGATTGATGACGGCGGCCTGCTGGCCGTCCGGCGTGGCGGCGTGCAGCGCCTGTGCCAGCAGGATGGGCGCGGCGACGTTGGCGCGCATGTGCGCATCCAGCAGCGCCGGGCTGAAGTCGGTGGCGCTGTCGTAATCGAACAGCGAAGCGTTGTTGACCACGCAATGTACGGCGCCCAGCGCCGCCACCGCGCGCGGCAGCAGCTCGCGCACTGCCACTTCGTCGGCCAGGTCGCATTGCAGCGCGACCGCGCGGCGGCCCAGCGCGATGATGTCATTGGCCACGTCGCCTGCCTCGGCGGCGGAGGCGCGGTAGTGCACCACCACGTCCCAGCCGGCGCGCGCCAGGCCGAGCGCGATGGCGCGGCCGATGCGGCGTCCGGCGCCGGTAACGAGGGCCACGCGAGCGGCCGGATTGTCCTGTGCTGTCATCATGTTTGAACTGGATATAATGCCGGGATGTCCTTACCCGTACCTTCTAGCGACGCGCTGGCCGCGTCCCACGCCTTGCAGCACCTGATTGCCGCCGACATCGCAAGCAACGCCGGCGCCATTTCCTTTGCCCGCTACATGGAACTGGCGCTGTATGCGCCCGGACTGGGCTACTACAGCGGCGGCTCCGCCAAGCTGGGGAAAGATGGTGATTTTACAACCGCCCCCGAGCTGTCGCCGCTGTTCGGCGCGGCGCTGGCGCAGGTTGCAGCCGCTATTATCGCCCAAAGCGCGCCGAACATCCTCGAATTCGGCGCCGGCACCGGCAAGCTGGCCTTCGACATCCTGACCGAGCTGGCCAGCGCCGGCGTACAGGTGGACAAGTATTACATCGTCGAGCTGTCCGGCGAGCTGCGCGGCCGCCAGCAGGAAAAGCTGCGCGATTTCCCGCAGGTCGAGTGGCTGGACGCGCTGCCGGCGTCGTTTGACGGCGTCATCTTCGGCAACGAGGTGCTGGATGCGATGCCGGTGCAGCTGGTGATCAAGAATCCGCAGGGCTGGCAGGAGTTGCAGGTGACGGTCAGGGACGGCAGCTTCCAATACGTGGAAGTGCCGGCCAGCGAAGAACTGCTGGCGCAGATCGCGCGCCAGATCCCCGACCACGCGCTGCTGCCGGATGGCTATGTCACCGAGCTGCACGGCATCGCCTGCGGTTTCATGGCGACGCTGGCGCGCATGCTGGGGCAGGGCACGGCCAACGCCGCCTTGCTGTTCGACTACGGTTTCCCGGCGCACGAGTTTTATTTCGACCAGCGCGTGACCGGCACGCTGATGTGCCACTACCGCCACCATGCGCATCCGGACCCGTTTTATTATCCGGGCCTGCAGGACATCACCGCCCACGTCGACTTCACCGCGATGGCGCTGGCGGCGCAGGACGCCGGCATCGAGGTGCTGGGCTACCTGAACCAGTCCGGCTTCCTGATCGGCGCCGGCATTGGCGACCTGCTGTTGCGCACCAATCCGGAAGACGCGGCCACCTACCTGCCGCAGGCGCGCGCCATGCAAAAGCTGGTGTCGCCGGCCGAAATGGGCGAGCTGTTCAAGGTGCTGGTGGTGGGCAAGGGCGTCGAGTTGCCGGAAGCCATCGTCATGCAGGACCGGACCCATCGATTGTAGACAGAAAAGCACAGTGGGTAGAAATGCAAGTCAAATCCTTGCCTGATCTGCGGGTTGCATGCGCTAAGATGGGCTATGATGACTGATTCTGCGTCGATTTCCAGTTATGGCCAAGATCCACACCCACTATGACAACCTGAAAGTGTCGCGCATGGCGCCACAGGAAGTCATACGTGCTGCCTACAAGGCGCTCAGCCAAAAGTACCACCCTGACAAAAATCCGGGTGACGAGAAGGCTGCGCGCATCATGGCCATTCTCAACAGCGCTTACGAGACACTGTCCGATGTCCAGCGCCGCAAGGAGCATGACGAGTGGATCACCTCCGAGGAATGGGAAATCGAATGGCTGGAGAGCACCCGTCACGAAGAAGGCCACAAGGCGCGTCACGACGGCAGCTGGCATCCCGAACACGTCCCTGATACCGTGCCCCGGCGCCGGCGCCGCCGCGACTGGCGCTTCTGGGGCGGCCTGGCGGCTTGCCTGGTGCTGGGCTGGGTCGGTGGCGCCACCATGGTGGCCGAGCCGCAGATGATGGAAATGCTGAGCAGCGGCTGGGGCGGCAAGGGCGGCATCAACGCCAACGCCGCCACCACCGACGGCACGCCAGGCGCCGCGCACGCGTCACACGGCCCGAAGGAACGTACTGAAGCGCGCGCCGAGTCGCGCGATGCCTGGGCCACTGCGCGCCTGTCGGAGTCGCCTGCGGCCAAGCCGTCGCCGATCAAGGTAGCTGCCATGTCGCAGGTGGTGCTGCCAAGCGCCGGCGCCGAATGCGATAGCGAAACCCAGACGCAAACGCTGGTGGCGCCGAACGGCGAGCCGTGGCCGACCCGTTCCGGCTACATGGAAGGTTTCCCGGTTACCAACCGTGGCGACGACATGCAGCTGACGCTGGACAACAGCAGCAACAGTTCTGCAGTGTTCATCAAGGTGTATGACATGGAGCGCCGCTCGAATGTGCGCTACGCCTATGTGCTGGCGCATGACAAGCTGCTGGTCGACAAGCTGAGCAACGGCAAGTACGAAATCCGCTACCAGAACCTGGACATCGGCGCCAACCCGGGCGCCTGCTCCGACACCAGCCGCACCACCACCGCCAGCATGGAAACCGCCACGTCACCCGTCAACAACTAGTGCCGCATTGCATCGCCAATAAGAGTTGTCACAGGGGGGGAATCTGATTATCCTGAGGGTAACGACAGGAGATGTGTATGACCGATTCCAACGCCGCAGACGACAACTGGCTGATTGACGAAGACGAAGAAGAGCTTCCCGCCAGCGGTCTCGGCGCCCCGGACCAGCGTTTGTGGCGGGTACTGATTGTCGACGATGATGTCGATGTCCACGCGGTAACGCGGCTGGCGCTGCGGAATGTCAGTTTCAAGGGCCGCGAACTGGAACTGTTCTCGGCCTACAGCGGGCGCGAGGCGTTCGACATCCTGCGCGACACGCCGGACATCGCGCTGGTGTTGCTGGATGTGGTGATGGAAACCGATGACGCCGGCCTGATCCTGGCGCGCCGCATCCGCGAAGAACTCCACAATGCGATCGTGCGGGTGGTGCTGCGCACCGGCCAGCCGGGCCAGGCGCCCGAGCAGCGCGTCATCATCGAATACGATATCAACGATTACAAGGCCAAGACCGAGCTGACCACGCAGAAGCTGTTCACCACGGTGATTTCGGCGCTGCGCGCGTACGAGAGCCTGAACATGCTGGAGCGCAGCCGCGTTGGCCTGGGCAAGATCCTGGCCGGCGCCACCAATCTGTACCAGATCCATTCGCTGCGCGAGTTCGCCTCCGGCGTGCTGAACCAGGTCAGCGCCATCCTCGACGTCGGTTCCGACGGCGTGCTGTGCCTGATGCAGGGTGATACCGGCGTTACCACCGTGGTGGCGGCCACCGGCCATTATTCCGCTTTGAACGAGGCTGAACTGATGCCGACCGCGCACCCGCTGTGGCCGACCATCGCCAAGGCGTTTGCCGAAAAGAAATCGCAGTTCGAGCATCCGGCCAATGTGCTGTTCATTCACACCCAGGAAAACCGCGAGGTGGCGATTTCGGTCACGCCGCCGTGGCCGCTGGCGCAGATCCAGCGCGACCTGCTGGAGGTGTTCTGCCAGCGCATCGCGGCCGCGTTCGACAATCTGTACATGTTCGGCCAGTTGCGCAAGGCGCAGGAGGCCACCGTGGTGGCGCTGGCCGACCTGGCCGAGTTCCGCGACGCCGGCACCGGCGGCCATGTGCGGCGGGTGCAGCTGCTGTCGTCAACACTGGCGCAGCGCCTGCATGAACGTGGCGCGTATCCGGACGAGGTGACGCCGCAGCTGCTGGAGATGATCGGCCTGGCGTCGATCCTGCACGATGTGGGCAAGGTGGCGACGCCGGACCATATCCTGCTGAAGCCGGGCATCCATACCCCGGAGGAGCGCGCCGAGATGCAGCAGCATGCGTCGGTCGGCAAGACCATCCTGGAGCGCGCAGCGAATATGGTGGATGGCGTCAGCTATCTGACGTATGGCGCGCAGATCGCCGGCGGCCACCATGAGCATTGGGATGGCAACGGTTATCCGAACCAGCTGCAGGGCCGCGAGATTCCGATTGCGGCGCGGATTGTGGCGGTGATCGACGTCTTCGATTCGCTGCTGCACGAGCGGCCGTACAAGGAGCCTTGGCCGCACGCGGAGGCGGTGACTTATATCAAGGACCGCGCCGGCAAGCAGTTCGATCCGGAGGTGGTTGCCGCGCTGCTGGAGATGATCGAGCGCGATCCCGCCATCGGCCGCACGCCCGCCTAATTCGGGGTCAGTGCCGACATTCGGACATTTCGCTAGCGAAATGTCCGAATGTCGGCACTGACCCCGGTTTTGCTATGCGGCGGCCGGGGTGCTGGCGGCGCGTACCATCGCTTCGAACTGCGCCACCGGCATCGGCCTGGCGAACAGATAGCCCTGCGCTTCATCGCACTGCTTGGCGCGCAGGAAGTCCCGCTGCGCCTGGGTTTCCACGCCTTCGGCAATCACTTCCAGCCCCAGCGAATGGGCCAGCGCAATGGTGGCTGCCACAATCACCGCATCATTCGGATCGCTCTCGATATCCTTGACAAAACCGCGGTCGATCTTGATGCGGTCAATCTCGAACAGCTTCAGGTAGCTCAGCGACGAATAGCCGGTGCCGAAGTCGTCGATCGCCACCTTGATGCCGCGCGAACGCAGTTCGATCAGCAGCGCACGGCTGCGTTCCGGGTCCTGCATCGCCGCCGATTCGGTAATCTCCAGCTCCAGCAAGGCCGGATCGATGCCATGGCTGTGCAGCATGCGGTCAAGGTGCGGCAGCAGGCCGGGGCCGTGGCACTGGCGCGCCGACAGGTTGACCGCCAGCCGCAGGTGCGCCAGCTCCGGCACACGCCACGCATGCAGCAGCGTGCAGGCGCGTTGCAGCACCCAGTCGCCCAGCGGCAGGATCAGGCCGGATTCCTCGGCGATCGGAATGAAGCGGTCCGGCCCCACCATGCCCAGTTCCGGATGGTGCCAGCGCAGCAGCGCTTCGGCGCCGATGATGCGCTGGGTGGCCAGCTCCACCTGCGGTTGCAGATACAGCTCGAACTCGTCCTGTTCCAGCGCCTGCCACAGCCGGCTTTCCAGCAGCAGGCGTTCGTGGGTGGCGGTATTCATCGCGGCGGAGAAGAACTGGAAGTTGCCGCGGCCCTGGCTCTTGGCGGCGTACATCGCGGTGTCGGCGTGCCGCATCAGCGTGCCGCCGTCCTCGCCGTCGCTCGGGAACATGGCGACGCCGACGCTGGCGCCGCTGTGCACCGTCTTGCCGTTCAGGTGATACGGCGCGGTCAGCGCGTCGACGATGCGCACGGCGATGTTGGAGGCGTCGTCCGGCGTGATGGCGCCGTCGGTGACGACAATGAATTCGTCGCCGCCCAGGCGGGCGATGGTG
>Ga0308157_10009032_pt1 | contig 11158 bp, 14 predicted proteins | sample PhyBR1_FD_201035 | JGI IMG/M metagenome (GOLD analysis project Ga0308157, IMG submission 201035) | Phyllosphere microbial communities from UC Gill Tract Community Farm, Albany, California, United States - DLSLB.R1 | ecosystem: Host-associated > Plants > Phyllosphere > Unclassified | place: USA...
ATCGTCGTCTGGCATTCGCCCGTACTCGTGATAACGAGATCGTGGCAAAACTGTTTAACGAGCTGGGCCCGCGTTTCGCGAGCCGTGCCGGTGGTTACACTCGCATTCTGAAGTGTGGCTTCCGCGCAGGCGACAACGCGCCGATGGCATACATCGAGCTGGTTGATCGTGCTGAGTCTCAAGCAGAAGTGGCAACTGCAGAGTAATCTGTAGACGCGTAAAAAAACCGGGCTTGCCCGGTTTTTTTACGTCTGTCGTTTGCCGCAGATCGATCCCCCTATGTGATGACTTAAGATCTCCCTTCTTATCCACTATGCTAATATTATCTGCTTTAGCGCTGGAGAAATCCTCTTATGTGGTTGCTCGATGAATGGGCTGAACGCCATATCGCCGATGCCCAGCAGAAAGGTGAACTCGACAAACTACCCGGTATGGGCGCGCCGCTAATACTGGATGATGACAGTGCGGTACCTGCCGAGCTGCGATCGGGTTTTCGCCTGTTAAAAAACGCCGGTTATCTGCCGCCAGAACTTGAAGTGCGCAAAGAAGCGCTGACGCTGGCTCGCTTACTGCAGGGCATCAATAGCGAACATCCTGACTTTGACGAGTTGAATAAACGCATGGCGCTGTTGGCGTTTCGTTTGCGTCAGGCGGGAATGAGCACCGATTTTCTACACGGTGAATATCAGGCGGCACTGAGCGGTAAATTCAGCACGGAGGATAAGTAATGTTTAAAATTGGCCAGTTGGCAAAACTTGCCGATGTGACGCCCGATACGGTGCGTTATTACGAAAAGCAGGGCATGATGGATCACGACATCAGAACCGAAGGCGGTTTTCGCTTGTACAGCGAGCAGGACTTGCAGCGGCTGCGTTTTATTCGTTATGCCAAGCAATTGGGATTTACCCTGGAAACCATCGCCGAACTGTTATCGATCCGCGTCGATCCAGAGCATCATACCTGCCAGGAATCAAAATCGATCGTGGAGGCGCGACTGCAGGACGTTGAGAACAAATTGCAAGAATTGTCGCGTATGCGTGAATCATTGAAACGACTCAGCGATGCCTGCTGTGGTACCGCACATACCAGTAGCTCTTGCTCGATCCTTGAGGCATTGGAACAAGGCGCACGTGAAGAAAAAGCGGCAAGCGTCAGGCAACAGCGATAATCGCTTTAATGTCGACCTCGACCGCAGTATCATCAGCCGTTTTATAACCACAGAGTTAATCGGAGTAATACCATGACAAAATATCGACATACCAAGGGCCAAATTCAGGATAACGCCTTGGAAGCCTTGTTACATGACCCGCTGTTTCGCCAACGGGTAGAAAAAAATATTAAAGGTAAAGGCAGTTATCGGCGTAAAGAAAAACATGCAAAAGGTGGGCGTTGGGAGGCCAGTGGTAAAGTATCAGCAGATAATTTACCACTGGCCTTCTGGTTTTAAGCCATTAAAAAAGCCCTCTATCAGCGAGGGCTTTTATTTATATAAAGGGTGGTCTTACAGCTTTGGCTGTTGTTGCTGAGCCAGCAGATCGCGTATTTCAGTCAGCAGTTTTTCTTCAGTGGTAGGCGCTGGCGGAGCAGCAGGGGCTTCTTCCTGCTTGCGGCGAACTTTATTCATCAGCTTAATTGCCAGGAAGATGGCAAATGCGACGATGATAAAATCAAAAACGGTCTGAATGAATGAACCATAATTCATTACTACCGCCGGAACAGCGCCTTGTGCTTCACGTAAAACCAGATGGAACTGTTTAAAATCGACGCCGCCAATCAGCAAACCCAACGGCGGCATGATGATATCAGCAACGAATGACGATACAATTTTCCCGAAGGCAGCACCGATAATGACACCCACCGCCAAATCGACCACGTTGCCACGCATGGCAAACTCGCGGAACTCTTTCATCATACTCATAGAACACCCCTCGCAAAATTAATAACACAAGTTTAACAAAGCAACTTCCCTTTGCCACAATAAGTATAGAAAACTTTTCGCCATTTCCTGTGACAATCAATTTTAACGCAAAACGGCGGTTACCGGCTTTACGTATTTGTATTAAAGGAAGAACGGACTCGGTTGGAACAGTCGTTCAACATCCGGGACAAATTTCTTGTCGGTAATAAACATGATCACATGATCGCCTTGCTCAATTTTACTGTTGCCGTTGGCGATAATCACATCGTCACCACGTACAATTGCGCCAATGGTCGTGCCTGGCGGCAACTTGATCTCTTCTACAATGCGTCCAACTACTTTGGAGGTACTTTCATCACCGTGGGCGATCGCTTCGATGGCTTCTGCCACGCCACGGCGCAGGGACGAGACGCTGACAATATCGGCCTTGCGTACGTGCCCCAACAGCGCAGAGATGGTAGCTTGTTGCGGTGAGATGGCGATGTCAATCACGCTGCCCTGAACCAAATCGACGTAGGCGCGGCGCTGGATCAGCACCATGACTTTCTTGGCGCCCATGCGTTTGGCCAGCATGGCGGACATGATATTGGCTTCGTCATCGTTGGTGATGGCAATAAACACGTCTACCTGTTCAACGTGTTCTTCGGCCAGCAGTTCCTGATCGGAAGCATCACCGTAAAACACAATGGTGTCATGGAGTTGTTCGGCCAATTCGGCGGCGCGCTGCTGGTTACGTTCAATCAGCTTGACGTTGTAGTCTTTCTCCAACTTGGCGGCCAAACCGGCACCGACATTGCCGCCGCCGACGATCATAATGCGCTTGTAAGGCTTTTCCAGCCGTTGCAGTTCGCTCATTACCGCGCGGATATGCTGGGATGCAGCAACAAAAAATACTTCGTCACCGGCTTCAATGATGGTGGAACCCTGCGGGCGAATCGGTCGATCCTGGCGGAAAATAGCGGCTACGCGGGTATCAATATGCGGCATGTGTTCGCGCATGGCCGACAACGCATTGCCTACCAACGGGCCGCCATAATAGGCTTTAACCGCGGCAATGCTGACTTTCCCTTCCGCAAAGTTTACAACCTGCAAGGCTCCAGGGTATTCAATCAGTTTGTAGATGTAATCGATAACCAGCTGTTCGGGAGAGATCAGGTGGTCGATAGGCACCGCTTCAGGTAAAAACAGCTTGTCGGATTCACGAATGTATTCTGGCGCACGAATACGAGCGATGCGGTTTGGCGTGTTGAACAATGAGTAGGCAATCTGGCAGGCGATCATATTGGTTTCGTCAGAATTGGTGACGGCAACCAGCATATCGGCATCTTCAGCGCCGGCCTCACGCAGGACGCGCGGGTGTGAACCATGTCCCTGTACGACGCGCAGATCGAATTTGTCCTGCAACTGACGAAGGCGGTTGGTATCGGTATCCACCACGGTGATATCGTTATTTTCGCCAACCAGGTTTTCCGCCAGAGTTCCGCCGACCTGACCTGCGCCAAGAATAATTATTTTCATCGTGTTCTCTGCTTCACACTGAAAGAGCAGGGCGCAAAGGCACGCCCTGAGGGGTTACAGTTTAATCAGCTTAGCGTAAAAGAAGCCATCACCATCTTCAGGATGAGGAAGGTTCTGTCGGCCAGGTTGATGTTGCTTACCGGTTTCTACATGTTGTGCGTCGGCATGGCGCTGTAAAAAGGCCAGTACCTGCTCATTGTTTTCCTGTGGCAGGATAGAGCAGGTGGCATACACCATCACACCGCCAGGCTTCAGGTGAGGCCAAATGGCATCCATGATTTCCGCCTGCAGGCTGGCCAATTCGGCAATGTCGCGATCGCGGCGCAGCCATTTGATATCAGGATGGCGGCGGATGACCCCGGTGGCAGAACATGGCGCATCCAACAGAATGCGATCAAATTGCTTATCGCCGCACCATTGCTGCGGTGTACGGCCATCACCCTGCTTGACCTCGGCGCTGAATCGCAGACGCTGGAGATTTTCGTTCACGCGACTCAGCCGCTGTTCGTCGATGTCGACCGCCATCACATGGGCTTTTGGTGCCGCTTCGAGGATATGCGTGGTTTTGCCGCCAGGGGCTGCGCACAGATCGAGGATCTGCTCGCCATCCTGCGGATCCAGCAGATCGACGCAGCCTTGTGCAGAGGCATCCTGCACGGTGACCCATCCCTCGGCAAAACCGGGCAGCTCGTTGACCGCGCATGGCGACAATAAACGCAGCGCATCACGATATTCTGCGTGTGGCGCGGCGGCGATGCCGGCTTGTTCCATCAGTTTGAGATATTCATCGCGCGTGTGATGCAGCCGGTTTACCCGCAGCCACATTGGCGGTTTCTGGTTATTGGCCTCGACGATGTGTTCCCACTGCTCAGGATAGGCCTGCTGGATGCGTTTCAATAGCCAGCTTGGGTGCAAATAGCGGCTGTCATTGTTGGCCGCGCGTTGCAGCAATTGATCCTGCTGGCGCTGGAACTGACGCAAAACGCCGTTAATTAGCCCCTTGAGCTGTGGCCGCTTTAGCGCAACGGCGCCGTTTACCGTTTCTGCCAGCGCCGCGTGCGCAGGAATACGGGTATACAGTAATTGGTACATGCCAACCATCAGCAGATAGTGCAGCGTGCGTTGTTTACCGACCATCGGTTTGGCCATCAACTGCTGAATGCACCATTCCAGTTGCGGCAAGACGCGTAAGGCGCCAAAACACAGCTCCTGTAACAGTGCGCGGTCTTTGTCCGAGATGTTTTTCTGCAATGACGGCAGGATGGTGCTGAGTGATTGCCCCTGATCCAATACCTGGCCGATGGCTTGAGCAGCAATGCTGCGGAGGTTGTAGTTGTTTTTCATAGGCTAGAGCTGTTGACGATCGGCATTGAATAAAATAAACAGCCCGGCAGGATCCACCGGGCAGTGAAGGCGGTTTATAACCGGTTACCCGGAGTGAACCATTCGCGACGTGAATTCAACAAATCTTGAGCTGACATCGGCTTTTTGCCGGCAGGCTGTAACTGCGTCAGGCATAGCACGCCGTCGGCAGTTGCCACCTGGATGCCATGCTTGTCGGCATGGATGATGGTACCCGGCTGGGCATTGCTGTTCTCATCGCCAACCTGCGCCTGCCAAACCTTCACCGGTTGGTCGTCAACGGTGAAGTAACTGACTGGCCACGGATTGAAGGCGCGAATGCAGCGTTCAAGCTGTGCGGCAGAAAGTTGCCAATCGAGGCGCGCTTCCTCTTTACTCAGTTTTTCCGCGTAGGTCACCAGCGCTTCGTTTTGTACTTCACGTGCGACGGTGCCGTCGGCCAACTGTTGCAATGTGGTCAGCAATCCCCTGGGCCCCAATTCAGCGAGCTTGTCGTACAGGCTGGCACTGGTATCCGAAGCTTCAATGGGACAACTGATTTTATGCATCATGTCACCCGTATCAAGGCCGACATCCATTTGCATGATGGTCACGCCGGTTTCCCGATCGCCAGCCCACAGGGAACGCTGGATCGGCGCGGCACCGCGCCAGCGCGGCAGTAGCGAACCGTGTACGTTGATACAGCCGAGGCGTGGCATATCCAGAACCGCTTTTGGCAGAATCAGACCGTATGCCACCACCACCATCACGTCAGCTTCAAGCGTTGCCACCAGTTGCTGGTTTTCTTCTGGGCGTAATGACTTGGGTTGGAAGATCGGCAGTTGATGCTGTTCAGCCAGCACTTTGACCGGGCTTGGCGTCAGTTTATTGCCACGCCCGGCAGGGCGATCGGGCTGGGTAAACACACCGACCACCTGGTGTCCAGATGACAACAGCGCGTCAAGATGACGCGCTGCGAAGTCGGGTGTGCCGGCAAAAATAATGCGTAAAGAGTCAGACACGTTGATTCCCTGCGTGGTTAGGCGCGCGCTTGCAGCTTGGCCATTTTTTCCAGTTTCTGACGGATACGCTGGCGTTTCAGCGGCGACAGGTAATCGACAAACAGTTTGCCGACCAGGTGATCCATTTCATGCTGGATACAGATGGCCAACAGATCGTCGGCGGCCAGTTCGAATGAATTGCCGTTGTAATCCAGCGCGCGGATCTTCACCTTTTCGGCCCGTGGCACCAAGGCACGTTGTTCAGGGATGGACAGGCATCCTTCTTCAATGCCGGTTTCACCACTTTGTTCCAACAGTTCCGGGTTAATCAGCACCAGGCGCTGATCGCGAGTTTCGGAAACGTCGATGACGATAATGCGTTGGTGGATATCCACCTGGGTCGCGGCCAGGCCAATGCCTTCCTCTGCGTACATGGTGTCAAACATATCATCCACGATACGCTGGATATCAGCATTGACTTCTTTTACCGGGGCTGCAACTTTGCGCAGCCGCTCGTCTGGGAAATGTAATACCTGCAAGACTGACATATATCTTTAGATCTATATCCGAGTAATAAAGAGAGTTTAATGTCTATTCTAGACATTTCCCGTCCTGATTGACAGCATCGTCTAACAATTGCACAGATTGGTAATACCAACGCTAACGGCAAGGGACGCGCGATGATTCCAGAGGAGATGGGGTTACGGCTGCATGCGGTATCGGGGCTCGGCGCGGCAGCGGCAAGCGAGGTCTTGCGGCAGTTGATCGCGGCAGGGGGCGCACCTTGCCGCATGCTGCGCGCACTGGGCCTGAACCTTCGCCAGTGTGAACAGTTCGACCGTTTGGACTCGCGCTACCTGGCCGCGACGCTGGCTTGGCTGGAACACCCCGGGCACAGGATGCTGACTTTCGGCACGGCGGGATATCCGCAGCAACTTTCGCATCTCGTCGATGCGCCGTTTGTACTGCTGGTGGACGGCTGCATTGAGGCGTTGCAGTTGCCGCAAATCGCCATGGTGGGCAGTCGTCAATACAGCCATTACGGTGAGCGTTGGGCGACGTACTTTGCCGGCGAGTTGGCACATTGCGGCTATGCCATCACCAGCGGTCTGGCACTTGGCATCGACGGTATCTGTCATCGCGCTGCACTTGACGCACAGGGTATCACGATTGGCGTATTGGGTAGCGGGCTGGCCAATGTCTCGCCGCGTTGTCATCGTCGACTGGCCAGGCGCATCGTCGAGCAGGGCGGCGCGCTGTTGTCCGAACACCTGGTCACCGACTTGCCTCTGCCAGCGCATTTCCCTCGGCGTAATCGCATCATTAGTGGCTTGAGCCTTGGCGTGCTGGTGGTGGAGGCCGCTTTACGCAGTGGTTCGCTAATTACTGCGCGCCTGGCACTTGAACAGGGGCGTGACGTTTTTGCCTTGCCTGGCGCCTTGGGTAATCCTATGAGCGCGGGAACACACTGGCTGATTCAACAGGGCGGTTATCTGGTTACCGAACCAAAAGATATCGCAGAACAGCTCGGCAGCGGCCTGCATTGGTTGGCGATGGATGAAAAAACAACTATTTCTGCTTCAGAAGCGGAAGTTGAATTGCCATTTGCCGATGTGTTGGCTAACGTAGGAGATGAGGTGACACCTGTTGACGTCGTCGCTGAACGTGCCGGCCAACCTGTGCCAGAGGTGGTAATCCAATTACTCGATCTGGAGTTAGCAGGATGGATCGCAGCTGTACCCGGCGGCTATGTCCGAATAAGGAGGGCAAGCCATGTTCGACGTACTCATGTACTTATTTGAAACGTATATCCACAATGAACCAGAGATACGCGTCGATCAGGATAAACTGACCGATGATCTCGCTGAGGCGGGGTTTCATCGAGAGGATATCTACAACGCGTTGAATTGGCTTGAAAAACTCGCAGACTTGCAAGAAGGTGAGAACGCGCCGTATTTTATGGGCGCCGATCCGCTGGCGATGCGATTCTATACCGAAGAAGAAAGCGTGCGTCTGGATGCCAGTTGCCGTGGTTTTCTTCTGTTCCTTGAACAGATCCAGGTATTGAACCTCGAAACTCGTGAAATGGTTATCGATCGCGTTATGGCGTTGGATAACGAGGAATTCGATCTCGAAGACCTGAAATGGGTGGTGTTGATGGTGCTATTCAATATCCCAGGTTATGAAAGCGCCTATCAGCAAATGGAAGAACTGTTGTTTGAAGTAAACGAAGGCTATTTGCATTGAGCCGATAACACGCATATACCCGTATACTTCAAGATACAGGTGCGTTGGCTTCCCTTGCTGACCCTGGTGGCGTAGCCTTTGTGCGCCCCAGGGATTTGCTGCGTCGCCGCCTTCCTGTAACTCGAATCATGTAGGGTATAAAGTAGTTATGACTAAAACAGCGATTTTTGCCGCCAGGCAAAATGAACCCTGTCCGGAATGTGGGGCCGAGTTGGTGATCCGCAGTGGTCGCCATGGCCCCTTCCTTGGCTGTTCTCATTATCCAGAGTGCGAATATATACGTCCGCTGAAAGCCCAGGCGGACGGTCATATAGTTAAAGTATTGGAAGGACAACATTGCCCGAAATGCCAGGCGACGCTGGTGTTGCGTCAGGGGCGCTATGGCATGTTCATTGGTTGTAATAACTACCCTGAATGCGATCATACCGAAGTAATCGACAAACCGGACGAAACCAGCATTCCTTGCCCGCAATGCGGCCAGGGCAAATTGCTGCAGCGCAAATCACGCTACGGCAAAGTGTTTCATTCCTGCGATCGCTACCCGGAATGCCAGTTTGCCCTCAATCTTAAACCCGTCGCCGGCGAATGCGCGTATTGCCATTATCCGTTGCTGATGGAAAAGCGTACGGCCAGGGGGATAATCCTCTGCTGCGCCAGTAAACTCTGCGGAAAACCGGTCACAACGACAGAATAACGACATCATGAGCTTAGAATTCACCTCCATTATTACAGCATTGAACAATCAGCAGGTTATTGCCTACCCAACCGAAGCGGTGTTTGGCCTGGGCTGCGATCCTGACAGCGAGCAGGCGCTGCGCGAACTGCTGGCCTTAAAGCAGCGGCCTTGGGAAAAGGGACTGATCCTGATTGCTGCCGAATACGACCAGTTGCTGCCCTATATTGCTGACAGCCAGCTTAGCGAGTCGCAGCGCGCGGCGATATTCGCCAGTTGGCCGGGGCCGGTGACCTGGGTGATCCCGGCGAAACCGACCACCTCGACGCTGCTTACCGGGCATTTTAATTCATTGGCGGTACGCGTTAGCGATCATCCTTTGGTGCAGCAACTGTGCCGCGAGTTCGGTAAGCCATTGGTATCGACCAGCGCCAACCTCAGTGGACAAGAGCCCTGCCGGAGCGCCAATGAGGTGCTGCAGCAGTTTGGCGCCGCTTTCCCGGTGTTAGCCGGCAATGTCGGTGGTCGTCTTAACCCTTCAGAAATCAGAGATGCGTTGACCGGCGAGCAGATCCGTCAGGGCTAGAGGAGCGGTGGATGGACAAATTTGCGGTATTTGGCAACCCGATTGCTCATAGCAAATCACCGCGCATTCATGCGCTGTTTGCTCAGCAAACCGGGATTGCGCATCCCTATGGCACGGTATTGGCTCCGGTCGATGATTTTGCCGGGAGTTTACAGGCGTTCATTGGCGCTGGCGGCGAAGGAGCCAATATTACCGTGCCGTTTAAGGAACAGGCGTATCAGCTGGCCGATGAACTGACCGAACGTGCGGCAATGGCCGGCGCGGTGAATACCCTTAAACGACAGCTCCATGGGTTGCTATTGGGAGACAACACCGACGGCATTGGCCTGTTGAGCGATCTGGAGCGTCAGGGTTTGATCAATTCCGGCGATCGCATTCTGCTGGTGGGGGCGGGGGGGGCCGCTCGCGGCGTTATACTGCCGTTGCTTTCCTTTGGTTGCGAGGTGGTGATTACCAACCGTACCTTTAGTCGGGCACAAGACCTGGCGCAGGCCTTCCGCCACCTTGGAGAGATCGCGGCACTGCCGATGAACCAACTCGATCAACAGGATTTTGATTTGCTGATCAACGCGACTGCATCAGGCATTAGCGGAGAGGTGCCGACGTTGCCCGTGAGCATCATGGGAGCGCATATCCGTTGTTACGACATGTTTTACCAACGCGGTTTGACGCCGTTTCTGGCGTGGGCGCAACGGCAGGGCGTAACGCAGTTTGCCGATGGCTTAGGCATGCTGGTGGGGCAGGCGGCGCATGCCTTTTTGCTGTGGCATGGGGTCATGCCGCAGATTGAACCGGTGCTGCAGCAATTGCGCAAGGAACTGGCTGACTGAAAGCAACCCGTACCCGGACAGGAACGGGCGTTCGGTCAAATATCTTCGGACAGGTAATCATCTTTCCAGCGCACGTAGTTATTGGAGGAGTAGCGCAGCCCTTCCAACTCGGCCGACGTCAGCGGTCGTACTTGCCGTGCAGGGCTGCCCATATATAAGTAACCGCTTGCCAGGTGTTTTCCCGGCGCCACTAGGCTACCGGCGCCAATCATCACGTCGTCTTCTATTACTGCACCATCCAGCAAAATCGATCCCATTCCCACCAATACCCGGTTGCCAATGGCGCAGCCATGCAGCATGGCTTTATGCCCCACCGTCACATCTTCGCCAATTAATAGCGGGTAGCCTTGAGGATTATGTTCCGATTGATGAGTCACGTGCAGCACGCTACCGTCCTGAATGTTGCTGCGCGCACCGATCTTGACGGCGTTAACGTCGCCGCGGATGGCCACCAGGGGCCAGATGCTGACGTCATCGGCCAGTTCCACGTTGCCGATCACCACGCTGGAAGGATCGATCATCACGCGTTGGCCGATCTGTGGGGTGTAATGAAGGTAAGAACGAATTGCATCAGACATGGTAAGCCTCACGTCGGGATCATAATTACCGGCAATACTAGACGTTGGCGATGGAATTACAACCAATCAACAGCGCAGATCCTGCGTAAAATGGCCTCGATCGCGCAAGATCCGGCCGAAAGGGCGGAAAAGTGTGCAAACGATAAGAAAAGATCAAAAAAGGGGTTGTGCAAAAAACTCGGATCCCTATAATGCGCCTCCATCGACACGGCGCAAGTGATTCACTTCACAACGCGGCCGGGACGAAAGAGAAAAAATCCTGAAAAAACGGGTTGACTCTGAAAGAGGAAAGCGTAATATACGCCACCTCGAGTTAACAAGCTTCGGCGCGTAACTCACTGCTCTTTAACAATTTATCAGACAATCTGTGTGGGCACTCACAAGACGATATCCAGCTGCTTCGGCAGCAAAAAAATATCAAGTCTTGAAGAGTGACTACTGAAGTAAAATTCATTTAGTGAATCTT
>Ga0308157_10009033_pt1 | contig 11158 bp, 11 predicted proteins | sample PhyBR1_FD_201035 | JGI IMG/M metagenome (GOLD analysis project Ga0308157, IMG submission 201035) | Phyllosphere microbial communities from UC Gill Tract Community Farm, Albany, California, United States - DLSLB.R1 | ecosystem: Host-associated > Plants > Phyllosphere > Unclassified | place: USA...
GGGTGAACAGATCACCGAGCGTGGTCTGGGCAACGGCATCTCGATCCTGATCTTCTCGGGCATCGCGGCCGGACTTCCCAGTGCGATCGGCGGTTTGCTGGAGTTGGTCCGCACGGGTGCCATGAACGTGCTGGTGGCGATGTTCATCGTCGTCGTGGTCGTGCTGGTGACCTACTTCGTCGTGTTCGTCGAACGTGGGCAACGCAAGATCCTGGTGAACTATGCACGTCGTCAGGTGGGCAACAAGGTCTATGGTGGACAGTCGTCGCACCTGCCGCTGAAGCTCAACATGGCAGGCGTGATCCCGCCCATCTTCGCTTCGTCGATCATCCTGCTGCCGGCAACGGTCGTCGGCTGGTTCAGTGCCGGCGAGAGCATGCGCTGGATCAAGGACATCGCAAGCGCATTGACTCCAGGACAACCGATCTACGTTCTGCTCTATGCGGCTGCCATCGTCTTCTTCTGCTTCTTCTACACGGCACTCGTGTTCAACAGCAAGGAAACGGCGGACAACCTGAAGAAGAGCGGTGCGTTCATTCCAGGCATTCGTCCGGGTGACCAGACCGCACGCTACATCGACAAGATCCTGGTTCGCTTGACGCTGGCTGGCGCGGTTTACATCACCTTCGTCTGCCTGCTGCCTGAATTCCTGATCCTGAAATACAACGTGCCGTTTTATTTCGGTGGGACCTCCCTGCTGATCATCGTGGTAGTGACGATGGACTTCATGGCCCAGGTGCAGAACTACATGATGTCGCAGCAATACGAGTCGTTGCTGAAGAAGGCGAACTTCAAGCCGTCGTAAGACTGATTGTCGTTATTGATTCCAGGGCTGCGGACAGGCGGCCACGTTAAACAGTTTTAGGAGAATGAAATGAGAGTTTCGGCTTCGGTCAAACCCATCTGCCGTAATTGCAAGGTCATCCGTCGTAAGGGCGTGGTGCGTGTGATTTGCACCGACCCGCGCCACAAACAGCGCCAGGGTTGATTGAGACGTATTAGAGGACGAACATGGCACGTATTGCTGGCATCAACATCCCGCCGCACAAGCACGCTGAAATCGGCCTGACGGCTATCTTCGGTATCGGTCGCACCCGCGCCCGTCAGATCTGCGAAGCGAGCGGAATCGAATATTCCAAGAAGATCAAGGATCTGACTGACGCCGATCTCGAAAAGATTCGCGACCAGATCGCTCTCTTCACGATCGAAGGCGACCTGCGCCGCGAGACGACGATGAACATCAAGCGTTTGATGGACATCGGTTGCTATCGCGGTTTCCGTCATCGCCGCGGCTTGCCGATGCGCGGTCAGCGCACGCGCACCAATGCCCGCACCCGCAAGGGACCGCGCAAGGCTGCGCAGTCCCTGAAGAAATAAGGATTGAAACAGCATGGCTAAAGCTCCTGCCAACAACGCCGCACAGCGCGTCCGCAAGAAGGTTCGCAAGAACGTCGCGGACGGTATTGCTCACGTGCACGCCTCGTTCAACAACACGATCATCACGATCACGGACCGCCAGGGCAACGCCCTGTCGTGGGCTTCGTCGGGTGGTCAGGGCTTCAAGGGTTCGCGCAAATCGACGCCTTTCGCAGCGCAGGTCGCTTCGGAAGTCGCAGGTCGCGCTGCCGTCGAGCAAGGCATCAAGAACCTCGATGTCGAGATCAAGGGTCCTGGTCCTGGTCGCGAATCGTCGGTGCGCGCATTGGCCGCACTTGGCATTCGGATCAATTCCATCGCCGACGTGACGCCTGTGCCGCACAACGGCTGCCGCCCTCAGAAGCGTCGTCGCATCTAATTCATCAGATGCAACGCGCAGTCCGCTTCCATGGCGGCTGCGCATTTTGTTTTCAACAAGCCCACCGCCATCGATATCGCATCGGATGGCTCCCGCAGGTGACCTGCGGTAGATGACATAAAAGGAAGATCAAGTGGCACGCTATCTCGGCCCCAAGGCCAAACTCTCCCGTCGCGAAGGTACCGACCTGTTCCTGAAGAGCGCACGTCGCTCGATCCAGGACAAGGCCAAGTTCGATTCGAAGCCTGGTCAGCATGGCCGCACGTCCGGTCAACGCACGTCCGATTACGGTCTGCAGCTGCGCGAGAAGCAGAAGGTCAAGCGCATGTATGGCGTGCTCGAAAAGCAGTTCCGTCGTTATTTCGAGGAAGCCGATCGTCGTCGTGGCAACACGGGCGCCAATCTGCTGTTCCTGCTGGAATCGCGTCTGGACAATGTCGTCTTCCGCATGGGCTTCGGCTCGACGCGCGCCGAGGCACGTCAGCTCGTCTCGCACAAGGCCATCACCGTGAATGGCCAGTCCGTCAACATTCCGTCGTATCTGGTCAAGACCGGTGACGTCGTTGCGGTCCGCGAGAAGTCGAAGAAGCAGAACCGCATCGTCGAAGCGCTCCAGCTGGCACAGCAGGTCGGTATTCCCGCATGGGTCGAAGTCAACGCCGACAAGGGCGAAGGCACCTTCAAGAAGGTCCCGGATCGCGACGAATTCGGTGCCGACATCAATGAGTCGTTGATCGTCGAACTGTATTCGCGTTGATTTGCAGCACGCATCGTTTTGATGCGTCTTGTTTTTTGTTTCTGTTTCGTTCCTGGCGCACACGAGCGTGCGTCGGGCGCTTCGCCAGCCTTACCGGTGTAACGAACCGGGGGTATTGAGAGGAAGTTCGCATGCAAACCACCCTGCTGAAACCCAAGACCATCCAGGTCGAGCAACTAGCCGCCAACAAGGCCAAGGTGACGCTGGAGCCGTTCGAGCGCGGTTATGGACACACGCTCGGCAATGCGCTTCGTCGTGTATTGCTGTCGTCGATGGTGGGTTATTCCGCCACGGAAGTGACCATCGCCGGTGTGCTCCATGAGTACTCGTCGATCGATGGCGTGCAGGAAGATGTCGTCAACATCCTGCTGAACCTGAAGGGCGTCGTCTTCAAGCTGCACAATCGCGATGAAGTCACGCTCAGCCTGCGCAAGGATGGTGAGGGCGCCGTGACGGCTTCCGACATCCAGACGCCGCACGATGTCGAGATCATCAATCCCGATCACGTGATCGCGCACCTGTCGCAAGGTGGCAAGCTCGACATGCAGATCAAGGTCGAGAAGGGCCGCGGCTATGTGCCCGGCACGATGCGTCGTTATGCCGACGAGCCGACGAAATCGATCGGTCGCATCGTCCTCGACGCGTCGTTCTCCCCGGTCAAGCGCGTGAGCTACACCGTGGAAAGCGCCCGTGTCGAGCAGCGTACCGATCTGGACAAGCTGCTCATCGAGATCGAGACCAATGGTGCCATCACGGCTGAAGATGCCGTGCGTGCATCGGCCAAGATCCTGGTGGAACAGCTCGCGGTGTTCGCGCAGCTCGAAGGTGGCGAACTCGCCGCGTTCGACGCACCGGCTCCTCGGAGCGCCCAGCAGTTCGATCCGATCCTGCTGCGTCCGGTGGACGAGCTCGAGCTCACCGTGCGTTCGGCCAACTGCCTGAAGGCCGAAAACATCTACTACATCGGTGATCTGATCCAGCGCACCGAGAACGAACTGCTCAAGACCCCGAACCTGGGTCGCAAGTCGCTCAACGAAATCAAGGAAGTGCTCGCATCTCGTGGGCTGACCTTGGGCATGAAGCTCGAAAGCTGGCCGCCGGCCGGCCTCGACAAGCGTTGATTCTCCAGCGGCTCTGTGGAGCCGCAGTGCATCGGGCAGTACCTGATACGGCTGCCTGTTTTATAAAGTAAAGGAAAGCACCATGCGTCACGGACACGGACTCCGCAAACTCAATCGCACCAGCTCGCATCGGCTGGCCATGCTTCAGAACATGATGAACTCCCTCATCGAGCATGAAGTCATCAAGACCACTGTTCCCAAGGCCAAGGAACTGCGCCGTGTCATCGAGCCGATGATCACGCTGGCCAAGAACCCGACGGTCGCCAACAAGCGGCTCGCTTTCGATCGCCTGCGCAGCCGCGACAGCGTCGTCAAGCTCTTCGGCGAACTCGGTCCCCGCTACCAGGCCCGTCCGGGCGGCTACACCCGCATCCTGAAGATGGGTTTCCGCGTGGGTGACAATGCTCCCATGGCGCTCGTCGAACTGGTTGATCGTCCCGAAGTGTCGGAAGATCAAAATAATGAGACAACGTCTGAAGAATAAGATATAATTCCATCTTGCCGCGCGATGGAGCAGCCTGGTAGCTCGTTGGGCTCATAACCCAAAGGTCGCAAGTTCAAATCTTGCTCGCGCAACCAATTGAAGGGCCCTGTTTTTTGACAGGGCCCTTTTTCTTTGGCCAATTTCTTTCGGCAGGACTCAGGCGACGACCAGCGGGTCCAGGATGCCGGCAACGCATCCCTGTGGTTGCAAGCCCCGAAAGGGGGGTACGCCGACAGGGCTGATGCCTGGCCGTTCTGATACCCGGCATGTCTTTCGTAGGTCATCAGGTCCGGATATGGACCTGCATGAACATGCGACCAATGCGTGTACGCTTGTTTCTCGATTTTTCCTCGAAGAGCCATCAGACATGCTGTACCGATTCAAATCCCAGGCGACCGCCGACGTGGTCATGCTCGAACCCAATGCCCGCCAATTGCTCGATGTGATCGGCAAGACGCCCGGAGCTCAAGGCATCGTCACCGTCGCTCAGATTCCGGCTGCCATCTCGGCGCTGGAGACGGCGATCCATCGAGAGCTCGACAGCAGCAAGCACAATCGCGATGCCCTCGCGGCGGAGGACCACGACGAGGTCGCGGAACGCGAACACGTCGGTCTGCATCAGCGTGCCGCGCCTTTTCTCGACATGCTCAAGCGTTCGCATGCCGAAGGGCGCGATGTGGTCTGGGGAGTCTGAGCGGCTGACGATCGGAAGCAGATCCACGAGGGCCTGGGGCCTCACGACAAGTCTCCGCTCATGCGCTCCGTGGACGAAGACATGAGGGCGCCACGGCCCGCTTTGGACTCGCGTGCATGCCGGGTCCTGTGATATGCATGATCAAGATCGCGCGCTGCACGCTGTGCGAATTGCAATCGAGAGTGCCTTGCTGTCCACATCGGGCAGCGGTGGTCCACACGTGCGGACAGTACCGGACCGAGAAAGGAAAAAAAGCCGGCATGGCCGGCTTTTCTTTCTGGCGTCGTCTCTTCGAGAGGCGACGTGAGGGTCGATCCCAGCGTCAGTCCGCGTAAGCGCCGGCAGCCTTCACCACCGGGCCGAAACGCGCGACCTCGGCCTGCACGAATTTCTTGTGCTCGGCCGGTTCCATGCGCTTGTCGGTCACGACGACCGCGCCCAGGCCTTCTTCCTTCTTGATGAAATCCGGATCCTTCAAGGCCACCTTGAGTGCGTCGTTCAAGGTCTTCAGCACGGCCGGCGGCGTGCCCTTGGGGGCATACAGGCCATGCCAGATCGTGACCTGGAAATTCTTCATGCCGGATTCGTCCAGCGTCGGAATGTCCTTGAGCGCCGGCGTGGTCAGACGCTTGAGCGTCGTCACGGCATAGGGCTTGACCTTCTTGGCCTCGATCTGGCTCGTGGTGTTGGTCGTCTGGTCGCACAGCAGGTCGATCTGCCCACCGAGCAGGTCGGCGATGGCGGGCGCGGTTCCCTTGTAGGGCACGGTCGTCATCTCGGTCTTCAGCTCGTTCTGGAACAGCAGGCCGCACAGGTGCGATGCCGATCCGACGCCGGCATTGCCCAGATTCACCTTGGTGCCGTTCTTGCCGATCCACGTGCGCAGTTCGGCCATGTTCTTGGCTTCGAGCGTCGGCTTGCCGATGAGCGTCATCGGCACGTCGTTGATCAACCCCAGGTATTCGAAATCGGTCTCGTAGTTGTAGGGAAGCTTGCGATAGAGCACCGGCGTGGTGGCCATGCCGACGTGGGTCAACAGCAGGGTGTAGCCGTCGTTGCGCGCGCGGGCGACCTTGGCATTGCCGATGGTGCTGCCGGCGCCAGCCGCGTTGTCGATCACGATGCTGATGCCGCCCAGCGGCTTGCGCATGGCTTCGGCCATGTCGCGCGCCACGCGGTCGGTCGGGCCACCGGCGGCGAAGGGCACGACGATGGTGATGACCTTGTCCTTGCCGGGGAAGTCCTGAGCCTGGGCACCCGCGGCGGCGGCGGCGATCACGGCGAGAGCGAACAGTTTTTTCATGGCGGTTCCGAGGATCAAAAGGTCGCGATCTTAAATTCCGGGATGCCCTGCGAAGCTCCTGATAAGCCCCTACGAAGACCCCTGGCGTCGTAGGGCCTGACACCCGATTCGGCGGTCGTTCAGCGATCCCGGACGACAGCGGAAAGGCCCGGTTCGGCCTAGCCTCGCGCGCTCTTTCCACCACGTGGAGCCCACCGCCGCGCGATGGCCGGCGGCGCGGATTCGCCGATGTTCATCCAAGGAGTCCAGTTTGGCCCGTTCTTCCTCTTCCTCATCCGCTTCCCGTTCCAAGTCCCCGCGCTCCGCCGCCTCGACCACCGGTGACGACGCCACCAGGACGCTGGTCGGGAAGGAGACCGCCATCCAGCGCCGGCAGGATGCCAAGGACCGGTCCGCGGCGCCCGTCAAGAAGAGCCGACGCGCCGTGCAGGCCGGCGCCCGCGTCCAGCCGGTCGAGCTGCCGCCCGAACACCTGCGCAAGCCCGGCCAGGAGGGCGACATGTCGCTGCGGCCCCGCTTCAACGCGCCCGGCTACCAGGGCAGCCAGAAGCTGCAGGGCATGAGCGCCATCGTCACCGGCGGCGATTCGGGCATCGGCCGCTCGGTGGCGGTGCTCTTCGCGCGCGAGGGCGCCGACGTCGCCATCGTCTACCTGGACGAGAAGGCGGATGCCGAGGCCACCCGCGCCGCGGTCGAGGCCGAGGGCCGACGCTGCCTGCTGATCCAGGGCGACGTGCGTCGCTCGGCGTTCTGCCGGCGCGCGGTCGAGCGCACCGTGAAGGCGTTCGGCAAGCTCGACATCCTGGTCAACAACGCGGCCTTCCAGATGCATGCCGATTCGATCGAGGACCTGACCGACGAGCGCATCGACCTCACACTGCAGACCAACGTGGGCGGCTACATCCGGATGGCGCAGGCGGCGGTGCCACACCTGAAGAACGGCAGCTCGATCATCAACACCGGATCACGCACCGGGCTGAGCGGCAGCCGCAATCTGCTGGACTATTCGGCCACCAAGGGTGCCATCCACGCCTTCACCAAGGCCTTGGCCATCAACCTGATCGACAAGGGCATCCGCGTCAACGCCGTGGCGCCCGGGCCGGTCTGGACGCCGCTGAACCCGGCCGACAAGAAGCCCGCCGACGTCGCGAAGTTCGGCCGCGAGACCGCCTTCAAGCGCGTCGCGCAACCGGAGGAGCTGTCGCCGGCCTACGTCTTCCTGGCGTCGCCGGTCTGCGCCAGCTACATCACCGGCATCGTGCTGCCGGTGACGGGCGACATCGGCGCGATCTGAGCGCCGGACGCGCCGCCGCTCACTGGTAGCTGCGCGCGTCCTCGATCACCCGGCCATCGTTGGCCAGACTGCCGGGCGCGACGCATTCCACCGCGCAACGCAATCGCGTGACCTCGCGCATCGCCTCGGCCAGGCGCGCTGCCAGGGCGGCGTCGGGCACGGCCTCGACCTTCAGGGTCATGCGGTCGTCGGCCATCTCGCCCTCGACCACCAGGCGAGCCCGCGCCAGTCCGGGAAAGCGCCGCAGCACCGTGGCGACCTGGCCCGGATGCACGAACATGCCGCGCACCTTGGTGGTCTGGTCGGCACGGCCGAGCCAGCCCCGGATGCGCGTATTGGTCCGCCCGCTCGGGCAGCGGCCCGGCAGCACGGCCGACAGGTCGCCGGTGCCGAAGCGCACCAGTGGATAGGCGCGGTTGAAGGTGGTGACGACCACTTCGCCGACCTCGCCGTCGGGCACGGGGTCGCCGGTGCCGGGGCGGACGATCTCCAGCAGCACGCCCTCGTCGAGCACCAGGCCCTCCCGGGCGGTGGTCTCGTAGGCGATCAGGCCCAGGTCGGCGGTGGCATAGCACTGCAGGGCGGTGATGCCGCGCCCGGCCAGCCAGTCGCGCAGGCTCGGCGGAAAGGCCTCGCCCGACAGCAGCGCCTTCGAGAAGCCCGGCAGCGCGAGATTCGCGGCGGTCGCTTTCTCGAGCAGGATGCGCAGCAGGCTCGGCGTCCCCATGTAGCCCGCCGGTCGGAGATCGGCGATGGCTTCGAGCTGCTGCTCGGTCTGGCCGGTCCCGCCGGGGAAGACCGTGCAGCCCAGCGCATGCGCGCCGCTCTCCATGATCGAGCCGGCGGGCGTCAGGTGATAGCTGAAGCCGTTGTGGACCAGGTCGCCGGCGCGAAAGCCCGCGGCATGCAGCGCGCGGGCGGTGCGCCAGGGGTCGCGTCCGGTGCCCTCGGGCTCGTAGATCGTGCCGGGACTCGCGAACACGCGCGGCATCGCCGGTCCGCGCGCGATGGCGCTGAAGCCGCCGAAGGGATCGCTCGCGCGCAATCGCTTCTGCCGCTCCAGCAGGTCCGACTTGCGCGTCACCGGCACGGCGGCCAGCGCCGCGCGGCTGGCGACGGCGGCGCAGTCGACTCCCGCCAGGAGCTCGGCGAAGGCCGGCGCCGCCGATCGCGCGTGCGTCAGCTGGGCCGGCAGGGCGGCCATCAGGGCGGCCTCGCGCTCGACCGGGTCGCGGGTTTCGAGGTCGTCGTGGAAATCACTCATGCCAGCCACCGTTTCCTGCGCTTGTAGCTCTTGACGTCGCGGAAGCTCTTGCGGTCGGCGCCACCGACGCCGAGGTAGAACTCCTTCACGTCCTCGTTCTCGCGCAGACCGGCGGCGGGCCCGTCGAGCACCACGCGGCCGCTCTCCAGGATGTAGCCGTAGTCGGCGAAGCGCAGCGCCATGGCGGTGTTCTGCTCGGCCAGCAGGAAGGTCACGCGCTCCTTCTCGTTGAGGTCCTTCACGATGGCGAAGACCTCCTCGACGATCTGCGGCGCCAGGCCCATCGATGGCTCGTCGAGCAGCACCATCGACGGATTGGCCATCAGCGCGCGGCCGATGGCGCACATCTGCTGCTCGCCGCCCGAGGTGTAGGCCGCCTGGGACGCGCGCCGGGTCTTCAGGCGCGGGAAATAGGCATACACCTTCTCCAGCGTGCGGGCGATGGCCGCCTTGCCATCGGTGCGGGTGTAGGCGCCGGTCAGGAGGTTGTCCTCGATGCTCAGGTGGGCGAAGCAATGGCGGCCCTCCATCACCTGCACCAGTCCGCGCCGCACCAGCGCCGAGGGCGTGAGCGCCTCGATGCGTTCGCCGCGCAGTTCGATGGTGCCCTTGGTGACCGCGCCGCGTTCGCCCGCGAGCAGGTTGCTCACCGCGCGCAGCGTGGTCGTCTTGCCCGCGCCGTTGCCGCCCAGGAGCGCCACGATGCCGCCCTCCGGGACCGACAGCGACACCCCCTTGAGCACCAGGATCACGTGGTTGTAGATGACCTCGATGCCGTTGACTTCGAGGAGGGTTTTGGACGTGCTCATGAAAGGGAAAGGGTGGGGGCGTTCAGCACGCTCTGGGCTTGACGTTCTTGTCCTTGGCGTACTTGGCCGCGTACTCCTTCACCAGCGGGTCGATGAACTTCTTGTCCGACTGGTACCAGTCGGACTTCACCTCCCACTTGCCGCCGTCCCACTGCACGATGCGCGCCCAGTCGTCGCCCATGTGGTTGGCGCAGGACGTCTTGACCGGCCGCATGACCTCGCCGAAGCCCAGCGCCTTGAGCTTGTCGGCGCTCAGGTCGAGGTTCTCGAAGCCCCAGCGCACCTGCTCGGGCGTGAGCGCCTTGCCCTTGCCGTACTTCTCCTGCGCGGCGCGGATCGCCTCCACCTGCAGCATCGAGATCATCATGCCGCGCGTGTGCGCGAGCGAGCCGATGCCGGTGGGCGCGCCGGTGCCCTGGCCCTTGTCGTAGACGAACTTGCGCAGGTCGTCGTGGACCTTGTCCTTGGCGGCGCTGTTGTGGATGGTGATGGCGTTGTAGCCCTTGGCGCCGGCGCCGATGTCCTTGACGTCGTGGTCCGAGCCGGCCCACCAGATCGCATAGAGCTTCTCGCGCGGATAACCGCTGGCCTGGGCCTCGCGGATGCCCGCCGGCGTCATCACGCCGGCCGACCAGAACAGCACGTAGTCGGGCTTCTGCTGGCGGATCTGCAGCCAGGTCGACTTCTGCTCGACCCCGGGCGGCGTGACCGGGAACAGCGACAGCTCGAAGCCATCGGCCGCCGCGCGCTTCTGCAGCAGCGGGATCGGCTCCTTGCCATAGGGCGAGTCGTGATAGACCAGCGCGATCTTCTTGCCCTTGAGGCTGCCCTTCTCCTTCTTGGTGATGTCCTGGATCATCACGTCGGCGGCGGTCCAGTAGGTGCCCAGCAGCGGGAAGTTCCATTCGAACACCGTGCCGTCGACCGACTGCGACAGGCCATAGCCGGGCGTCTCCACCACCACCCGGTCGACGAAGGCCTTGTCGGTCACGGCGAAGGTGATGCCGGTGGACTGCGTGTCGAAGCCCGAGGCGCCCGAGCCCTTGCCCTTGAGGCGCTCGTAGCATTCCACGCCCTTGGCCGCGTCGTAGGCGGTCTCGCACTCCTCGTACGTCAGCTTGACGCCGTTGACGCCGCCGTCGCGCGCGTTCACCAGCTTCAGGTAGTCCTGCTTGCCATCGGCCCATGGAATGCCCAGCGGCGCGAACTGGCCGGTGCGATAGACCAGCAGCGGCACGAACTGCTCGGCCGTCTGGGCCGACGCCACCGAGGCGCCACCCGCGATCGAAGCCACGGCCATCGCCGCGGCGGCACATTGCATCTGGAATCTCATTGTCTTGTCTCCTTCGGTTGATCGGATCATGGAAAACACAAAGCCAATGGCAGGTCGACGACGTGATCGCCTTTGTCGGGAACACCGCGGAACTGGCTCCGCCAGTCCGCTGGTGTTGCCCCCGGCAGGGGGTTGGCGCAGCGACACGAAGTGCGCGAAGACTGGGGGCGAGCCATGTCTAATGGGGAAAGGGCCAGAGGCGCAGCTTTTGGCGCGCCGTCGACCACAGCTTGGCCAGGCCGTGCGGCTCGACGATCAGGAAGAACACGATCAGCGCGCCGAAGATCATGTGCTCCAGGTGCGA
>Ga0308157_10009037_pt1 | contig 11156 bp, 12 predicted proteins | sample PhyBR1_FD_201035 | JGI IMG/M metagenome (GOLD analysis project Ga0308157, IMG submission 201035) | Phyllosphere microbial communities from UC Gill Tract Community Farm, Albany, California, United States - DLSLB.R1 | ecosystem: Host-associated > Plants > Phyllosphere > Unclassified | place: USA...
CAAATAGTTTTTAGAAATACGCTCCACTTCTTTGCTCATTGTAGCAGAGAAAAGGAATGTTTGTTTTGTATCCGGCGTTTCTCTCAATATAGTTTCCAAATCGTCTTTGAAACCCATAGAAAGCATTTCGTCAGCTTCGTCTAAAACTACCCATTGCACTTCCGAAAAGTCTAATGCTTTTCTGTTTATCATGTCGATCACACGTCCCGGAGTTCCCACGATGATTTGTGGTTTTTCTCGAAGAGATTTGATCTGATCCATAATACTGCTTCCACCATAGACTGCTGTAGTCTTGATGTCTTTCAGGTATTTAGTATAGTTTTTGATGTCTTTGGTAATCTGGAGGCAAAGTTCTCTAGTAGGGCAAAGGACCAAAAATTGGATTTTACGACTATTGTCGTCTATCATATCCAAAATCGGAAGCGAAAACGCTGCTGTTTTGCCTGTTCCTGTTGCCGCAAGTGCGATAAGATCGCGAGTATCTGTGGAGATAAAAGGAATAGTCAGTTTTTGGATTTCTGTCGGCTCTACGAAGCCGAGGTCGCCAATCGCCTGAAGAACTTCAGAACTAAGATTGGATTCCGTGAATAAATTCATTTAAAGATCGTCTAATAATTTGTCGCAAAGATACAATTTTTATTTTTGATAACAAAATGACTTCTTTTTTAACGATTCTTTATTACAGAAAATTAATATTGGAGAATAAAGAATTCAAAATAATATTAAAATATTAACACTCAGCTACATTTACCGCAACCGCCAAACCGCCTTCGGAAGTTTCTTTATATTTGGAATTCATATCCAAAGCGGTTTCCCACATAGATTTTATCACGCTATCCAAAGAAACTTTCGCTTTTGCGGGATCACTATCCAAAGCTAATGAAGAGGCAGTAATGGCTTTCATAGCACCCATAGAATTTCGTTCGATGCAAGGAATTTGTACCAATCCGCCGATTGGATCGCAAGTTAAACCCAAATGATGTTCCATCGCAATTTCTGCCGCCATCAAAACCTGCCCTGGTGTTCCGCCAGATATTTCTGTTAAGGCTGCTGCGGCCATTGCAGATGAAACACCAACTTCCGCCTGGCAACCGCCCATTGCTGCAGAAATAGTTGCATTTTTCTTGAATAATGTTCCAATTTCTCCTGCAACCAAAAGAAATCTGATGATATCTTCCTCAGAATTAAACTCTGTAAAAGTCTGAGCGTACATCAAAACCGCAGGAATCACGCCACTCGCGCCGTTGGTTGGCGCCGTAATGATTCTACCAAAAGATGCGTTTTCCTCGTTCACTGCAAGAGCGAAACACGAAACCCATTTCGTTACTGAACTGAAGGTTTTCTCCTGGTTTTTCACCATTTCAAACCATTCATTTTTGTTTTTGTAAATCTGAGTTCCGAGGAGTTTTTCATTCATTTCGGAAGCTCGTCTGGTAACGTTTAAACCGCCCGGGAGAATTCCTTTTTTGTTGATGCTTTTATAAACGCAAGATTTTATATTATCCCAAATTTCCAAAGCTTTTTGGCGCGTTTCTTCGTTGGTTCTCCAGGATTCTTCATTGAGGAAAACCAAATCTGAGATTTTATCAAGATTTAGTTTCTCAGAATATTTGAGAATATCGCTTCCGTGATGACACGGATAAAGCGTTCGGACACATTTTTCCTCTATAGAATTATCTTCTTTGGTTGCGACAAAGCCGCCTCCGACTGAATAATAATCCTGGCTGAATTCTTCTCCATTCTCAAAAATAACTTTGAAAATCATTCCGTTGGGATGGAAATCAAGGGATTTTTTTTTGTTGAGAATCAAATGGTGTCCGTAGATAAATGGTAACCAGATTTCTCCACCAAGATTAATTTTTTGCTCTGACTTTATTTTTTCAATTTTTTCATCAATCTTATTGGTATCGATGGTACGGAAATTTTCTCCGCTTAAACCGAGCATTCCTGCGATATCTGTTCCGTGACCGATTCCTGTTTTTGCTAATGAGCCAAAGAATTCGACGAAAACTTCTTTTACATTTTGTAAAGAATGATTTCGCTGGACCAAATCCAGAAACATTTTTGCGGCGTTCCACGGTCCCATTGTGTGGGAAGATGAAGGTCCGATTCCGATTTTTATGATGTCAAAAACACTGATAGATTCCATTAAATTGTAAAAAATTATCGGTTGTAAATGTAATTGATTTTTACAAATTATCTAAATCTGAAATATTTTTTTGTTAAATCCTGATATTGAGACCAATGTTGATTATTGCGAAGCGCAGCCCGACTTGAGTGGAGCTCATTTTTTGCGGATTACTATGCTTCTTTTTGAATGAAAAAAATCATTGCAAAAAATAGCGGGAACGGAAGGCGGAAATGCTGCCCAAATAATATTAAACAAAAATAGTTTTCAAAATCTCGGAAACTTCTTTGTGTTTGGTAACCGGAAAAAGATGTGTTGCGTTTTTAATCACGAAATCGGGTTGAGAGTTTTTGATTGGAAAAACAATATCTTTATCTGCTAAAATCTGAATGACATCGGGAATTTTATCGAATTTCCAATGGGCAACTTTGTCCATAGACCACTTGAGATAATAGGGGTCTTTTACTCGGAAATATTGTGTAAGCTTTGGATTTTTCGGATCGAAGAGTTTTCTGAAAAAAGTGTAAAAAAACGTGCTTTTATCATTAAAAATTCTGAGTGGAATATATCTGACAGCGTTGGTTTTTTGTCCTGCGAGAATCAATTTTGATTTCTCAGAATCGCAACGGATACTTGCCATAATGACGATTTTTTTTGCCGGTTTCAACTTATGGATTTCCTGAACCAAAATCCCGCCGAAAGAATATCCCAGCAGATAAAAATCTTCGGAATCATCTACAAATGCTGACATTCTGGAAACGTAATGGTGAAAATCCTCATCCAAATCCGGAATGAGCCAAGGAATATGAACGATTTCTAGTCCTGGATTGAAAGTCAGTTTCTCGAGGACTTTTTCGTCTGCTCCGAGTCCGCTTATGGTGTATAATTTCAAAATTTGGAGTTTTAGATTCAAATTTAAAACAAAAAAGAGCAGAAAAAATTCTGCTCTTGATATTTATGTATTACTGCGGTAATTATTTTACGCTGATTTTTACTTTCAAATCCACATCGTCTTTTACCAAAACGTCTTGCATCGTAGATTTATAGGCTACATCAAATTTTTGTCTGTCGAAAGAGAATTTATCAGACTCCAATGTTACAACTCCGTTTGAAGAAGTGATTTTTGCAGGGAAAGAAACTGCGTTGGTTTTACCTTTTACAGTCAGGTTTCCGTTTACTACAAAATTGTAATCTTTGTTAGAGTTTTTCTTAACAGAAGTGATTTTGTAAGTTGCTGTCGGGAATTTTTCAACTTCGAAGAAATCACCATTTTTCAAGTGGCCGTTCAATTTTCCTTGGTATTCTCCGGAAAGGTCTGTAGAGTTGATAGACGTCATATCCAATACGAAATCTCCACCTACAACTGCACCGTTTTTAAGAACCAATTTTCCAGATTTTACATTCACAGTTCCGTCGTGAGAAGATGCTTCTGTTTTTGCAATTTTATAACCCCACCAATGTACGTCTGAACTTGTTAATTTTTTAGTTTGTCCGAAAGCTAGTCCGCTAACCAGTATTGCAAGTAATAATACTTTTTTCATTATTTTTAATTATTTAATGTTGCAAATCTACTTAGAATGATTCAAAATAAATATTGATGTATGATAAGTTTTTAAAAAATTAATGCCCACATTATAAAATGAAGGCATTAATTGTGTCATAGTTTGATTGAATTAATCTTGATAATCAAATGATTCAAAGATTTCTTATTTTCCAAGAGGAATATTGTAGCCAAATCCTACACCAATTGCTCCGGCGTTATATTTTTGGTCAGCAATCTGTCCTTTGTCTCCTGTGAAGGTTTTGTTATACTGTACAAAGAAGTTCCAATCACGGTTGTGGTAACCTATTTCAGGTTTGATGTAAAAACCTCCGTCTGGTCTAGCAACGTTCACGTTTTCTGCAACCATATCGTCACCAACGATGAATCCGTAACCTAAATCAGCACCAAAATAGAATCCCATTTGCTGAGGATACACTCTGAAAAGTGCCGCCACCGGAATTACACCGAAATCGTTATTCTTTACATCCACACCGCCAATCATTCTATCTTTTCCAAAATAATGGTTGTAACCTGTTGCAATACCAAGACCAAATCCTGGTGTTATCAGATTTTGATAAGACAAATCAACACCTAGATTTGCAGCTGTATTTCCACCTGTAGAAACACCACCATTAAGACCAATTTTGAACATATTGGTCATGTCAGAACTTTGTGCAGACATTACTCCTCCTACCAAAATTCCTGCTCCTAATATCAATTGCTTTAAAGTTTTCATATTTTTAAATTTTAAATTTTACAAAGGTCATACTTGTAAATACCGTGCCAAAAGTTATTATTTGTTTCAAGAATCTAACAATCTCTCAACCAACATTCTAATTTTCAATAATTTAAAATCATAATTAAATATTAAAATTAATTCACGAACTGAAATTTTCATCATTTTTGATTTAACTAATTTCTATTTATGTACTCCAATCAAATAAATCCGTTAGCTATGAATCAATTTCTTAAAAATAAACATTTGGTTTCCAGAGCTGGTTTTGGTATTCATCATAATGATATTGAAAAATATAAAAATCTGAATCCAAAGAAATTATATCAGGAACTAAAGAACAACTCGGATTATCAACCTTTGTCAACCGATATGCAACCTGTAACTGCGGAACAATATCAGGAAATGTCTAAAGCGACTGACAGAAAGCCTTATAATCAATTCAATAAAAATTATAACAGTTCCGTTCGGAAATCCTGGCATTCTCAGATGATAAATACCGCTTCTCAGCTTAGGGAAAAGATGGCGCTTTTCTGGCACGGACATTTTGCGACAAGGCTTCAGCAGGCACTTTTCAATAAAGATATTATTGAGATTTTCAGGAAAAATGCTTTGGGTAATTTCCGGGATTTGGTTTTCGAAGTGTCAAAATCGCCCGCAATGCTTAATTTTCTTAATAATCAACAAAACAAAAAAGCCAAACCTAACGAGAACTTTGCCCGCGAATTGATGGAACTTTTCACATTAGGAAGAGGAAATCTTTACACGGAAAAAGACATTAAAGAATCTGCAAGAGCTTTCACTGGCTGGAGTTATAATGGTTTAGGCGAATTTACTGACAACAAAAAACAACACGATTCTGGAGAAAAAGTGTTTCTCGGAAAAACCGGAAACTTTGACGGAACTGATATCATTAATATGATTCTCGAAAAGCCAGAATGTGCCTACTTCATCACAAAAAAAATATACAAATTCTTGGTTAATGAAAATCCTGATGATAAAATCATAAAATATTTGAGCGAAAAATTCTACAAATCCAATTATGACATCACGACTTTGATGGATGAGATTTTCTTATCAGATTGGTTTTTTTCTGACAAAAATATGGGTGCAAAAATAAAATCGCCCGTAGAATTGATTGTCGGAATCAGACGAATTATGCCGATGGATTTGCAGAATCGGGATACGATTTACAACTTCGAAAAACTACTCGGACAAGAATTACTTCAACCTCCGAATGTCGCAGGCTGGCCAAGTGGAATCGCTTGGATAGACAGCTCAACTCTATTATTAAGGATGAAAATCCCTGCAGTGATGGCCGGCTACAAAACTCTGGACATCGAACCGAAGTCTAATGACGACGTGAATATGGGAAAAGATGAGAAAAAAGTCGTCGTCAATAAAAAGCAAAACACGATTACCATCCATTGGGAAAGTATCAATAACATTTTGGATGAAGACCTTTTCACTCTATTATTATCAAAACCGAATGACAATTTACAGAAAATGATTACTGATTTCAATTCTGATAAAAGTAGGAAACACCTGATGATAAGTATTATGTCAACACCGGAATATCAACTTTGTTAAAATAAGCCATTATGATTATCAATAGAAAAACCTTCATAAGAACAAGCAGTCTGGCTGTTGCTTCTTTTCTTTTCCCCAATTTCCTGGACGCTTTGACTTTACCCGAAGCGATTGCGATGAACGGAAAAACGCTGATTATCCTGCAATTATCTGGCGGAAACGATGGACTGAACACGATTATCCCTGTCAAAAATGACATTTATTATAAGTCCAGAAATCAAATTTCGATTAAAGAAAATGATGCGCTTTTGCTGACGGATGAAGCTGGAATCAACCCCAATCTGAAATTTTTCAAAGAGCTTTATGATAATGGTGAATTGGCAGTGATGAACAACGTGGGTTATCCGGAACCGAATAAGTCACATTTCCGAAGTATGGATATTTGGCAAACCGCGAGTGACAGTAATGAATTCAAAAATTCTGGGTGGCTTGGACGATATTTGGACGAGGCTTGTCACGATTGTCAGAACCCGACCCAGGCAATTGAAGTCGATGACCTTCTGAGTCTGGCAATGAAAGGCGAAACCAAAAATGCCATCGCTTTCAAAGACCCGAAAAAATTGTTCGATAACAGTCAGGAAATGCTTTACAAAAAGCTAAATGCGGACAATCACGACCACGAGCACGATTTGGCTTCTTATCTTTACAATACACTCGGCAACGCCATCAATAATTCAGAATACATTTTCTCTGAAAGCAAGGCAAAACCTACAGATAAAATTTATCCATCAACCCAAATTGGTAAAGATTTTAAAACCATTGCATCCCTCATCAAATCTGATATTAATACACAGGTTTACTACCTTTCAGTTGGAAGTTTTGATACGCACTCCAATCAAAATCAGAAACAAAATCAATTGTTTAAAAATATCAATGAGGCTGTGGAGATTTTCACAAAGGATATGAAGGAGAATGGGAAATTCGATGATATTATGATAATGACTTTTTCGGAATTTGGAAGACGGGTTGCACAAAACGCCAGCAACGGGACCGACCACGGAACGGCTAATCAAATGTTTTTCATCAGCGGTGAACTCAAGAAAAAAGGATTACTCAATCCACTTCCCGATTTGAACAATTTAAAAGACGGCGATTTGATTTATACCGAAGATTTCAGAAAAGTTTATGCGACTGTTCTAAAAAGATGGCTGAATACCAATGATCAGAAAATCCTCGGGAAGGATAATGGTTATTACGATTTCATTTAATTTTAAATTCATAAAACAACATTTATAGTTTACATCAATAATAGATTTTGATGTAGACTTCATTTTATATTGTGTACAATATAATTTTACGCCATACATTTGTTTCATCAAATAATAAATTAAATCATCAACAAAATGAAAACATTGTACAGCATTGGCGCTACAGCCAAAGGAGGAAGAAACGGAAACGTAAAAAGCGATAACGGAGTTCTGGATTTGGAAGTTAGAATGCCAAGAGGTTTGGGTGGAGCAAATGACGATTTCGCCAATCCTGAAATGCTTTTTGCGGCTGGATATTCAGCTTGTTTTGACAGCGCTTTGAACTTGATTATCAAACAAAGCAAAATAGAAACCGGTGAAACAACTGTAACAGCGAAAGTAGGAATCGGGCAAATAGAAAACGGCGGTTTTGGATTGGAAGCAGAATTGCACGCCAATATTCCGGGTGTTTCTTTGGAGCAAGCTCAGGAATTGATAGAAAAAGCACATCAGGTTTGTCCTTATTCCAATGCGACAAGAGGCAATATGGAAGTTAAATTGACGGTGAGCAACGATTAAGAAAATTTCAAATTTCTTTATCTTTGGAGGATACATTAAAAGCCGAATATGGAAGATTTACTGAAATTAGACAAACAATTATGTTTCTCTGTTTATGTTTTACACCGCGAAATAATGCAGTGTTATCGTCCGATTCTGAAAGATATTGGCTTGACATATCCGCAATACATCACAATGATGACACTTTGGGAAAAGGATAATTTGACCGTGAACCAAGTGGGCGAAATCTTACAATTGGATAACGGAACTCTGACACCTTTGCTGAAACGTTTGGAATCTAAGGATTATCTGACTCGCAAACGAAGTAAAGAAGATGAACGTGTTGTGAAAATCCATCTTACCGAAAAAGGCCGCAAGCTTAAAGAAAAAGCCACTTGTATTCCGATTGAATTGGCAAAAGCAATGAATCTAAGCATTGATGAAATAATGGAGCTGAAAACTCTATCCGATAAAGTCGTTCAGAAAATTAATCAATAAAAAAAGAGCTATTCAGAATGTGAATAGCTCTTTTTTATTGTGTGAAATTGAATTTAAAACCATTTTTATTGAATCAATATTCAAACAAAACACTTCCCCAAGTGAAACCACTTCCGAAAGCGGACATACAAACCAAATCACCACGTTTCATTCTGCCTTCTAAAATTGCTTCGCTCAAAGCAATCGGAATAGAAGCCGCAGTTGTATTTCCATATTTTTGAATGTTCACGAAGACTTTTTCATCCGGCAAATGCAACAATTGCTGAACGTATTGTGCAATTCTGATGTTCGCCTGGTGTGGAATCAGCAAATCCAAATCTTCAATCTTCTTTCCTGCTTTTTCCAAAGCTTCCAAAATAGTTTCTGGAAATCTCGTCACAGCGTGTTTGAAAACAAAGTTTCCGTTCATCACTGGATAGATGTCTTCTGAGGTAATAGATTCTGGATTGGTGAGCAAAGTATCGCTCCAGCCTAATTTGGTTCCCGGGAATTTTACAGCCAATTCTTCTGCATATTTCCCTTCCGAATGCATATTGACAGATAGAATTCCTTGCGCGTTTTCTTCTCGGCTCGCAGATAAAACTACTGCGCCTGCTCCATCCCCGAAAATCACAGAAACGCCTCGTCCGGCATCAGAAAAATCCAATCCGAAAGAATGAATCTCTGCACCGACAACTAAAACATTTTTATATAATCCAGATTTGATAAAAGCATCGGCAACACTCATTGCATAAACGAATCCTGAACATTGGTTTCTAACATCTAGCGCACCAATTGTTCCACAACCCAACAATTCCTGCAAAAGAACACCTGAACCTGGAAAATAATAATCCGGAGACAAGGTTGCAAAAACTATATAATCAATGTCTTGAGCTGTTAAGTTTGCATTTTTCAGAGCTATTTCTGATGCTTTGAAACCGTAAAATGATGTTGTTTCTTCTGAATCCACACGGTTTTTGCGGTGTCTTCTTTCTTTGATGCCAGTTCTCTCGGTGATCCACTCATCGTTGGTGGTCATTAGTTTAGAAAGGTCGTCATTGGTCACTATATTTTCCGGAACGTAATGTCCGACTCCTGATATTACACTTTTAAACATTGGTGTGTTTTAGAATTTTGACAAATTTAAATATTTTATTTATTACATAGATTTTTTTATTGATTACTGGGATTCAGTTGTTTGAGATGAATCTGAATAATTTTATTTTTAACTAATTACACTGACAAAATTTATTTTTTTTGACTAATGTCGATTATTGTGAAGCCCAGCCCAACTCGAACGGAAATCCTTTTTTGCGTGAACTCAGTTCTATTGAATCGAAATCTTCCTGTAAAAAAGATTGACTACGTCGAACCACTCCGTTAGGTTTGGGAGCGGAAGGCGGAAAAGCTACCATAAAAAATATAATAAAAAGGTTTCGACGAATGTCAAATAGCTGCAAAAATATTTTGAAACATTGATAATCTTGAAATAAGCATTATTTTAATTAGTTTTGTTCTATGCCGATTGAACAGAAATATAAAACCGCTCACTGGGAATGGATAGACGTGACTGCACCTACGGAAGAGGATTTGCAGTTTTTGCACGAGCGTTACCATATCAACCATTTTCTTTTGGAGGATACTATAGACCCCAATCACCTTCCGAAGTACGAAGAAGTGGGCGATGTGAAGTTTTTCCTCACACGGGAATCTACGGATCTGGAAAAACGGACACTCAATAATATGAGTGACATCAGCAGTAAACTGGGGATTTTTCTGCTTCCGAAACTTATCATCACTATTCACAGGACAAAAAGTAAAAGTATCAACGAGATTTGTACTGAGCTGAACAAGGAAGATTTGGATAAGGTCAGTCGAGATTCTGTGGCACTTCGATTGGCTTTGAAAATCATTAAAACCTTTGATGATGAGAGTCAGACTCTTTTGGAAATAATGGATGCGATGGAAAACGAAATATTTCTGAAGAATACCAACGACTCTGTCCAAATTAGAAGACTTTACAAACTGAAAAGAAAATCCGGACTTAACACTAGAATCCTGAATATCTCCGGCGAATGGATTTCGAAATTCAAGACACTTGATTTGGAGGAAGTTCAGGTGATGGATCTTTTGGACAAGCAGAAAGATGTGATTGCGGATTTTGACCACCTGAATGCTCAAACAACCAACCTTATATCGATGTTTTTGGCACTTTCTGACCAGAAGGCGAATCAGGTGATGAAGCTTTTGGCCATTTATTCGGTTTACTTTTTACCGATTACTTTTATTGCTGGCGTTTATGGGATGAATTTTGACAATATGCCAGAGATACATACCAAACACGGTTATTATTATACTTTGGGCGTGATGGCGCTGATTGTGATTATTACTTTCATCTATATGCGCCGAAAAAAGTGGCAAGGTTAAAATAATGATGAATTCTGAACTGATGATGTTCTACAACGTCGAAAATTTTTATCCGCCGAATCAGAATTCAGAAGATTCTCCCAGCTTTGGATTGCGCAATTGGGATGACTATAAATACTATCTCAAAATCAGAAAAATCACGAATGTCTTCCATTTTATTGAAGAAGATTTTGGACAATTGCCCGCAATAATTGGACTGGCTGAGATTGGGGCAAAGTCTGTTTTGGAAGATTTGGTTAATGGTAATTCGCCCGTTAAAGATTATGATATCATCTATCAATCATCTAAAGACTCCAGAGGATTAAGTGTTGCGATGTTATTTGATAAAAGCAAATTCACTCTTTCAAAATATCAGGTTTTACAGTTTCCGATGGATGATTCTCTGGAGTATGGGACGCGTGATATTCTTCACACTGAACTTTTATCAGATGGGAAGAAGCTTCACGTTTTTGTTCTTCATCTGCCTTCGAAAAGAAATCAGGATATTAAGAAAGACTTTCGTCATTATATTTT
>Ga0308157_10009038_pt1 | contig 11155 bp, 9 predicted proteins | sample PhyBR1_FD_201035 | JGI IMG/M metagenome (GOLD analysis project Ga0308157, IMG submission 201035) | Phyllosphere microbial communities from UC Gill Tract Community Farm, Albany, California, United States - DLSLB.R1 | ecosystem: Host-associated > Plants > Phyllosphere > Unclassified | place: USA...
GCTTGCGCGTGAAGCTGGCATCAAAGAAGAGACCGGCATTCGCATCGACTTTCCGGTTTCCCGACAGGATATTGCCGAACTGACCGGCACGACTCTTCATACCGTTTCACGCATCATCAGCCAATGGCAGGGCAAAGGTTGGGTTGAAGGTGGGCGAAAATCACTGCTGGTAAGGGATTTGAAACGCCTCAAGAACATTGCTGAAAGAGATAACTGAGTTTTACCCTCCACTATTCCGATCTGTTTGATCTCAATCAAAGATATGCGCTTCGAGCCGTTCTAAAACTCTCTATGACTGGCGCTTGGGCACGTTAGCGATGCCGCCCGGGCCAGCTATGGAGATCAAAAAAATGCGTAAATTTGCAATTTCGTTCGCTGCCGCTGGCCTTAGCCTTATGATGGCAGCACCTGTGCTTGCTGAGAACATTGAAGTTCACATGCTCAACAAGGGCGCTGAAGGCGCTATGGTTTTCGAACCAAGCTATATCAAGGCTAATCCCGGTGACACAATCACTTTCATCCCCACCGACAAGGGTCATAATGTCGAGTCGATCAAGGGTATGATCCCGGAAGGCGTTGAAGCCTTCAAAAGCAAGGTCAACGAAAACTACGTGCTCACCGTCACTGAACAAGGTGCTTATTTTGTAAAATGCACGCCTCATTATGCAATGGGCATGGTTGCGCTGCTGGTCGTTGGCGAAAATCCGGCAAACCTTGATGATATTGTTGCGGCCAAGAAGCCAAAGCCTGTTCAGGCGCGGCTTGAAAAGGCAATCGCCAGCGCGAAGTAAAAGATCACTGAAATTTGCTTGCAGCCGGTCAGATAAGAGGATGTCATGAAAATACAGGAAGGCCTGCTGGCCACCCCCACAGCGATGCCCTCCGAACGCCGTGGCGCAATTGCCCGCGGTTTCAAAAAGACCGGTCCGGCGATTTTTAGTTATGGTTTCCGCCCGTTTTTTCTGGGCGGAGCCATCTGGGCCGTTCTGGCCATGCTGCTCTGGATTTTGTCGTTGACTTTAGGTCTATCAGTCGGCGGAGCCTATGGTGCGCTCAACTGGCACGCGCATGAAATGGTCTTCGGCTTCTCTTCGTCTATTCTGGCAGGCTTTCTGCTGACAGCTGTGCCCAACTGGACCGGCAGACTGCCGGTTTCGGGCACTCCCCTCGCGATCCTGTTCGGCACATGGCTTATCGGACGCATCGTTTTTCTCAATCCGGACATGACCAATCTTTATCTGGCTGTCGCGGTTGAGAGCCTGTTTCTGCCTATGTTGCTTTTCTTTTGCGCGCGCGAAATTATCGCCGGGCGTCAGTGGAAAAACCTCAAGGTTCTGATTGCGGTCGGCGTTGTCACAATCGCCAATCTGACATCCCATTCTCTCGCGCTTTCAGGCGGCGATGTCGCCATGGCAAACCGCATTGGCGTCAGCGCCTATGTGCTGTTGATCATGCTGATCGGCGGACGCATTATTCCAAGCTTCACACGCAACTGGCTTAACAAAACGGGATCGACACGGTTTCCGGTTCCTTTCAACCGCTATGATGTGCTGTGCATTGTGGTTGCGGCACTTGCAAGCCTCGCCTGGGTCGTCATACCTCAATCAACGATCACCGCAGTTCTTGCGATCGTAACGGCAGTGCTTCACACAATAAGGCTCTATCGCTGGTGTGGCTGGTCTGTCGCACATGAAAAGATACTGCTCGTGCTGCATCTTGCCTATGCCTTCGTGCCCGCAGGCTACATCGCCATTGCATGTGCAGCACTTGGGCATCTAAATCCATTTTCAGCGCTTCATGTCATGACAGTTGGTGTTATTGGCAGCATGATGCTTGCTGTGATGACCCGCGCAACACGCGGCCATACAGGAAGACCACTAACTGCAACGCCTACAACACAGATCGCTTATCTCTGCATTATTCTTTCTGCACTGGTGCGTCCTTTTGCAGAAATGATGCCGAATTTCTTTCATACATTTCTCGCAGGTTCGGCGCTCTTATGGATGCTGGCATTCGGGCTCTATGTTGTAGAATATGCCCCGATGCTGACACATAAGCGTAAAGCGACATCTTAAACGCTTGCGACAACCCTATAAAAATGCCGGACTTTTAGCCCGGCATTTTTGGTTTTTTTGCGCATGTCTTTATCCCATCGTAGCGGGATCAGAAATCAGTCCAGTGGACTGATTTCCCCGCGAAGGCGGTTCCCACTTTTGGGAGACAATGCTTTAGTCTTCCGTAATCAAGCTGTCTTTGCTGGTATCACGCATCCGCAGATACACAATCAGCGAGATGCCGATCATAAACGTCACATACCAGTAGAAGCCTCGTTCCCAGCCACCATTCTTGAAGCTCAGCGCCACATATTCAGCCGTGCCGCCGAACAGTGTATTTGCAAGCGCATAGGGCAAAGCCACGCCAAGCGCACGGATATGTGCAGGGAAAAGCTCGGCCTTAACCACTGCGTTGATCGAGGTGTAACCCGTCACGATAATCAGCGCGCCCATGACGAGAAGACCTGCAACCCAAGGGTCACGCGTTTGCTCAAGTGTGGAGAAGATCGGATAAGTGAACAGCACGCCTGCCGCGCCAAACGCGATCATCAGCGGCTTACGGCCGATCTTGTCGGACAAAGCACCAGCAACAGGCTGAAGGCACATGAAGATGAACAGCGTGATCGCATTGATCTGGCTTGCGACTTCACGGCTGAAACCCGATGTATTGACGAGGAATTTCTGCATATAAATCGAATATGCATAAAAAGCGAGCGTACCACCGGCGGTCAGAAGCATGACCAGCGCGGTTTCTTTCGGATGATACTTGATAAGCGTCCAGAAGCCCGACTTCGGTGCGTCCGTCGCCTTCGCATTCTTGAAGCTTTCGGTTTCAGCCAAACCGCGACGCAGCCAGAAAACCACGACTGCAAGCAATGCGCCGATGAAGAACGGAATACGCCAGCCCCATGATTCAAGCGCCGAAGTTTCCATGGTTCTTTGCAGCACAATCAGCAGCAGAATTGCCAGCAATTGGCCCGAAATAAGCGTCACATACTGAAAGGACGAAAAGAAGCCGCGACGGCTCTTACCGGCCATTTCCGAAAGATAAGTCGCGCTCGCACCATATTCACCACCAACGGACAGGCCTTGCATCAGACGCGCAAGCACCAATAGCGCGGGCGCGACAATACCAATGGTTTCATAACCGGGTGTCAGCGCAATGATCAGTGAACCCGCGCACATTAAGGTCACGGACAATGCAAGACCAGCCTTGCGACCCTTGCGATCTGCATAGATCCCCATGATCCATGCACCGATCGGACGCATGATGAAGCCAACAGCAAAAACCGCAGCAGCGCTTAGAAGCTGCGCAGTCTGGCTTTCCGATGGAAAGAAGTGCGGTGCAAAATAGAGCGTGAAAGCCGCATAGACATACCAGTCGAACCACTCGACCAGATTTCCCGTCGATCCACCGATAATGGATTTAAGACGGCTATTGGTGCTTGGCGCATCACTCCGTTCAGATGTTATAGAGACCATGTGGTCACTCCTTCAAATCTCTCAGTCTTTGAGGTTTCACCCATTATAAGCGCGTCAGGGCGGACACAGGCTTCCGGGTGTTTTGATTATTTTCGGTCATGCGCGGTTGCACGCAAAACCCGGCTGTTGTTTTTGAAAGCCGAGCAGGAAAAAGATCATATTCTTGTGGTTGCATGGATTAGCTCCTCCCGTCGAAACTCCCATTTCGAAGTGAGCTTAAGATGCCGGACGGGATTTTTAATCGCCAGCACAGGAGACTAAAAATTTTAATCTCTTGAATTGGTTATATTATTCACAATTTTGCCACAGCCCCCACCAGCTATTCGTGCAAAAATCTGCGTGACATTTTTTAAATTAATGCATAATCCTGCACAAATGACAGTGTCTCCGAAATCCGGCAAAGTCCTACTTGTTGCGCTCGTTTTCATGCTTACAGCAGGCATTTGGGCGGCTGCACGTTCATGGACAGAGGCCAGCGCGCTTGATCGCCTTGGCCAGGATGCAAGGCTTGTTGCACGACAACAGACCCGGCTTATCGATAGTGAGCTTGCCAAATTTCGCCTGCTTCCGGTCGTACTGAAGGAATATAGTGACCTTCATGATTTGCTGTCCGGCGGTTTGCCGGACGCGACCTTAAGATTAAATAAAAAGCTGGAATTCCTTGCAGACGAAATCGGCTCGCCGATCATTTACGTGATCAAGCGCGATGGCACGGTGATCGCTTCATCCAACGCCAATACGCCTGAAAGTTTCGTTGGTCGTAATTATGGTTTCCGCCCCTATTTTCAGGGTGCAATGGCTGCAGGTGCAGCAGAATATTACGCCATAGGAGATCTGAGCGGGCGGTTCGGGCTGTTTCTCGCGCAGCGTATTGGTGACGAGGCTAATCCGGCGGGCGTCTTGGTTGTCAAATTCGAGTTTCATCGACTTGTTCAGACATGGGCAAACGACCCTGGACAAACATTCGTGGTTGATCCGCGCGGTATTATTCTGGCATCGACCGACAGGGCCGAAGACCTCCGCTCACTTGAACCAATCTCCACAGCCGAACGCGAAAAAATTGCCCAAAGCGGACAATTCAAAATCGCTGATCTGCAACCAAGCCATTACGCGTTCGAACCTGAAAGCATTATGCGCGGTCCAACAGGCGCAAAGTTTCGCACGGTTAGCGAACCAATTGCCGGAACAGAACTAAGGCTTCTGCATGTCGAAGCCATCGGCCCCGCAATGCGTGCCGCACAGGACCTGGCAAGGCTGATTGCAGTGGCGGCATTGCTGATTGTCGCGATGCTTGCAGGTGCTATTTACTGGCGTGTGACGCGTGCAGCACGTCTTGCTGCTGACAGGATCGCACTGGAAACGGCGGTCACAGAGCGCACATCGGAGCTTCGTTCCGAAATAACAGAACGTGAGCGTTCCGATAAGCGTTTTCGCAAAGCTCGTGAAGAACTGGAGCAGGCAAACAGGCTTGCTTCGCTGGGATCAATCACTGCAGGCCTCGTGCATGAGATCAACCAGCCTGTGGCGACCATCCAGACGCTATCCGAAAATGCACAGCATCATCTGGCTAAAGGCAAGCTCGACAAGGTTGCAGCCAATCTTTCCACGTCTATCGAACTCACATCCCGCATCGGTTCGATCACGCAGGAAATGCGGCGTTTTGCACGGCGCGGACATGGCGAACTTAGCACTGTCCCGCTTGATCAATTGATGGAGGGCACGCTTCTCATCATGGGAGATCGCTTGCGCACCGCCGGAATTATGCTCGAAATGCCAGACGTCTGCGACTTTAGCGTTTTGGCAAACCGCGTGCGACTGGAACAGGTTCTGGTCAATCTTCTGCAAAACGCAGTTGATGCCGTCGTAAATCAATCTGAACCGCGCATTGCATTGCTTGTTTCCAAAGCAAATGAACACGTATCGCTAATCGTTGCCGATAATGGTCCAGGGATTGATCCGGCGATTGGCGATGAATTGTTCAGCCCCTTTGTGACGGGAAAGCCTGACGGCTTAGGTCTTGGTTTGGGCATAGCGCGTGACATCATGACGGAACTTGAAGGCACATTGCGCATCGTGCCATCACCTCTCGGCGGCGCTGCCTTCTCAGCCACAGTAAAGAAAGCAAAACGGCCATGACGGAAGCTCAACCACTCCGCGTCATGCTGGTCGATGACGACGCGGCCTTTCGTACCGCCCTTGCCGATTCTTTTGAAATTGCAGGCCTCGACATAGAGACCTATGGCGACGGTCAGTCGGCGCTTGCCAATCTCAACGCCGATTTTCCCGGCATTGTCGTCACCGATATTCGGATGCCGCGCATCGACGGACATGCCGTGATGGAGGCGCTACTCACACGCGACCCCGAGTTGCCGGTGATCCTGATGACCGGCCATGGTGATATTGGCATGGCGGTTGCAGCGCTCAAAAAAGGTGCTTTCGACTTTATTGCCAAACCTTTTGCGGCTGACCATCTGATTGCAAGCGTGCGGCGCGCACTGGAAATGCGTCGGCTTGTTCTCGAAAACCGTCGCTTGCGCAAAGCTGCAACAGAAGCCGAACAGGGTTTTCCCTTGCTGGGCGAAACACCTGTGATGGTGCGTTTACGCGAAACCATTCGGCAGCTTGCAAGTGTGGATGTCGATGTACTGATTGAAGGCGAAACCGGAACCGGCAAAGAACTGGTCGCGCGTCTCCTCCATCGTTGGAGCGCCCGCCATTCCCGAGGCTTTGTTGCGATCGATTGCGCAGCGCTACCCGATGTCATTGCCGATGACGTGTTGTTTGGTAATCGCATTCAACGCGGACGCATTTTTGATGCTGATCGTGGCACGCTGTTTCTCGATGAAATCGATAGCATGTCGCCAAGTTTGCAGGGCAAGCTTTTGCGCGTTGTCGAAGAGCGTGAATTGCCAAGCGTTTCAGGTGAGCCGCGCGCGGTCAATCTGCGGATTATTGCTGCCGCAAAAGGCCAACTCGAAGGTGCTGTTCATGCAGGAAAATTCAGGTCTGATCTGCTTTATAGGTTAGAGACCGTAAGGCTGCGCATTCCGCCATTGCGTGAACGGCGCAAGGATATTGGTCTTCTGTTTGCTTATTTTCTCGACGAGGCCGCAAAGCAATTTGGCCAGCCGCGGCCGACCATTGATGCCACAATAGAGACGCGGCTTAACGCCGATGAATGGCCGGGCAATGTGCGTGAGTTGCGCAATTTTGCAAAGCAAGTGGTGCTTGGTTTAAACTTCGATCAGACGAATGAACCCAGTAACCTGTCGCTCAATCAGCAACTAGATCAATTTGAAACCAAGATTTTGCAGGACACACTCACACGTCTCAATGGCGATGTGGGAGATGCTGCGGAAGCCTTACAATTGCCGCGCCGCAGTCTTTATGCCCGCCTGCAAAAGCTCAATATCGATGCTTCTTCATTCCGAAAGAAAGAATGACATCTACCGCACGATCAGAACAGCTTTCGCTGTACGCACAACCTCGCGCGTAAGTTCGTTCAGATGATCGGCGGCCAGCCTATTCATCTGCCAGTAAAGCGGAATATCGAATGGCGTACCGGGAATAAGCTCGACAAGTCGCCCGGATTGCAGATGCTCTTTCACCAGTTGCTCCGGGTTCATGCCCCAACCCATGCCGGACAGGCTTGCCTCGATAAAGCTCTGCGTGGATGGCAACCAATGCGTTGGATGCGCAATGTCGCGGCCCATAACCTGCGCTATCCACTGTGATTGCAGCCTGTCTTTTTGGTTGAATGTCAGCGCAGGCGCGTCAATCAAAGCATCGTGCGTCACGCCCTTCGCAAAATAGCGTTCGACAAAGTCTGGACTGGCCGTCGCCCGATAGCGAAGTGCGCCCAGTGAAAGGCGACGGCATCCCTGTATGGGCTTTTCCAAACTGGTAACGGCCGCGAGTACCCGCCCCCGTTGCAGCCATTCCGCCGTATGATCCTGATCATCAACAGATATATTGAGCAAATATCGAGACTGTTTTGCAAAACCGGACACGGCTTTCACAAACCATGTACCCAGACTATCGGCATTGGTTGCAATATGAAGCGTCACCCGTTGTTGAGCATCCTCTTCGCGAACCAGCGACGGCAAATGTTTGAAAAGCTCGCTTTCGAGCATGCCGACATTTTCCATATGGCGACAAAGCCATTCGCCTTTTTCAGTCGCCACACAAGGATTGCCGCGAACAATAAGGACCACGCCAAGCCGTTCTTCGAGATGCTTGACGCGTTGAGAAACAGCCGAAGGCGTGATGCTGAGTGCGATGGCGGCTTTCTCAAAACTGCCAGTCTGAACAACACTGGTCACAGCACGCAATGCCGGATAATCAAGCATGGATTAGTTTTTCTTAATTTGAACAAGTTGCATTAATTAGCCTAATCATTCTGAATGCGATAGCAACAGCCAGAATGACAATTCGGGGCTTTAACAGTGATAGGTAGTTCAGTTTACGCGACCGGCCTGATGATGGGCCTGAGCCTGATTGTTGCAATCGGAACGCAGAATGCTTTTGTTCTGAGGCAGGGGCTTCGTAAAGAACATGTATTAACGGTGGTTCTTGCCTGCGCCATCTCCGACGCGTTTCTGATCGTATTGGGCGTAACAAGCTTTCAGAAAATCGCCTTAGTCATGCCATGGCTTGACCCGGTCATGCGCTATGGCGGGGCAGCATTTTTGTTCTGGTACGGCGCAAAAAGCCTGTACTCGGCGATACGATCGTCGGGCGCGCTGGCATCGTCGGAAATTAGCGCTTCGACCCATACGAAAACACTCATGACCTGCCTTGCACTCACATGGCTCAATCCGCATGTCTATCTCGACACGGTGATGCTGCTTGGTACAATTTCGACCCGCTTTCCCGGTAAGGAGCTCTCCTTTTCAGCCGGAGCAGTGACCGCATCATTCCTGTTTTTTTTCACGCTTGGTTATGGGGCAGCGTGGCTTCGCCCAATCTTTGCTAAACCATCATCATGGCGCATTCTGGAACTGCTCATTGCAGCGATCATGTGGCTGATTGCGATCAAGCTCATCATTCAAGCTTGATTTGACCCAAAACACTTTGCGAAATCCGAAAGCCTTAGCTACAGCATTCCTAACAGCAAATCGAGAAGCCTTATGCCTGTTCGCCTTATCGTCAAATATCCCGATCAACGTCTGCGCGAAGTGGCAGAACCTGTCATCATATTTGATCAGGCCTTACGCGATCTCGCAGGTGATCTTCTCGATACGATGCGCGCGGCACCCGGCATTGGCATCACGGCACCGCATATTGGGGTTGCAAAGCGGCTTGTCGTGCTTGAGCTTTCAAAAGAAGCTGGCGCACAGTTTTATGCGAACCCGGAAATAATCTGGGCTTCTGACGAGACAATCAAGCATCAGGAAGGCAGCGTCTCAATGCCGGGCGTGGTGGACGAAGTTAAACGCCACGCACGCATAAAGATTCGTTATCAAGACCTTGATGGCATTGAACAAACCGAAGAATCCGATGGATTTCTTGCCGTCTGCCATCAGCATGAAATCGATCAGCTCAACGGCATTTTCTGGATACAACGGCTTTCTCGCCTACGGCGTGAACGGTTGCTCAAGCGGTTTGAAAAACTAAACCGCTAAAGTCTCTTTTTCTCTACGCATTATCCCGCGCAAAAAGCTCACGCACTTTTGTTGGAAATGCTTTAAAAATCAGCGACCTTGCCCCATGCGCTGCGGTTCAAACGTTCAGGCTTATAGGGGTTTGGATCGACGATTGGCTCACGTCCCAAAATAACATCGGCAATCATGCGGCCTGCGCCGGGACCGATGCCAAATCCATGCCCACTGAAGCCAGCCGCCAGAATAAAACCCGGAACGGTTTCGATTTCACCAATCGCCGGAACACCATCCGGCGTGCTGTCGATATAACCCGCCCAACGATTTGCAATCGGAGTTTTTGCTAGTTCCGGCAGTAGATCCCGTGCTCTTTGATAGGTCAGGCTGATCTGTCCCTCATCCGGTTTAGGATCAAGAATACGATTTTTTTCCATCGGTGTAATCTTGTCGAGCGACCATTTGCTCAGAGTTTCGTGGCCAGAGCACCAGCCCTGAATGCCGCCGGGCGCGAGGCTGCGCCAGCGCCGCGTGAACATCGGTATGAATTCACGACTGAAACGCAATTGCTGCGGTGTCACATCAACGCGCGCGCGTCCGCTGATTGCAAGCGTATATCCACCGTCATGACGGCGAGTGAGCGACACTTGTGACGTATGCAAAGCATCCGGCAAGCCAACAGCACCCGGCGCGACCGACAGGATCGAAGCACGAACGGCTGCTTGCGGAAAACGCACGCCCAACTGATGACAGAAAGAAGACGCCCATGCACCACCTGACATCACAACAGTTTTCGTTTGAATGGTGCCGGCTTCGGTCACGACACCACTGACGCGTCCGCCGCTCAGTTCAAGGCCGCGTGCTGCACAATTCTGATGCACGGTTCCACCAGCAGCCATGACACCGCGCGCCACAACAGGCACCGCACGCGAGGGATCTGCAATGCCATCGGTCGGCGAGAAAACGCCACCTTTCCATGCGCGTCCCGTCGCTTTGCCTCGCTCGGTAGCTTCGGCGCCGCTTAACATATGGGTCGTAACACCGACAGTTTTTGCAAAATCGCGCCAGCGCGCCCAGCCTGCAATTTCGGCTTCATCTTGGGAGAGATATAGCAGTCCACAGCGCTTGAAGCCCGAATCTTCTCCGGTTTCTTCGGCAATTTTATCCCAGAGATCAAGGCTCTTGGTTGCCATCGGGAGTTCACGCGCATCGCGGTTTTGCTGGCGACACCACCCCCAGTTACGGCTCGATTGTTCTGCTGCAATGCGCCCTTTTTCTAGGAGCGCAACCTTCACGCCGCTGCGTGCAAGATAATAGGCCGTAAATACGCCGACAACGCCGCCGCCGATGACAACAACGTCAGCCTCTTTCGGCAAATTCGGGCTGGTTTCGATGTGAAATAGCGGTGCAGACATATGCGGGACTCCAGTGTTTCGCATATCCTACTGCGACCCATGCCAAGGCGTGCATCGGAGTTTGCATTTACACAGAATTTCATATGGTTTGCTGTCGTTTTGACAGGCGATAATTGCGTGTAAACCATGCCTGCTTCGCGTGATCACTGAATATGGAAAACCGCACATCGCACGATTGCAGCTTGAGGCGAAAAAGATAATAATCTGATTTCAGAATACAGCATAAGTGGTTTGCTATGAAGCTCGACAAAATCGACATTAAAATTCTATCCGAAATGCAGAAGAATGGACGGATAACCAATGTCGAACTAGCTGAACTCGTCAATCTTTCGCCCAGCCCATGCTTGATGCGGGTGAAAAAACTGCAATCTGAAGGCTATATCACTGGATACTCAGCACAGATCAATGTTTCGAAACTTGGTCAGACGCTGACGGTTTTCACCGAAATCACGCTCAAAAACCATAGGCAGATCGATTTTGCTCGTTTTCTGGCAACAGTTGAGAAGATCGATTCTGTTATAGAATGCCATCTGGTTTCAGGCGGCTACGACTATCTTATGAAATTTGTCACCGCCGGAATTGTCGAGTATCAGACGATCATGGAGCG
>Ga0308157_10009039_pt1 | contig 11152 bp, 9 predicted proteins | sample PhyBR1_FD_201035 | JGI IMG/M metagenome (GOLD analysis project Ga0308157, IMG submission 201035) | Phyllosphere microbial communities from UC Gill Tract Community Farm, Albany, California, United States - DLSLB.R1 | ecosystem: Host-associated > Plants > Phyllosphere > Unclassified | place: USA...
AGGTTGCCCTGGATAATAGCGATGGCCGAGTTCTTCACCCCGCCCGTCATGCCGTCCATAGATACACTGATGCTGTCGATTCGCTGGCCCAGCGCGGTATCAGCCGTTGCAACAGTCTGCTCAAGATCTGATAGAGAGGACGACACATCACCGACAGTGCTTGAAAGCTCATTAACGCTGGTCTGAACCTGCCCGATGTCCTGCGCATTTTTGGCGATTTCCTGCGCCTGCAGCTCAAGTTCATCGTTGGCCTGTTTGATGTCATCAGCCATGCCAGCAATTTTTTCATTGCTGTCCACCGCATTCTCGATCAGGTCTTTGAAGATATCAGAGTCTTTAATTTCCTCCAGGATCACATCGGTGATGTCGGAAACATCGATGCTGGCCTGTCCTCGCACCCATTCTGTGTAACCTGATTCGTTACCGCTGCGGTCCACCAGCTGCGCGCGGTACCAGAAAATCTGCCCAGCCTTAAGGCCCATCTGCTGATATTTGCGCTGCGGGTAAGGCACATCGGCCAGCAGCATCGCATCATCTTCGGTACCGGTCAGGCTGTACTGAATTTCCGTCTTCAGCGTGTCGTCAGTATTCGCCGGGAATCCCCAGTTCAGCTCTATACCGAATACCACGTTTTCAGATGCGATGAAGCCAACCGGCTTTGGTGGATTGCCAACTTTACCCGTCAGTATTTTCTCTTCTGAATAGCCCCATCCGGATGAAATTTCTGCGGCATTGATTGCGCGTACGCGCACCAGGTAACGCCCGGCATAAATCCCCGGGACGTCAAATGACGTGGTTGAGCTGCGCGGCACGTTAACCCAGTTCCCGTCGTTGCGGCGCCACTGCGCCTCATAGGCGATGGCATTTTGTATCTGGTCCCAGCTCACTCGCATGGTTTCGACGCTGATATTCTGCTGAACCACCGAAAACGAGCTGATCGCGATGTTGGCTGGCGGCGACTGGTTACCTGGAGGAATGACACTCACCGGCCGCTGATCAATGATGGCCCCCATATCGATTCGGGCATATTTATCCGGATCGTGATTTGCCCCCGTGATGGTATATGTCCCGTCATTGTTATCGGTGACACTAATTACCCTGTACTGCTGCGCGTAGAGTTCATCAGATTCAATTACCCATACAGCCTCAGCTTGGGGAAGTTCACTAAAGGAAGTTGTTACGGTGACCATTTCACCGGACAGGGACTGAATCGTCCGGGATTGGGTAATACCCGACGGCAGGTTTACCATAATCCTGTCACCGGCCTTAGCACTTGGCACCCGGTCCAGTTTGAGAACACGACCATTAACCGCGGATAATCGACCGCCGAAATCTCTCCCTGACAGATTTCGGTCGGAAACAGCAATTATGTAGCCTGGCTGAGGGATATTGCCGTCCAGACCTACGTCAAACGTTACAATCCTATCTTTATTGTTGGTCAGGATCCCCCAGCGCCCTTTCCTGTTAGCCTCAGACTGCCGGGTGCACCCGATGGCGGTGATCTCAAGCTGGTTGAAACCATAGCGCGCCACCAGCGCCTGCTCGAAGACGGGCTCCATTGCATCAGCATATCCATTTGCCGGATCAGACCAGGATACAAGAGCGTTCGTGTAGCGACTTTTGGTTGTGCTGCTGGAATACACAAATTTGCCGTCGACGACGTTAGCATGCGTGTAGGTAAAATCGACATCTCTGGGCATGTCTGCAAGGGCAACAATCTGGTCGTCTCCCCAGTAGGTCATGCCTCGAAAAATGGCGGCAAAGTCTCGCAAGACGGTGTAAGCGTCATTCCGATCCTGAATGTATACGTTGCAGGTGTAACGCGGTTCAGTTCCGCTACCACCCTTACCGTCCGGTACCGGTTGATCACAATACTGAGCGACCTGATAAAGCGTCCATTTGTCGATGTTGGCTGCTGTTAGCCGATTACCAAGGCCGAAGCGGTCAGTGACCACCAGATCGTAAAATATCCACGCAGGGTTATCCGTCCATGCCCACTTAAATGTGCCCGTCCAGGTGCCGCTGTACGTTCGTGTTTCTGGGTCATAGGTATCGGGCACACGAATAACACGCCCGCGAGGCTCGCAGGAAATTTGCGGAATTGAGCCATTGAACTGGCTAGAGTCAAATTCGATATACAGTAGCGCAGTGTTCGGATAGCGCAGTTTGGCGTCGATTACTTCCGTGAAGCTTTGCAGCGTCATCGTGTCACCAATCTTCGCGCTATTTGCGTCAGCTGTAATCTTGCGCAGCCTGATGGTCCAGGTGCTGCCCGCCTGAGGTAAATCTATACGGTGGCTGCGTTCATAACCAGAGGTGGTTTTCCCGGTCACGCTGGTATTTAGCACTGTCTGCCAGGTGCCGCCATCTGTCTGCAGGTCAATCGCATAGTTGACCGAATAGCCAACCAGATCGCCATTGTTCTCCTGTTTGAAGAGAGAAGGCCATTTTAGACGCAGACGAACCGCAGAGAGCTGGGTATTGGTAAAAGTACGCGTCCATGCGGTGGTGCTGGACACTTCGGTACCCACGTTAATTTCGTTTTCGGTACCCGGGATCCCTTGAATGTATTTTTGCGCCTGAGTTCCAGAACGAAACTCCCACGCTACACCGCTGAAGTTCTGCGAACCATCTGCGTTTTCAAGTGCAGTGCCATCGAGATAAATATCGCGTGCGGTAAGGCCACCAGCAAACTCCCCCTCTCCCAACGCGAGAAGGATTTTTGCCTTGGCTACTGACTGCAGATCGTCTGGCTGCTCAGTAGGAGTTCTTGAGCTTGAACTGCCGCCCTTGCGGCCTTTAATAGCGATTGCTGTAGCCATATTGCGCCCATAAAAAAAGCCACCCGGAGGTGGCTTATTGAAATGTGTTTAATCTAGTAGAATTCAACTTTCGTATTCGCTGTCATTAATACTGGCTTCGGCACAGGATTCCCTGCGCTCTGCATTGTTACTTTACATATTTCAGGAACAAGCTTTTCGCTATAATGACAAGAATTCGTTGCTGTATAACCTTCCGAGTAAACTGATGTGTTTATAATTTTATAATCAAGAGGCTTCCTGTCTTTATCAACATAAGATATGTCGTTTTTAGATAGGATCTTTCCAGAACTATAAAACTCAGAACGTATCAAATTAGAATCATCATCATAAAAATGCTCAGATATTTTCTTACCCAAATATAAGGTATCTTTAATTAAACCATTCGAGTAAAGACTATATCGCAACTCGTCACCATTTTCATTTTTAGTCAAAATATTACATTTTTCATCGAGTTGTATAGAGAAAGGCTTACCATCTCTCTGGCCAACAAGACTTCCATTGCTATTTTTTAGATTTGTTTCATGACCAGACGAAACGTTATCAAGATCTAAGCTTTCGACACAACCATTCTTAGCTAGTCTGATGGCGATTTTATAAGTGACCTTACCATTTTCTTCAACATCAGTATCTAAGGATTTGACAGCTCCTTTAACTGGATTGAAATCAAACATAGTAGATAAATTATAGAGGAGAGGTATGTAATGGTTCTCAGCTAAAGCCATGCCTGAAAATAAGGAAGTACAAAGGAAAAGAGTAGATATTTTTCATTTTTGAATCTAAGCTCAAGTTACCCCATATTAAGTAAGCCCATTACAGCATGCTTACTGCTGATCTTCAACATAGATACCGGCGGAGATGATCGCTCCACCGATGCGGCGCTTGCCGTAAAGAAGGGGGACCGGATTTCCTTGAGCGGTCGTATTTGTCACGCCACCAAAGGCATAGCTTGCCTTGTTGTCCGCTGATTGCTTGCTGGCGAGTCCGGTGGTCTGCGGTGAGAGCATCTGCACAACGCCGCCCAAGGCCATTGCCCCACCGATCTGGAACATAATGTTACTCGCTGCGATACCGACTCCAGGCATCCAGATTGCAGCAGCGACAAGTGCTACGCCGAGTATGGTCTGGAAAATACCCCCTCGCTTACTCCCAACGATAATTGGCGCAATTCGAATATCAGCTGAACTAAGATCCATGATGAGTTCATCATTGGTCAAGTTACGCTTACCGCTGAAAACGGCATAGGTGAGGCCGCGCTGTTTACTGGAATTCAAAAAGCGCTCGAAGCCCGGGACGATCACACACAATGCACGGATGGCTTCTTTTGGTGAGGCGACAGAAAGTTTGAACTCCCGGCCAAACGTAGCACCAAGAACTCCATAAAGCTTGATTGTTCGTATCGACTGGTGGACTAAAGGTGTCATGTTTTCCCCATAAAAAAAGCCACCTATAGGTGGCCTCTCTTTTCAGAGCGAATCTTAGCTGGCGTTTTCACAGCCCGGCTGACCGCGGTCAATAACTTCGGTACCTTCAATAATGAATCCAAACTTACCAAACAAGAAAGAATGGTTGAATTGGGTTACAACTACGTCAGAAAGAGCAACTGAACATTTGTTCTTCTCAATTGCACGGTCGATGGCTGTTTTCACGTTTGGGATACCAAGTGGGAAGATTACTACAGGTGCTGAATCTTCCGCAGTAACGCGAGCGCCTTTTACAAAGTTATTTGAGTTCAGATTGTAGTTTTTTGTACTCGCTACAGTCAGATCTGCTACACGCGAGCTACACCCAGCAAGCATCATTACGCCAAAAGTTAGTGCCAAAACCTTTTTCATTTATTGTTTCCTTTGATTGCAATCAGAAACATCTTAACATTTTTCATTTCATCATATTAGTAGGCCTACAGATATTGGTAGTTAATGAAAGTGTTCGCTGCTCAGATATGATCACAATGAGTGAAAAAATGGTTGTGCCGTAAAATCAGCATTGTCCTTTCCTGCCAGTAGCCACCATACGGAACACGCTGGCTTAAATGACCGTAAAGATGATGCAGAAGCATATTACCCTCAAGCAAGATGCCGGCATGGTTCCACTTTTTAGCCTGAACTTGCATGATCACCATATCACCAGGCTGCGTCGCCCCCTCGAATTCACGGAATCCACACTCGTACCAGCAATCCTGATAGAAGTTGTCCGGGTAGTCGTTCTCCCACCAAGGATAATCCACCCGGTAATCATTAAGCTCGATCCCGTGCTCCTGCCGGAAATAGCTCATCACCAGTCCCCAGCAATCGTAATGACCCAGCACAAACGGGCGTCCGAGCAATGGTAATTCTCCTCGAGGAGTAATAGTGCGCAAATCACCCTCCGGCCAACTCACAATATGCCATGGCAGCAACGTTGCATCGCATTGAGCCTTGTCCAGTTCACTTGGCTGTGTCGTCGCGTCGGGGTGACTATGTACGATTCCCGTTATCGTCCCCCAATCTTCAGCAGCAGCGTAGTCCTCTGGCGAAAGGTGAAACTGTTCCGTTGGTTCGGCAGCCAGGTTACGGCATGGGAAATAGCGTTCCACCCGGCTTTTCTGCGCTATCACACCACAGCATTCGCGAGGATATTCTTTCGCAGCATGCGCCAGAATGGTCTGAAGCGTTTTCTGACGCATATTAGCTCCTGATCAAAGATGTTCCCGGAAAACCACCGAAAGGAAGTTCATTGTGTTCACCAAACCGAAGCTTGCAGGCGGTGAGCGTGCCGTTGCATTCATCCAATGATGGATCGCTTACCTGATTGTTGTTTTTGTCGAAGTAAAGCGTGCCGGCATAATCGCACCCATCGCCAGTGCGGTACTTGTTCCGGATGCACCATGTGCAAAGGGAATGCAGTTGTCTGGTCGGGATCATCAACCCCTGCAGATCCATCGGGCTGGTAAGAACAAACTCGATACTTTCACCGGGAAGCTCGCTATTTTTACCGTCGATATAGAAAACCCGCTTCCTCACCTGCAAGGGATCTGCTGTTGGATTTCCATCCGGGAAATTGCGTGCATCGAGGTAATGCGCAAAAGTGTCATGAATCGTAACTTTGGCCTGCAGCATATCGTCATAGGTCAGACAGAGGGCAGTGATAGAGCTGTCAATGTTGGCAACGGTGAGCGTCGGCCGGGCGCTACTGCCATCGGTTGAAGCTTCCAGTCCCTCGAGCTTATATGGCCATGCACCATACTCTTCGCCCTGCCACCAGATACTCTTCGCCTTTAACTTTGATTCGTCGCCACCAGCAGCCATAATCTCTTCTTCTGTATGCGGGAGGTTATAAGCGTGAAAGCGCAGAACGTCGTCCAGACCAAACGCAGAACCGTCTACCTCAAGAAGACGTATTTTTTCACCAGCTTCGAGGCGTTGATAATCTTCGGTAATCATGGGGCGTATGCCTGTTTGAAGGTTGCTTTTATGGTCATCACTTTGCTGGAAAGCGGCTGGGCATTAATAGAATCAGCTTCAATCCGGTATAAACCGGTTTCGCCAACAGGAGACGTCCAGATAAAGGATTTTGTGATGTGCTTGCGGCAAAACCTCAGCGCATTGAGCATCTCAGCTTTTTTCCCCGTTAAGGTCATCGGCCATGACTGTTTTTCAGGGTTGATGCCTTCACCGACGATCTGCTCAAATCCGTCTCCAAAGGATGCGGAGCGTGTTGCGTAAGTGAACTCCCCTTCCATTCCCGCTTGAATCTGGGTTCGCCAGGTAAATGTTTCGATCGTCACTTTTCCTCCGGGCATAAAAAAACCGCCGAAGCGGGTTTAATTCGATTAGTGGCTGAAAGAATTTATGTCTCCCACTGTCGATTCATTACGTATATTTGAATGGCTCTTACACTATTTCACTACACAGCGAGTTCTCATGAAAACACTACTAATTGCAGTTCTTTCTTTAGCGCTTGTGGCGCCCTCAATCACTTATGCAAAAGGTTCTCGTGGTCATTACACCAACGGGAAAGGCTCCTCTCACAAGGGTGGAACATATACAACCCATAAGTATCTGCCCCGTAAATAATTAATCTTGTGATAGCAGGCTCAAACAAGGGACTGCTATCAGTTTTTCAACGGCTTTTCATAGCGTTCCAAATCAACCTTCCGGGTTGCAACTCCTTCGTAATTCCAGCACGAACAGATTGTTCGATGGTCTGTTTGTAAGCGCGAGAAATAGCATCGTTGTTACCAGATGCCTGCTGCTGAGTGTTCTGGTTATGAACGACCACGGACGTTTGAACGGTTACGCCGCCAGTTGCCGAAGATTGCAACCCATACATCGGGGCGTGGCCAACATAGCCGCCGTTTGCATACCCCTGAGCTCCACGCATAAGCGCATAGAGATTGCCCACACCCAATGCACTGGTCGCTTCCTTCGTAAATACAAACTCACCACCATGAACAACACCTTTCGGTTGGTACTTACCACCATCACCGGTGTAGCCACCGCTATCGAATCCCGGAACCAGACCGCCACCAGCGAAACCAAAGAAGGCACCGATACCCGTTCCACCAAAGGCTGACTTCATTCCATTAACCAGAGCCAGTTGCGTCAGCATCTGGGCGATGCCCTTCAGGAAGGTAGACAGGAAATCTGAGAAGTTAGATTTACCGGTGATGAAGAAATCAGTCAGGGTGCTGGCCATCCCGGTGAAAGCATTGCTGGTAATCGTCTGAACCTGCGAGTAAACATCGGTCGCGCTGTCCTCAAATTCTGCCCACCCTTTTTTCGCGCCGGTCAACCAGTCTCCACGCAACCTGTCCTCTGCATCATAGTAATCATTCGCCGCTTTAAGCTGCTTCTGATAGCCCTCGTCGTCAAGCGTGCCGCCGGAGTTGATCCAGCCAGAGGAAACCTGGCTCTTTGCCAGCTCACGTTGTGCCTGACGGTCACTCATCCCGGCACCGTTCACTAATGCAGCCTGCTTCTCTGCCATCTGAGTGACGTATTTCTGCGAGGTATCCATTCGCTTGTTCAGCTGTTCCTGTGCGGTAATCTGATCACCTAACAGGGCTTTCTGCCGTGCCAATTGAAGCACCTGGTCTTTACTCGCCAGCAGGGATTTCTCCTGCTTTGTCAGTGAACGTGAACGCGAGGCCTCCTCCAGCATCTGAAATTTCGCTTCAGTCGTCCACAGATCTTTGCGCTGCTGGCTGATAGTGTCGTTCAGCCCTTTATGCTGCTGCAGCGCGCGTAACTGTGCCTGAAGCGCCAGTAATTCGGCCTGGGCAGCATCCGTGCTGCGATCGCCAGCCGATAAAGTGCCCTGCTTTCCGGTTTTCGTCTTTTTACCAAAAGCAGCGACTCCTTCCCGATCCTTCTGGGTGGTCGCGGTACTTATCTTTCTGGTCGTATCGAGGTATTTACCTGCACTGATATCAGCCGCATCCCAGTCTTTTTTCAGCTGAGAGACGCTGTCACCATATGCGCCGGCCATTTGTTCGTTGTAGTCCTGCCATCCCTGCAAAGTATCTGTTTTCGCCCAGTCGGGGACGAGATTAATCGCAGCAGCGATAGAGGAAGAAATAATCTGGTTCAGCTTCTGGAAAACGATCGCAACGCTGTAATAAATTGCGTTGAATTCCTTCAGTGTGTTTGATGCCAGCTCAGCTACCCACTGACCGATACTCTGCATGGCCTCAGACGCCCAGCCCTTGATATCCAGCCACAGGCGACCAAACGGTGTCAGCGAGTCGTAAGCCTGTTCTCCACGTTTTGCCATCGTATCGCCAAACAGGTCCATAGCCTGCGTAACGGCCGCGGTCTGGTCCTTTTGCTTTATCAGATCGTCAACATGCTTAAGTTGTGAAACGGTCAGGAAATTATATTGTTCGTTGAGACTCTGCAGCGCTTTAACAGGGTCTTTTTCGATGTCCTTATAGGCTTTGGTGATGTCCTGCGCCGAGACTATACCGGTCTGAACCGCCAACGCCGTGGAGCCCGCTGCTTTTTCAAGTTGCTGCTGTGTCAGCGATCCCATGCCAACCAGCTCAGTCATCAAACTCTGAACGGTTCCTACAGTAGCGCCAGTAGAGGCAGCAATAGACTGGGAGGAAGCCATGATCTGGAGCGCTGACGTGCCGGCAATGTTGCCAGTCCTGATAATGGCTTTGTTGATTTCGTCGTAGGCGGTGAAGTAGTCCGATCCCGCTTTGGCCGCAATCAGTACAGCACCGGCCAGGCCGCCAATTGCCACTCGGGCAGGAGTCACCATCGACAACATCGCTTTCAGAGCATTGCCTACACCGCCAAACGAGTCACGGAGCTGACCGCCCTGCTGAATAGCAACTATATAAACCGGCATACCGGAAGCCAGTGAAGTCACAATATCGGTCATTTGCATCGGGAGATAACGCATAGCATTGCGGTATTGCCCCGCGCTGATAGCCCCAGACTTCCACGCCTCCTCCTGCTCTTTCAGCTTTGCGATCATTGGTGCAGCACGATCGGATACGCCGAGTTGGGCAGCTTTTAGCTCTAACAGTTCTGCGCGCGTTTTTCCGATTGCTGTGACCTGCTCCTCCAGCGAATCGATAAAAGTTTTGCCCGCCGCAGCTGCACGCTGCGCTGCCTGTGCCTGTTCAATGCGAGCCCGCCCCTCTGCGGTCTCAGACTCCATGACCTGCGCCAGTTTAGCTCGGGTCGTCTCAAGCACGCTGTTGTAGCGAGTAAAGTCTTCATCACCTACCAGCCCTTTGCCGCGAAACTTCGCCAGGCTTTCCTGGATCGTGTCCAGTTCATCCAGCGCCTTGTTTACCGGGCTGATTTTATTCAGCAGGTTTTGCAGTTCCTGACGCTGCTGCTTCAGGCTTTCGCTGTTTTTCTTTTGGTTATCGATACCGGTGCGGAACGTGCTGTTCAGGTCATCCGCTTTACCTGCCGCGGCGGACGCGGTCTCCTGAAAGCGATCCAGTGCCTGGTTACCGCGCTCCAGCTCACTGGTATTTACGCGCAGGGAAATCGTGGCGATATCGTTACTCATTCCGCCCTCGCTTTATGCATAACTTTTAGTGCGGCGCTCTCCATGATTCGGATGTCCGAAAGCGCGGTCGCCTCGTCCTCGACGTGGTGCAGGCGCATTACCCAGGGCAGCACGTTGTAATCAAGCCCTGATGCACCTCCCATGCCCGTGCGCCATTGCGTGCTGACGGCCTGAAACACCAGGAATGAAGGCCAGATATCGGGCCAGACATCTACGAAATTATCGTCATAGTCATCCGGCGTAAGCCCGTAAGGTGCCAGGTCTGCCGCTGTGGGTTCAGGCGTATAGAACGCAGAGGCAACCGCTATCAGTTTTTTTCGCGCTGCCCCATCAGCTCGCGGTAGTAGGTTTCTGGGATTGTCTTCATTGCCGCCGGATAGTTTTCCAGCAGCACCGACAGGTTTTCCGCGTTGAATGCATCGGGAAGTGCCCAACCTGAAATGATTTCCATCAGAAAATCAGTGGCGGTTTTGCCTTCGAGTTTTTCCAGGTCAGCCAGTTCCTTAAGTGGCTTGTGATTGAATGTGAACGTCAGCACGCCATCCTCATCGCCAGCGCGCGGGATCGAGACGTTGGCCTTGAAAGTAGGTTTGGGCTGAAGGGTGAATTTAGTCGCCATCGTTGCCTCTTAGTGAAAGAAAGCCTCCATGGAGGAGGCTCAGATTATCGTTATGCCCGGCTTATGCCGCGGCGCCTGTGATTTTGTAGAACGTCATCGCTGGCGATTGCAGGTTCAGCACGACGCTTACCGTTTCGACTTCGTTCACCGCCGTGGTCGGCGTGTCGTCAAAAGATGCCGTGGCCGCCCAGTAACGGTTCTCCTTCGCCTTCGGCACGTACATGTAAGCCGCCACGGTCTCTTCGTCTTCGTCCAGCTGGCGCAGCAGAGGATAAACCGGGAGAGTTGAGTCGTGAGCGATCGAGTAAGTCTGAGAGACAGCGGATTTATAGGTATTCAGGTTGCGCTGGCGATCATCGCTGAGGAACTGAATCTGCGTGGTGTTCTGATCACCACCAGATTTCGATACCTCAGTGATTTGTGGCAGCTCGGTCCATTCTTCGATTTTGCGAATAGAGCCGGAACCGCCACCAGCCGCGTATTTGTTTTTGTTGGTGGTGTTGATGTTGCGAAGAGTGACAGCATTCTCCGCAATCGCGTCGATTTTCGCGATAACGTTATCAATACCCGACCAGTTGCAGTTCACGTGAACGATATCGCCGACCGCTATATCGTCTGCGGCGCTAACGGTGATCACCGCGTGCTCAGCATTCGTCGCGCCGGTGAAAGTAATGGCCGGGCCGTAGCCCGATGCCAGATA
>Ga0308157_10009040_pt1 | contig 11151 bp, 8 predicted proteins | sample PhyBR1_FD_201035 | JGI IMG/M metagenome (GOLD analysis project Ga0308157, IMG submission 201035) | Phyllosphere microbial communities from UC Gill Tract Community Farm, Albany, California, United States - DLSLB.R1 | ecosystem: Host-associated > Plants > Phyllosphere > Unclassified | place: USA...
AAAGCCTGCTCGTCTCCTAAAGTAAAATCTGTTTCGTAATTAAAATTTATCATTTTGTATTAAAGTATTCTTGAACTTTTTGATTAAAATTCGAGCGCAAAGGTAGTGATTGTCTGTTTAATATCTCTACACTGTTTAAATATTCCAATAATGAACTTGGCAAAGCATTTGAACGATTAGTAAATTCAGCCTTATTAGTTTCAGATTGTCTTTGTGTATCTTGACCTTGTTGCTGAACTGCATTGTTTAATTTCCATAATTCTTGTTGGATATTTAATATACGTTGCAAGTTCTCATTCTTAAAACCCTTATTCAAAATCTGCTTTTCAGATTGCTTCATTTGATCTATTATAGATTTTCCTTGAGAGTCTAAACCTTTCTTTGCTAATTCTTTTTGAAGAGCTTCACGAAGTTTGACTTGCTCTTTGTAAATCTCCATGATAGCTTCAGCATCTCCTTCTCCATCTTCTCCTTCATTACCGTTCTTCTCTCCTTTTCCGTTTTTACCATCTTTACCTGAAGAACCCTTATCTCCACTTTTATTACCTTGTCCTTCTTTACCCTGACCATCTTTACCTTGACCATTTTGTCCTTGTCCAGACTTTCCGTCTTTTCCTTCTCCAGGTTTATCACCAGATTGCTGTCCAGGTTTCATACCATCTTTCATCTTATCAGCAAGTCCTTTTTGTTTCTGAATAATATCTGGCAATTGCATTCCTTGTCCATCTCCTGGTTTAGGTTTCCCCGATCCCGGTTTAGACATAGACATCTGCATATTATTTAATAAATCACTCAAGAAATCAGCTAACTTATTGGCAGATGAAACCGCATATTGTTGGTGTGAAACTCCTCTTGGAATCTGTACATCAGTTAAAGTTTCAATTGCCTTGTCCATGTTGTATTGAACGTTTCCAATTTCTTTAGTAACGTCTTCTGCTACTTTCGGATTACGTAATGAAAGTGCAAACAAACTATCATCTACATGTCTAAACTGCTGTTTCAAATTCTGCTGAATCTTGATGTTTTTTGTAAATGTAGAAGAACCCAATTTCATTGCTTTGAACTGTTTCATCACATCTTCTTGCGACAAAGAATAAGCTAAAAGATTATCCAGAATCTGACGAAGCATTGCTACATCTTCTTCTAATTGTTCTTGTTCTCCACCTTCCATTTCACTCTGCATTTCTTGAGCCATCGACTTCATTTTCTTTGCAGCACTTTTTTGTTTTGGCTTTGCTCCAGAAGTGTTCTTTTTACTCAATTCTTCAGAAGCTTTATTAAGATCATTGTCTACATCTTTCTCTTTAGAAGCATCAGACGGAATATCTAAAGGTTTCTTTAAAGTCTTATTTTCTTCTTTCAAGTCTTTTAAATCTTCCTGAATCTTATCAAAAGATTTATTTATTTCATCCTGTTTCTCTTTCGTATTTTCTTTCTCTTTATTTGATAACTGTTCCTGTTGTTCTGACAGTTTATTTAGTTTCTCAGCAACCTGTTCAGCTTTCTTAGAAACATAAAAACGCTTGGTCAACTCAACCAATTGCTCTAAATTACGAGATTGATTTTTACTAATTTGCTTGAACTTTTCCATCTTATCAAACAGCTCTTCACTGTTTAATTTATCGTTTAAGTTCTTCAACTCGTCTAATAATTTCTGATTCTTTTCTAAATCTTTCTGTGCATTATCTAAACGCTTTTGTAAATCTTCAGCAGTTTTATCTTTTTTATCATCCTTAAATTTATCTAAGTTCTGATTCATTTTCTCAGAAAATTGTTTCATCATTTCGTCTTGCTGTTTCTGACGTTTGATAAAATCATTGATCTTCTGCTGATCTTTAAATTCTAAATTATCTTTCTCTTTTCCTGTATTCTGAAGCTTATCCATTTCTGAAATCTGCTTTGTTTGGTTCTTTAAAGATTTAGATAAACTATTGATATTATTATTCTGCTGTTGTAATTCCTGATCTTGAATTTCATCTGTTGTAGCTACACGATCTGAAAATGTAGAAGACTTTGTAGACTTAAATCCGTGTGGTGCATCGTTATCAAAAACCTCAAAGTAGTACTCGTATGAAACTCCTTCTTCTACCGGAAGGTTACTTGGAAAATTAAAAACAAACTGATCAAATACTCCAGTCTTAACAGGAATGTTTCCACGCTTAGCAGACTGTGGTTTATTACGTTCATAGTATACAATTTGTAATTTTGAAAGTCCGTAATCATCACCCAATCTTCCTAGAATATAGTTCTTATCTAGCTTCAAACTATCAGGTGCAGGACCAACATTGATAGTTGGAAACTGATCTTTGATAACAGAAAGCTGATAATCTAGTTTTTCGTAGTTTTTCACCTTATCATTTGACGTAAGAATCTGATATTCTGTATTTTGATTAATATTTTTAGCCAATTTAAAGTCATTTTCAACCTTAATGAACTTAAATATTTCATTATCTCTCTTCCATGCTACTTCTTGAGTAGATTTGGTATTCATTTTCCAAGTTACAGTTGTTCCTTCTGGTACAATTGCATTTCCAGTTCCCTGAATTGTCTCTGATTTTTTCTTTAGATAAGAAGGAAAATTTAATACCATTTCGAAGTTTGCAATAGATGGAACTGTAATAACTTTCAATTCGTATTCTTCTGAAACAACTGAATTTCCTTCAAAAGAAAATTGAATATCTTGTGCTGGTTTTTCAATTTTAAATTCAAACTTTCCAGGTTGAGAAGATTCCATAAAGTAACTTTCATCACCAATATGAATCATCACATTTTCCGGAACTACATTTCCAACAGATTCCATTTTGATAACAAAATCTTTATTTTGTTCAGCTTGCAAATTCGAATTCAAAACCACAAACTTAAAAGGAGCTGGTGGTAAAAAAGCAGAATTGAAATGCACTACTCTATTCAAACTTTGAGAAATAATATTACTATTTCCTGAAATATAAAACACAGCAAAAAGTAAAATTGGAACTAAAGCCAATGGCAAATATTTTTTATTAGCTTTAAAATTGATTGCATTTCCAAATGGAATTGGTTGTAAAGAATTTGCTTTTTGCTCAATTGAAGCTAAAACCAATTCTGAACTTTCAGCATTATTTTCAGAAGACAATTGCAAAAAGTTAGTCAGCTTATCGCTCACTTCGGTAAAATGATTTCCAATAATTTTTGAAGCTTGAGTATAATCTATTCCCTTTTGAAGCTTAAATAATTTAAACAACGGAAAAATAATTAAACGAACCAAAAGGAAAACTTCAACTCCAACAAATAACCAAAATAGAAAAGTTCTTCCCAATGGTTTTAACCAAAGAAAGTACTCCACAAAAAGCGTAAACAAAAAATATAATAAACCAAAACCAGTAAAAAGTAATATCCCTTTTATCAGTTCGTTGGTATAATATTTCTTAATGAAAGCCTCTAACTTTTGATATATTGCAGATGATGTTTTCAAAATAAATCTGTTTTAATTATAACCTATAAAAGTAGTAATTATAACAATAAGTCTGAAAGTCAAAAGTCGAAAGTCAAAAGTTTAGCACACAGCTAAAAACCTTTCAGACTTTCGACTTTTGGCTTTTGACTAATATCGTATCTTTGCAACAAAATTTTAAACAAATGTCAAAGCAAGTTCGTGTGCGTTTTGCACCAAGTCCGACTGGACCGTTACATATTGGCGGAGTTCGTACTGCCCTATTTAATTATTTATTTGCAAAGAAACATAATGGTGTTTTTTATCTGAGAATTGAAGATACAGATCAGACACGTTTTGTTCCAGGTGCAGAAGCTTACATTATGGAAGCTCTTGAATGGTTAGGAATTGCTCCTGAAGAAACGGTTGGGAAAAATGAAAAATTTGGTCCATACAGACAAAGCGAACGTAAAGATTTATACCAGCAATATGCCGATCAGTTGATCAATTCTGGTTGGGCATATTATGCTTTTGATACTCCTGAAGCTTTGGATGCACATAGAAAACAACACGAAGCTGAAGGAAAAACATTTATTTACAATCACCACAATCGCGAAAAGTTAGATACTTCTCTAGTAATTTCTGCTGATGAAGTTTCCAAAAGAATTGCAAATGGCGAGCATTATGTAATTCGTTTTAAAACTCCGGTTGATGAAACATTACATTTGAAAGATATCATTCGTGGTGATGTTAAGTTTGAAACAAATCTTTTGGATGATAAAGTTTTGTTCAAAAGTGACGGAATGCCAACGTACCATTTAGCCAATATTGTTGATGATCATTTGATGGAAACTTCACATGTAATTCGTGGAGAAGAATGGTTGCCATCTATGCCACTTCACGTTTTATTATACAAAGCATTTGGTTGGGAAGCTCCAGAATTTGCTCATTTACCTTTGATTTTAAAACCAGTTGGAAATGGTAAATTATCAAAAAGAGATGGAGACAAAATGGGATTCCCAGTATTTCCTTTAGAATGGAAAACTGAAGAAGGTGTTTCATCTGGTTACAGAGAAAAAGGATTTTTCCCAGAAGCAGTTGTAAACTTCCTTGCTTTATTGGGATGGAATGATGGAACAGACAAAGAATTATTTTCTTTAGAAGAATTAGCTGAATCTTTTGACTTAAACAGAGTTCATAAAGCTGGAGCAAAATTTGATCCTGAGAAAAACAAATGGTTCAACCACCAATATTTAATAAAACAAAATGATGCAGATTTAGCAAAAACCTTCTCTCTTATTTTAGAAGAAAAAGGCATTGATATTTCTAAATATGATCTAACAAGAATTGTTTCCTTGATTAAAGAAAGAGCAAACTTTGTTTCAGAATTTTGGGACCTGACAGATTTCTTTTTCCAGGCTCCAACATCCTATGATGAAAAAGCAAGCAAAAACTGGAAAGAAGAAACTCCAACTTTGATGCAGGAACTGATTTCTGTTTTAGAAAATATCGAAGATTTTACTTCTGCAAATATTGAAGCAATCGTAAAAGATTGGTTAACTAAAAACGAAATCGGAATGGGTAAAGTTATGCAACCTTTCCGTCTAAGTTTGGTTGGAGCACTTAAAGGACCTCACCTATTTGACATTGTAGAAATCATTGGAAAAGAAGAAACAATTTCTAGAATTCAGAAAGCAATTTCTACTTTGTAAAAAATTTTACCATTAAGATATTAAGTTTATTAAGCTTTACTTGATGGTAAAAAACAAAACTTAAAAGTTCATAAAGCTAAACTTAATTTTCTTGACAAAGTTTTGACTTAATTATCTTAATGCCTTTAATGGTTTAAAAAAAACAAACGCTAAGCAACATCTCAAAAATGTTCTTAGCGTTTTTTTAATGTTTGATAATTCATTTTTAGAAGAATTTTCGTAATTTACCGAAATTCATAAATTAAACTAAATAACCATGAGTACAGCATTTATTATCATTTTAGTATTGGCATTCTTCATTTTCATGTCGTCGTTCTTTACTGTAAAACAGCAATCTTCTGTAATTATCGAACGATTTGGAAAATTTCAGAGTGTTAGAAATTCAGGATTGCAACTTAAAATTCCGATGGTTGATAGATTGGCCGGAAGAGTAAATCTTAAAATTCAGCAACTAGATGTTATCATCGAAACTAAAACTAGAGACAACGTTTTCATCAAGATGAAAGTATCAGTTCAGTTCAAAGTGATTCAAGATAAAGTTTACGAAGCATTTTATAAATTAGAATATCCGCATGATCAGATTACTTCTTATGTTTTTGACGTAGTTCGTGCCGAGGTTCCAAAACTAAAATTGGATGATGTTTTTGAAAGAAAAGATGATATTGCAGTTGCAGTAAAACGTGAATTGAACGAAGCAATGTCTACTTACGGATATGATATCATCAATACTTTGGTTACCGATATTGATCCAGACATCCAGGTAAAAAATGCAATGAACAGAATCAACGCAGCTGATAGAGAAAAAACCGCTGCTGAATTTGAAGCAGAAAGTTCAAGAATTAGAATCGTTGCAAAAGCAAAAGCTGAAGCTGAAAGTAAACGTTTACAAGGACAAGGTATTGCAGACCAACGTCGTGAAATTGCAAGAGGTCTTGTAGAAAGTGTTGAAGTTTTGAACCAAGTTGGAATTAATTCTCAAGAAGCTTCTGCTTTAATTGTAGTTACTCAACATTATGATACTTTACAATCTATTGGATCTGATACAAACTCAAACTTAATTCTTCTTCCAAATTCTCCACAAGCCGGAAGTGACATGTTGAATAACATGGTTGCTTCATTTACAGCTTCTAACCAAGTTGGCGAAATGATGAAAAAAGGAAACAAGAAAATTGAAAAACCAAAACCAACTCACAGACAATCTGGCTACGAAGATGATGTTCAACCAGATGTTCAACAATAATTAAAAAATAAAAAAGAGGCTTAATCGCCTCTTTTTCTATTTATGAACCAACCTATTACATACGGTAAAATGGTCTGTATAATTTTTACATAAGAATTTGAAAAGTAATCTGTGTAAGATGAAATAAAACCATTTACAATATTTTGCGGGGTGATACTTTCCTTTGTTTTCTGAAAACTCAAAACCAATTTCTGATAATTGATTTCTTTTTCTAATTTCAAAATTTCTAGATCTCTTTCAATCTCAGCATACGAAGAGTATTTTTTTCTTTCCATAATTAATCATTAAAAAAGATTTCTGAAAATTTCTCCAAAATTGGTCCTTCAACAAATTTGTCTTTTATAAAGAAAAGCAAAATAGTTATTACCAAATAGATTCCTCCTACTGTCAAAAATCCGAGAGCATTACTTTCAAACAAAGAACCAAAAGCATACGCTGCGGCAAAAGATCCAAAAATCATTACCATACTAAAACACAATAAAATCAAAGTAAACTTAAAGATCAAAGTTGTAGATTTCATTGCTACCTTAAAACCCCAAAGTTTATAATAAGCTAAATGACTTTCAATGTATTCTTTAGCCTGATCCTGAACTTTTTCAGTGTTTTCTTTTAATTCTTCAAAAGCCATAATTAAAATTTTAGATAAAAAAAAGCACAATACTTTCTTATAAAAATAAGCAAGTAATGTGCTTTATAAAAATATTATTTCTGAAGCTTAGCGTTATTCGCTTTTAGCTCAGCAAGTTTACTTTCTAAAAAAGTGATCACTTCTTCTGTTTTGTAACTCATATTTGAAAGTAAATCTTCATACGTTCCGTCTAAGTTTTTCTTTGCATGAGCAAACTTCTCACGTAAAACCTCTGAACTTGCATCAAATGAATCTTTCAAATTATGTTTTGCATCATCTAAACCTTCTTTAATTTTTGCTCGAGTTTTAGATCCTTTATCAGGTGCAAATAAAATTCCGATGGCTGCTCCTGCAGCTGCTGCAGCTAAAATTGCTGCTGCTGTATTTAAATTTTTAGACATGATAGTTACAATTTTAAATTATTAATAAAGATACTCATTTTTAAAATGATAAAACTTTGATTGTTTGGAATTTATAAAAAATTAACACTATTATTAATACACATAAGCTACAGCTTCGTACTTACCATCTCCTTTTTCTACAATACTAACAAATGGGTAACCATTTGAAGCCGATTTAGATTTGATTCTCATAGCAGTCTGGTTCTGATTTGCAATTGGCGGTTCACCTTTTGTCCTTGTTGAGACTCCTGTAAAACTAGCTGCCTGTTTCAGTCCTACTGTTTTTTCTTGCGGAAGAACAGTTACCATTTTGTAATCGTCTTTTGAATCTACTATTATTTTATCTGAAACTTTTTGAGTTTGTTTTGTTTCTTTATTTGTAATAGATGAAACTGCATATTTACTGATTTTGATTTCTTCAGAACTTCCGTTTAAAGAATAATAAACAAAACCATTTTCGTTTTTAATAAAATTTACATCAAGTTGTTCTCCGTTGTGTTTTGTAATTTGATGTGTTTGTGAAATTGCAACATTTGCAAATAATAATGCTAGTGTGAAATATAAAATTTTCATGATAAATTAGATTTAGATTAAAAATTGTCAGACCTGAAATTTAAAAACTAAACTTTCACTCAAATTCAACATTATGGAATTTTGTACATTATGACACTAATTGAAAAAATATTTTTTACGGGAAATATTATCAAATCTATATCATAATAAAAATGAGAACATAAAATTGTCTTCTTAGGAAATCAGTTTTGAAAATCTATTATTATAAAAATTACGAGTTTCTAAAAACAATAAATTTCAACTTAGATTCTTTTCGGCAAATTTTAATTTTTTACAAAAATCATCTCTGACTTTTGGTATTGAGTTAAAAATAGCAGTTTTATAAACAATTGTGTGTTAACAACCCGTTAAACTGACTAAAATAACAGTAAAAACTAAAATAAAGGCCGTAAATAAACAATAACTCAAAAAACGAGTTATTTATCGATCTACTATAAAAAACGTCTTAAAATCAATTTATGAAGGTTAAAATCAATCTATAAAATCTATTATTTTAATACTTTTAATCATTTTTATAAATAATAGTTAAAAACTAAAGTTTATAAAAATAAATAATAAAAATTTATATCTACAATATTAAAACCAGGCACAAAAGAAATAATAAAAAACTATCGTTTTAAATTCTACAGTCAGTTTTCTAAATAATAATTATAATCTAAATTTTAAGCTATCATAATAATAAAAATTTATAATTACAAAAAATGAAGCTAAAAATTAAAAAAATAAGAAAAAACCTTAATTTTGGTTTTTTGAGAAGAAAAATAGAACTAAAAAAGCAAAAAATAAAAATAAAGAGTTTTAAGAAACGAAAAACAAAAAAGGGTCTTCTCTACTCGACTATTTTTTATATTAGCTTAAATATAATTTATGAAAGTCACTTTTAATCTATAAAATAAATTAAAAATATAATAATAATAGATTTTATAAATAATAAACATACATAATTAAAAATATAAATTACATCAATATAAACTATAAAATAAAATTTGATAGTAAAAATGGGGAGTAAAAAAAGACTAAAATTAAAATAAAGCTTCCAAACAGACGAAAATTAAAAAAATGAATTCCTTATCCAATATATTTTTATTTTCTATTAAAATCAATTTATGAAAGCTACTTTTAATCTATAAAAACTATAAATTTTAAAAATATAATAGTTAATCTATATAATAAAAAAAAGCGCTTATAAAAGCGCTTTTCATAAATTTAGTTGATATTATTTCTTCACCATTTCAGAAAGAATTTCAATTTCTCTTTCTGAAGCATTTTTTGGTGGATTTGAATATAATTTCAAAATTTCGTCAGAAAACTGATTTCTCAAATCTTCACTTTCAATATCTCTTAAATTCAAAAGTGCTTTTGATCTAACATAAGTTGATTCACTTTTTAGAGACATTGAATATAATTTTTTGATATCTTCTTCTTCAAAATCTGTTGATTTCCAGTTTGAATATTTCAAAATAAACTGAGAAAACAACAACGAAGCCTTATTATTGTTGATATTCTTCTTTAAAGAATTCTGTAAAAGAGAAAAAGTAGAGATGTTTTTGATGTTCTCTCCTATCGCACTTTCAATTGCAATTCTTTCAGCTTTAGTTTCAACTTTAAAATATTTGTTGATATCTTTCAAAGAATTATTAATGCTGTTTTCTTCTTTTTTACCTTTTTCTTCCCAAGCATCTTTCAATCCAACAGTCTTATTAAATACTAATTTTGAAGGAGTTGAATCTTTATCAACAGTAAAATATCCTAAACGTTGAAACTGAAATTTATCTTCATTTTGAGCTGTTGATAAACTTGGTTCAACATATCCAGTAACGATTTCTAATGAATTTGGATTCACAAAATCTAAGAAATTTTTCTCTTTATAACTGTCTGGAGCTTCATCTGTAAACAAACGATCGTACAAACGAACTTCTGCTTCCAAAGCATGTTTGATAGAAACCCAATGCAATGTTCCAGATACTTTTCTTTGGCTTGCTTCTGTCCCGCTTCCGCTTAAAGAATCAGTGTCATACGTAACATGAATTTCTGTAATATTTCCATTTTCATCTTTTATAACAGATTCACCTTTAATGATATAAGCATTTTTAAGACGAACTTCTTTTCCTAAAGTCAAACGGAAAAACTTAGCTGGAGCTTCTTCCAAAAAGTCTTCTCTTTCAATATATAATTCACGAGAAAAAGGTACTTTTCTAAATCCAGCACTTTCATCTTCTTGATTATTTTCTGCTTCTAACCACTCTTCTTTTCCTTCTGGATAATTGGTAATAACCAGTTTTACAGGATCTAAAACAGCCATTACACGAGGTGCAATTTTGTTCAAATCTTCACGAATACAAAATTCTAAAACTGATACATTGATCAAATTATCACGTTTAGCAATACCAATTGTATTAGCAAAATTACGCAAAGAAGTAGCTGTATAACCACGTCTTCTTAATCCAGAAATTGTTGACATTCTTGGATCATCCCAACCGTTAACATGCTTTTCTTTAACTAGTTGCTGTAATTTTCTTTTACTAACAACGGTATGTGATAAGTTACGTCTTGCAAATTCTCTTTGCTTAGGACGAAGCTTATTATCATCAAAAATCTGATCTAAAAACCAATCGTATAATTCACGGTGAGGCAAGAATTCTAGTGTACAAAATGAGTGAGAAATTTGCTCTAAATAATCACTTTGTCCGTGTGCCCAATCGTACATTGGATAGATTTTCCAAGCATCTCCAGTTCTATGGTGATGTTTGTGTAAAATTCTGTACATGATAGGATCACGCATTAACATGTTTGTTGATTTCATGTCAATTTTTGCACGAAGAATATGAGTACCAGCCTCAAATTCACCGTTTTTCATTCTTTCGAATAAATCTAAATTTTCTTCAACAGAACGATTTCTGTATGGACTGTCAGTTCCTGGAGTAGTTGGAGTTCCTTTTTGGATCGCCATTTCTTCAGAAGATTGGCTGTCAACATACGCTTTATCTTTCTTAATTAAGAAAACTGCCCAATCGTATAATTGTTGGAAATAATCTGATGCATAACATTCTTCAGCCCAAGTATATCCTAACCATTCCACATCTTTTTTAATAGCATCAACAAATTCCTGTTCTTCTTTTTCAGGGTTTGTATCATCAAAACGTAAATTCACAGGAGATTGATAATCAATTCCTAAACCAAAATTTAAC
>Ga0308157_10009041_pt1 | contig 11151 bp, 12 predicted proteins | sample PhyBR1_FD_201035 | JGI IMG/M metagenome (GOLD analysis project Ga0308157, IMG submission 201035) | Phyllosphere microbial communities from UC Gill Tract Community Farm, Albany, California, United States - DLSLB.R1 | ecosystem: Host-associated > Plants > Phyllosphere > Unclassified | place: USA...
CTTCTGGAGCTCCAACGCTTCGATGTAAAAGCAAGTAAAAACAACATCGGGGTCAGTGCCGACATTCGGACATTTCGCTAGCGAAATGTCCGAATGTCGGCACTGACCCCGATGTTTATTCAGCCAGTTTGCGGCGGAACAGCCAGGTTTTGTCGTCCGAGGCGGCAGGCACGTAGGTGTAGCCGTCGATGTCGAACTTTTTCAGCTTTTGCGGATCGGTAATGCCTTTGACGGCTGCGTAGCGCGCCATCAGGCCACGCGCGCGCTTGGCGTAGAACGAGATGATCTTGTATTTGCCGTTCTTCCAGTCTTCGAACAGCGGCGTGATCACCGGCACCGCCAACGCCTTCGGCTTGACCGACTTGAAGTATTCCTCGGACGCCAGGTTGACCAGCGTGTCGGCGCCCTGCTCGCTCGCGGTGTTGTTCAGCGCCTGGGCAATGGTGTCGCCCCAGAAGTCGTACAGGTTCTTGCCGCGCGGCGTGCTCAGGCGGGTGCCCATTTCCAGCCGGTGCGGATGGATCAGGTCCAGCGGACGCAGCATGCCATACAGGCCGGACAGGATGCGGATGCGCGATTGCGCGTAGTCCAGCTGCTTCGGCTGTAAAGTGCGCGCATCGAGACCATCATAGACGTCGCCGTTGAAGGTCATAACCGCCTGACGCGCCTCGCTGGTGTCTTTGGTCCAGGAGGCGTAACGGGCAACGTTGAGCGCGGATAAGTTGTCGGACAAGTCCATCAGCTCACCCAGCTCGGCCGGCGAAAACTCGCGCAGGCGGTGGATCAGTTGTTCGGAGTGGTCCAGGAACGATGGTTCGGTGTGCAGCTTGGTGGTTGGCGGAGTCTCCAGGTCGAGACTTTTTGCCGGGGAAAGCACTATCAGCATAAGATTCCAAAATACATATTTACGTAACTAGCCTACATGATACCTGTTCCAAAGAAAGTCGTTATCGACACCAACGTTTGCCTCGACCTGTTCGTCTTCAACGATCCGCGCTGGGCCAAGCTGGTCAGCGCCATCGAGCGCGGCGAGATCGAGGCCGTTACCCGTTCCGATTGCCGCGACGAGTACAACATCGTGCTGCACTACAAGCACCTGCCGCTGGACGACGATAGCCGCCCCCTCGCCGCCGCCCGCTTCGACGCGCTGATCAAGGTGGTGGCGCCGCCCGAGTCCGGCATCAAGCTGCCGGTGTGCAGCGACAAGGCCGACCAGAAATTCCTCGAAATCGCCCGCGACGCCCAGGCAGAAGTGCTGATCACCAAGGACAAGGCGCTGCTGAAGCTGGCCCGCCGGCTGGCGCGCGAAGGCATGTTCAAGGTGATGTTGCCAGAGAAGTGGATTGCGCTAGAATAGGTCATCTGTCCATAACAACGCCTCTGCCGATGACGCCTCAACTGACGACACGCCTGCCCGCAGTCGGAACCACCGTATTCACCCGCATGTCCCAGCTGGCCGCTCAGGCCGGCGCCGTCAACCTTGGCCAGGGCTTTCCGGATTTCGGCTGCGAGCGCAGCCTGCTGGCCGCCGTCAATGACGCCATGCAGGCCGATTTCAACCAGTATCCGATGATGAGCGGCGCGCCGGTGCTGCGCCAGGCCATCGTCGCCAAGATCGCCGCGCTGTACGGGCACGAATACCACGTCGACAGCGAAATCACCATCACCGCCGGCGCCACCCAGGCGCTGACCACCGCGATCTTCTGCTGCGTGCATCCTGGCGACGAGGTGATCGTCATTGAGCCGGTGTACGACAGCTATGTGCCGGCGATTACGCTGGCCGGCGGCGTGCCGGTGCTGGTGGAAATGGAAGTCGGCGCCGATGGCTATACCGTGCCGTGGGCCAAGGTGGCTGCCGCCGTCAACGGCAAGACGCGCCTGATCGTCATCAACACGCCGCACAATCCCACCAGCACCGTGCTGCGCGCCGCCGACATGCAGGCGCTGAGCGACATCGTGCGCGGCACCGATGTGCTGATCCTGTCGGATGAAGTCTACGAACACATGGTCTATGACGGCCAGCGCCACGAATCGGTCAGCCGCTATCCCGAACTGGCGGAGCGTGCTTTCGTGGTGTCCAGCTTCGGCAAGACGTACCACGTCACCGGCTGGAAGATCGGCTATGTGGCGGCGCCGGCGCCATTGATGGCGGAATTCCGCAAGGTCCATCAGTACAACGTTTTCAGCGTCAATACACCGATGCAGCATGGCATCGCCAGCTATATGGCCGATCCAACACCGTATCTCGAACTGCCAATGTTTTATCAGCGTAAGCGCGACCTGTTCCGCGATGGCCTGAAAAAATCGCGTTTTGAGTTGTTGCCAGCCGACGGTACCTACTTTCAATGCGTGCGCTACGATAAAATCTCATCACACACGGAAGCCGAATTCGCCGAATGGCTGACCACCGAGATCAAGGTGGCGGCGATTCCTGTATCGGCGTTTTATCAGCAAGGCAAGGAGTCCGGCATCGTGCGCTTCTGCTTTGCTAAAAAGGACGAGACACTGGCATTAGCGCTGGAGCGCCTGGCCCAAGTTTAAGATCGGGATGGACATGTCCGACACCAATCCAAATAATGAATCGCCGTCGGCGCTGCATCAGCTGAACCTGTGCAATCGCCGCCTGGAGAGCCTGCTGCACAATCTGCGCAACGAGCACAATGCCGAGGGCGAGATGCGTGACATCGCCGCCGATGTGATACGCGCGGTCGAAATCAATCCCGACGTGGCGCTGGCCTGCATCTTCCTCAGCCAGATCAATGGCACTTATGCGGTGCGGCACTGTATCGAGACGGCGGTGGTGACGGTGGTGATTGCGCGCAGCATGCAGATGAGCGCCGCCAGCACGCTGACGGTGACTGCGGCCGCGCTGACCATGAATGTCGGCATGCTGCGCCATCACGAGGGTTTCCAGAACAAGAATGCGCCGCTAAGCAAGGAAGAAATGGCCATCGTGCGCCGTCATCCGGAGGAAAGCGCGGACATGTTGCGCTGCGTTGGCGTGGATGACGATGACTGGATTTCCTGCGTGCTGATGCATCACGAAAACGATGAGGGCAGCGGCTATCCGTCAGGTATCGCCAGCCCGGAAGTGACGCTGAACGCCAAGCTGCTGAGCTTTGCGGATCGCTATTGCGCGCAGGTGTCGGCGCGCAATTACCGCAAGTCGATCCTGCCCAGCCTGGCGCTACGCAATCTGGTGGAGGATAAGGCGGCGCCGGTTGATCCACATCTGGCCGCCTGCTTCAAGCGCGAGCTGGGCGACTTTCCGCCGGGCTGTCTGGTGCGGCTGGATGGTGGCGAGATTGGCGTGGTCAGCCGCCGTCAGGGCTGTAGCAACGGTTTGCAGGTGCACTACCTGCGCGATGCTGCCGGCGCGATGATGACGCCGGCGCAGCCGCGCTGCTGCAATACCGGCCTGGGCGGCATCTCCGAGGGCCTCAGCGAGGATCAGGCCGCCACCCGCTTCAGCATGAAGCAGATCTGGGGCGCGCAAGCCAGCCTGTAATCAGCGCGACAGTTGGTCCAGTTTGCGGTCGACGAAGGATTTCAGTTCCGGTGTCAGGCCGATGCCGCTGCGTGCATGGCGATAAGCTTCGCGCGCTTCCGGCAGGTGCTGGTCCGCTTGCAGCGAAATTCCCAGGCCCATCCACCATATCGCATTGTCCGGCGCGATTGCCAGCGCGTTGCGGTACTGTTCCGCTGCTTCGGCATGACGCTGTTCACGTTGCAGCACGCCGGCCAGGAAGCCGAGGTATTCGGCATTGTTGCCGGCGTAGGGCAAGGTCTTCAGCAAGGTATCCAGCGCGGGGCCGCCCTTCTCCAGTTGCAGACGCGCCAGGATGATAGCCAGGCCGGGCTGGCGGGCGTCGATGCCCAGCGCCAGGCGCAGTTGGCGGATGGCGTCGTCGGTGCGGCGGTTTTCCAGCAGCAGGCTGACATAGGTTTGACGCGCGGCGTCGTTGCGCGGATCGATTTCGACGGCCTTGTCCAAGTCGGCCAGCGCAGCGTTGATGCGGCCTTCCTGCAATGCCGCCAGTGCGCGGCGGTAGCTGTTTTCCGACATTTGCTTCGGCGTCAGCTCGCGCACGACTACGCCTTCAGATTTGGCTGCCGACGCGGCTTTACGTTCGCGAGCTGCCTCCGATGGCGCAGCCAATTCCGTCGCCGCGCTGCTCGATGCGCGTAGCACACGCGGCGCGCGCTCAACAGCCGCCCGCGCCGGCTTGGCCGCCTCAGGCGCGCTGTCCGCCAGCTGTGGCGTGGACGCGTCAACCGGCGACTTGATCGACACCGGCGTGCTGTGCGCCAATTGCGGCGTGGCCGCATCGGTAGGCAACTTGGTCGAAGCAAGCGCGGCATCCTGGTGGCTGCCTACGGCCGACGCTGGCGTGGCATCCCGGTGGCTGCCTACGGCCGACACTGGCGTGGCGCCTGGCTGGCTGCCCGTGGCCGACGTGGGCGCAGGCGCGCTGCCCGGCTGACCGGCTGCTGGCACCGCCGTGCGTGGCGGTCGATTATCGACGATCTTGGGCGCCGGTCCAGGTGGCGGCGCGCTGTGCGACTGCCAATACTGCCAGCCATACCATCCGCCCGCCGCCAGCACCAGCACGCCGGCAGCAGCGCCGCCAATCAGCAAAGGCCGCCGATCCCGCTCCGTCACAGGCACGGCCTTCACTTCCTGCTGGTGCACAGCATCCTCCCCGGCGCCGCCGCGCGCGTCCAGGTCCTGCAGCATTTTATTAATCAAGCTCATTTGGTCAGCGCCCAGGTCAAACCGCAAGCGGCGATGAGCAAGCTTACACCCGCCGCCATCCAAGGCCAGCGCACGCCGCGCGCGGCCGCCACCGTATCGCTGGCCGCGAGGCTGACGTGACGCCCGCTCACCTGCTGCTTGCCCTCGCCAAAACACAGCATCAGCGACTTGTTGGCCATGATGTTCACCAGACGCGGAATCCCGCCGCTGGCCTTGTACAAACGCGAAATCGCCGCCCGGCTGAACAGCCGTCCGCCGGTATAGCCCGCCACCCGCAAACGATGCGCGATGTAATACTCGATATCATCGCGCGACAGCGGCCCCAGGTGATAATGAAACGTGATGCGCTGCGCCAGCTGGCGGATCGCATTCGCCTGCAAATGCTGATTCAGCTCAGGCTGGCCAAACAGCACGATCTGCAACAGCTTGCGCTTCTCGGTTTCCAGATTGGTCAGCAGGCGCAAGGCTTCCAGGCTCTCGGTCGGAATCGCCTGCGCCTCGTCCAGCAGCAACAGCACCTGCTTGCCTTCGCGCGCCAGATCCATCAGGCGATTGGTGATCGACTTCAGCAACTGGTGCTGGTCAACGTCCTTCTCCAGCGGCACTTCCAGCTCATCGGCGAGCGCCAGCATCAGCGTGCGCGGCTCCAGGTAGGGATTCGGAATATACGCCGTCACGAAATCCGGGCCGATGGTGGCGATGAATTTCCGGCACAGCAGCGTCTTGCCGGTGCCCACCTCGCCGGTGATCTTGATGAAGCCCTCGCCGCTCTTGGCTGCCACCAGCAGGGTATTCAACGCCTCCTGCGAATGCGGGCTGGTGAAGAAATAGCTGGTATCCGGCGTGATGCTGAACGGCGCTTCACGCAGGCCAAAGTGTTTGCTGTACATGATCAGTTGCGCCCCCCGGCGCGGCCAGGGTCCAGTTCCTTCATGCGGCGACCGCTATCCAGCAAATCGCGATTCCAGTCGGATGAGGTTTCCACGATGGTCGGCTTGATCAGCACCACCAGTTCGCGCTTCTGCACCACTTCGCTCTTGCTGCCGAACAGCGCACCAATCACCGGCACCTTGGCCATGCCCGGCAGGCCGGAGTTATCGGTGGTGGTGGCCTGACGCATCAGGCCGCCGATCGCCACCACCTGGCCGTTCTGGCCACGCACCATGCTGTCCATTTCCGATGTCGACGACGCCGCCAGCGGCAGGTTGTAGTTGCCCAGCGAACCAAGATTCAACGATTTATTGATGGTCGATACCTGGCTCACCGATGGGTGCACGTGCAGGATGATGTTGCCTTCGTCATCGATCTGCGGCGTCACATCCAGCACCACACCCGAGAAGAACGGCTGCAGCGTGACCGTCGGCGACGTCACGCCGGTGCCGTTGCCGGCAGTGCTGGTGGTGGTGCTGACGCCGGTGACGTAGAACTCGTCGGTGCCGATCTTCAGCAGCGCCTTCTGGTTATTCAGCGTGGCGATGCGCGGGCTGGACAGCACATGCACCGTGCCCTGCCCTTCAAGGAAGGAAATCAGCGCAGCGAAATTACTGGTCTGGAACGCCAGGCCCAGCAGCGTGCCCGCCGCATCGGCCGAGGCGCCGATCAGGCTGCCGGGCGTGGCGCTAACGCCAGCTTTGCCGGTGCTGCTCAGCGGCGTTCCCTGCGGCCCCAGCGTGGCGCCCGGCTGCAAGGTACCAATCGAGAAATGCTTGCCGAACGCCGCCCAGTTGACGCCACTCTGGAAGTTGCTGTTCAGCTCCACCTCCAGAATCTTGGCTTCCAGGATCACCTGGCGGTCAACGGACAGCTGGGTGGCGCGCAGATACAGGTCCACATTGCGCAATTCATCCGGCATCGCGCGCACCACCAGCACGCCGGACTGCGGGCTGATGGTGACGCTGCGTCCATCCTTGCCGACGGTGACAATGGCTTCCAGCGCCGACTTCAGCTCCAGCCAGAAATCGCTTTCCGAGACGGTGGCGACATTGGCCGAGTCACGCTGGCTCTGACTGCCGCCGGGATTGTTGGGATCGTTGCTGTTATTGTTGTTATTCGTATTGTTATTGCTGTTGCCGTTGTTCTGACTGCCGCTATTGCTGGTGCCGGCATTGGCGACCGATGTCGACGATACGCGCAGGCTGGACTGTCCCTTGCGCACTGCGGTCAGGTAGTTAATCTTGAACATCTTGGTCTGCATGGTCAGCGGACGGATGTAGATGCGCGTGCCTTCCACCTTGTAGTCATAGCCATACAGTTCGCGGATCGCGTCCAGCGCCTCGAACAGCGTCACGTCCTTCAGGTTGGCGGTGATATTGCCGGTGACTTCCGGGTTGATCAGCATGTTGTAGCGGGTGCCCGCAACAATCGAGTTGTAGAACTGCTGCACCGGCACATTGTTGAACGAGACGTTGAAGCGCTCCTCCAGCACCACGCGCGCCTTCGGCAGTTGTTCGCTCAGTTGCGACACCGGCGGCAGCAAGGCGGCCGACACGGCTTCGTTCTGCGTCACCGTGGCAGGCTTGGCGGCGGCGGCGCTCACTTCGCCGCTGATCTTGTCGTAGGTGTCGCGCGTGGACGCGGTCTGGCAGCCCCCCAGCAGCAGCATGGAGGTCGCGAAAGCGATGGTCAGGATATTTTGCATACTCGTTCTTCGCATTTAATGTGCGGCTTTCTTGGCCGCTTCGGGGAACAGCGTCAGGATCTGCTTGTTCCTGCCGTTTTGCAGCACCACCTGGTTCTTGCCGACCTGGACCAGCGTGGCGCCGTTGAATTTTTCGCCCCTGCGCACGGTCTGGCCGTCGATCACCGCCACCTGGCGGCCGTTCGCGCCGATCAATACCGATTGCAGCACAGGGCCCCGGGACACCTGCACATCCGCCTCACTGGCGGGCAGCAGGCGCGATTCCGGCGGGGGCTGGGTCGGATCGGTCAGCGTTTGCGCGCTGGCGACGCCGGACATCATCATCAGCAGCAGCAGGCTGGGGCTCAACGCGCGTTTCATAGTTTCATCCATTTCTGGTCGAGGCTCAGCGTGTACAGCGTCAGCGTCAGACGCGAATTCGGATACTGCTGCGCGTCCAGGTGGGCCTTGCCCCAGAACAGCTGCACCGGCAGCGATTCCAGCGCATCCATATAGCCGACCATATCCAGGTAGCTGCCTTGCAATACGATCTCGACGCCGTGACGGTACAGCAGCTCACGCGGCTTGCGCGGCGCGACCGCAGTCTTGGCGCCAGCGGCGACCGGCGCAGCTGATGCTGTTGGCGCGGCTGAAGCGGCCGGCGGCGTCGCAGCATTGGCCGGTTGCGCCGCCTCGTTCAGACCGGCGACCGGCAAGGTCTTCATCGATACCAGCTTCAGTTTGCCATTGCCGCGCAACAGATGCTCCAGCAAAGGCGCGATCTTGTCCGGCGCCACCAAGCCTTTTTGCACTGCCATCAGGCCGGCGCTGGTGGTGTCGATTTCCTGCCGTATCTCGGTCAGCCGCTCGCGCGTGCTGGCGTCCGGATCAATCACAAAGGTTTGCGCCTTGGCGCTGATTTCAGCATCGATGCCGGCGATCTGGTTTTGCTGGCTCTTGATCTGCAAGCTCAGCACCTTCTGCCGGCTCAGCAATGGCTCCACCGACACCGTGTAAATCAGGAACAGGATGGCAGCAACTACTGCCGCGAAGATCATCGCGCGTTCGCGCAGCGTCATCGCATCCAGCTTGCTGCTGAGCTTAATCCATTGTTGCAGCAATTGCTCTTTCATTTGGCAGCCTCCTGCGCTGGCGTCGATTGCAGGCTGAACTCAACGAACGACACCGCCGCCGGTGCAACCGGTGCCGTGTCTGCCGGTGCTGGCGCAGCAGCCGCTTGCGACGGCGGTGCGTCCGGCCGGCCGATATCCAGGCTGGCGAAAGCCTTGCCGTGCATGACGCGCTCGCCGGTCAGGCGGGCGATGTAGTTCGGGATCAGCGTCGCTTGCATGGCCCTGCCCTGCACGCCGATGTCGGTGCCGGCGCCGCTGATGGTGACGCCGGTGAGCCACAGGCCGTTGACGTTCTGGCGCGAGAAGGCGCGGAAGTATTCAGCATAGCCGCTGGTGTTGCCCAGCGCGCCGCCTTGCAGCACCGCCGAGACATCGCGTAATGCTTTAAGCTCGGCTTCGGCATCATTCAGATCGGCCTGTAACACGGCGTCCGGAGCGCGCGGCGCAAACTGCGCATTGGCACGTATCAATTGCTGCTCGCGTTTGGCCAGCGTGGCCTTGCCTTCGTTGGCTAATTGCTCCAGCTCGTCCACATTGTTGGCGGCGTACCAGTTCAGCAGCAGCGCACCGGCGATGATGACGCCCAGCGCCTCAGCCATTGACAAGGCGGTGAAAATCTTCTTCTGCTTGAGGAAGATCGGATTGAACAGGTTGATCTGCTGGCTCACAGCGTCACCTCCTCATGCCGAAGGGCCGCGCCCAGCGTCAGGAAGAAACGCTGTTGCTGGGCGGCGTCCTTCAATTCCGGTGCTTTGGAGAGGTCGAACACTTCGTCCAGCGTCATGGCTTCCACCGGCATGTACAGATTGGAGGCCAGGTGTTCGTGCAAGCCCTCGGCGCCAGTGGGCGCCAGCAGCAGCTTGAGCACATTCACGTAAGAGAATTGGCGATCAAAGTGATCCAGCGAGCGTTGCAGCTCCAGCGTGATCTTGTCGAACTGCGCTTGCTGGCGGTCGGAATCGCGCTCCAGCAATTGCTCCAGCGTGACGTCGATGCGGCGCGACAGGTACAGCTCGGCCTTGTAGGTGATGGTCAGCAGGCCGCCGTCGGCGTCGAAGGACAGCATGGCCAGGCCACGGCCGTCGGTTTCCAGCAGGGCCGAGATATTCCGCTGCGCCATTTCGGGAATGTCGATGACGTTCAGGTCCAGCTTGGCTTCGCCGAACAGCGTCTGACGCGACTGGATCAGCGTGTTGCGCGCGGCAATCGCAAACATCGAGTGGCCGCGCGATGGCGCGTTCGTATCGACCGGGATGTCGAGCACGTCGATGGTGGCGTCGTCGATATGGAAGTCCAGCATATCCTTCAAGCGCCAGCGCACGGCGGTTTTCAGCTCATCCTGCGGCACGTTGGGGGCGTCGACCATCAGTAGCTGGTATTCGCCGCCGCTGAGCATGGTGCCGCATTGATAGGTGCCGGCCTTCAGCTCCTTGTTCAGGCGTTCCAGCGTTTCAGGCGACAAAGCGATGTCCGCCGGATAGAAGGCGGCCATTTCCACGACAGCCTTGGCGTCGCGCACGCGCTGCACACGGCCAGTACAAACGCCGTCGCGCAAGAAGGTGACTGTCAGCCAGCCGTCCGATTTTTTAGTTCTTTTAAAAAAACCCATATCTCAACACACGAGGTTTACGCGCTAGACGCTTGATTATATTCAACTTCCGCTGCAAAACATGCCTAAAATGACAATCCTGCTGCAAAAATACACACATTCCCACACCATTGCAGCTTTATAGCTGCGCGCGGATCACCCGCTGCACATAGTCCTGCCCCGGCGCGTTGTTCGGGCAGGCACCGTTGACGGGCTGATTGCAGGCGGTGGACTCGATGCTCACATGCCACGCCGTCTGGTCATTCGGACTGCGATCGCCGACGCCGCCGCCATCCACATCGCACGTCACGCGTACCGTCACGGTAAATCCTGACAGCGTGGCAGCCGGCGGAACAAAGCTGATCGGCGCCGGCGGATTGGCCGTGCCAGGCGCAGCCGGGCAACCGAATGCGACCGATGGCTGCGCTGGACTTTGACTGCGCATGCCGCGATAAGCGGCCCATTCAACGCCGGCCTTGGCCGCCTGGTAGGCGCGCTGGGCCTGTACATCTCTTGCTGATGCATCTTGCTGCGAGGTGCTCAGCGATACCACGGCCACCGCCAGTCCGGCCACGACCACCAGCAGAAAGATGGCGGTAACTATGGCGACACCAGCCGATTTGCGGCGCGTCGACAGACGCATGAATGTGCTTGGTTTCATGGCGTGTTGTTCACCTGGATTTGCTGGGCCAGCGTGGCGGTTTCCAGGCCATTGCCGCCGCTGCCCGGGCTTGGACGCGCCAGCGCAATGGCAATCCCGACCAGGGCCGTATTCCGGTTGGCGAGCTGCTGCACGGTGAACGAGCAACCCCGCACGTTGTCGGCCATCAGCGAGGCGCTGACATTCGCGCTGCCGTTCATTGTCGCCACATTCGGCTGGTTGGGAAGGAAGCCATAATTCGTGTAGCGCGTCAGTGTGCCCGTGCCGCTGGCATTCTCCACGCAGGCAAACGTAACAGGCTGCCGGGCAACGATGAAACGTTTGCCTGGCGAAGAGATGGCGCCGCTGGCAAATGTGTTGGCCGTCAACGTAATCACCTTGCCATTCACACCGGAC
>Ga0308157_10009042_pt1 | contig 11150 bp, 12 predicted proteins | sample PhyBR1_FD_201035 | JGI IMG/M metagenome (GOLD analysis project Ga0308157, IMG submission 201035) | Phyllosphere microbial communities from UC Gill Tract Community Farm, Albany, California, United States - DLSLB.R1 | ecosystem: Host-associated > Plants > Phyllosphere > Unclassified | place: USA...
TGCGTGCAGAACCAGTACAACCTGGCCCACCGCGGCGACGACGCGCTGATCGACACGCTGGCTGCGCAAGGCGTCGCCTACGTGCCGTTCTTCCCGCTGGGCGGCTTCACGCCCCTGCAATCGGACACGCTGACGCAAGTGGCGGCGTCGCTGGGCGCCACGCCGATGCAGGTAGCGCTCGCGTGGCTGCTGCAGCGCGCGCCCAACATCCTGGTCATCCCGGGAACCTCATCGGTGGCGCACCTGCGCGAGAACGTGGCGGCAGGCGCGCTGCGGCTCGATGCGCAGGCCCTGGCGGCGCTGAACGCGATGTGAGGCAGCAGCGCTGCCGCGGCGCGGCCTAGTCGGGCGTGTTTTTGCGGCCGGGCAGCTTGTCCAGCCATTTGACGGCGGCGCGGGTATTGGCCTTGAGCGCGTAGTCCAGCGTGGCCACCTGCTCCTCCACCGCCTCCTGCAGCATGCTGGCCGGGTTGGCCGCCTCCAGCTTCAGGTAGGCATCGGCCTCGCCGTAGTCGCGGTGGATCTGCATGCCGGCCTTCTTGGCGATATGCATCATGGTCTGGTTGGACGACAGGCAGTGCATATAGAGCGTGTCGACGTCGTTGTTGCGGCAGTGGATGGCGGCGCGCTCGAACAGCTTGGAGCCTATGCCCAGCCCGCGCGCCGACTTCGACACCGACACGCCGAACTCCGCCACGCGCTCCTTCTCGGTGGCCGACTTCTTGGTTTCCTTGGGCGCAAACGCCAGGTGGCCCACGGCCACCAGCTTGAACACGCGGTTGTAGACGCCGAACACCATGTCGCGCGAAAAGTCGATGCCCTGCGCATACTTGGCGACCTGCTCGTCGCCCAGGTAGGAGCCGAAGCGCAGCAGGCGGTCGCCCCGCTCCAGCGCCAGGAAATGCTTGAGCATGCGCCGCCGGTCGCGCTCGGCCAGCTCCTTGACCATCACGGTCGGCCGGTACTGGCCGCCCTTCAGCCAGCGCCGCAGCGGATTGCGAAACATGTTCAGTCTGGTCACTCATCACTCCCTCGCCGCGCGTTGTGCGGCGCAGCATGATGTCCCATTGTATCCGAATTGAAAAACGAAAATCGAGGCCTGCCTCTAGCGTGAGCAATTATGGTTCGACATTGCAATTTTAGTGAAGATTGGGCAAAAGGGAAACGCGCTGTGTAGCAAGTGTTTGGCATCCAAATGCCGCGACTTCGTCTGTCCTTGACGCGTCGCAACCCGCGCGTTTACGCCTGAGCAACAATGCTTTGAGTAACCATCAACCACTTGGGAGGCACTTATGGCAATCGACGTGTACCTGCAAATCGATGGAATCAAAGGCGAATCGGCGATTCAGCGCACCAAGGCTGGATTGAGATTACTTCTGCACACTGGGGCGTGACGCAGCCCAAGAGCGCCACTGCCTCTACAGGAGGTGGCCACACTGCCGAAAGGTGCGAGCACCGCACGCTGTCGCTTACCAAAGTTGCAGACTTGGCGTCCCCGATCCTGATGCAGACATGCTCAATGGGTCGCACGATTCCCAAAGCAAAGCTTGAATTCATGCGGGCTGATGGATTGGGCATGCCCGTCAAATACTATGAGGTCGAACTCGAAAATGTCCTCATCAGCAATATGGATCAAGTGGCTGACGAGGGCAATATCCTGAATGATTCCTTCGGTCTGCGCTTTGCCAAAGTGAGATGGAAGTATACGCAACAGAAAATCGGCGGCGGCGCCGGCGGCAATATGGCAGGCGGATGGGATTTATCGATCAACCGAATTGCATGAGGGAGCGGACAATGCTTGAAGTCCAACCCAAGGATACACGCGGCTATTTCATGTTGCCGCAAGCCCCCGAAGACGCAAGCTACTACGTGTACGGAAATGTCGGCGGCAGGGAAAGCACCGGGCATTTGGCACAATATGCCCACTCCAACCTGCTGTCGCTGATATTTTACGTCGAACGGGAATGGCAAGCTATATCTGATCGTAAGTTTGGTATCGGAAACATCAGCATTGATGGCGGGCTTCCGTATGACAAACACAAGAGCCATCAAAAAGGTATCGAAGTAGACTGCCGCCCCATCCGAAAGGACCAGCTTACTGGCCAAGCCGCCCGTGTCTCACGCTTTGATGATGTCTATGATTGCGAACAGACGATCAAGCTCATTCGGCTATTCGTCGAGCACCCCATGGTAAAAGTCGTGTACTTCAACGATGACAAGGTACAGCAAGCACTAGGAGGCCGCGTCCGCTCATTAATCGGCCATGACGATCACTTTCACGCCGAGGTCCGGGAGCCAAAATGAAAATCAATGCTGTATTAGTGGTCTGCGCTCTTGCAATTTTTTCCGACGTTCGTGCTGGCGAGAAGAAATCAGATGAATGGGAAGGTGCGCCGCCAAAACCATTGAACGGAGACTACCAAGTCTATGGTGGCACTTTATCCGAAATGCTTCCGCCGACAAAAAAAGACAGGAAAATAGCCTTCATGTTTAAAGGGGGGCTCGCAAGAGACTTGTTCAACCAGATCGGCCCCGACTCGAAGGATACCTGTAGCGCAGCCAATGATTACAGGGAAAGAGCGCGCGGCGACATTTCCTGCACCTACACTTCGGCCCAAGGATACGCATGCTATCTAGGGCTCAACGTTGTCACTGGAAAGAGCACTCAGGGCTCGACCTGCTAGGCTGAAGTCAGTACTCCTCGTCCTCGCTGGCGCCGATTGCGGTGCGGACAGCGCCGACGCGGGCGCGGTGGACCAGTTCGGGGATGCGCTGCGGATTGCCGGCGCTGCCCTGGGCGATTTCACCGGCGTTCACGGCGCGCGCGGCGGCCAAGGCGGCTTCCAGGTGCGCCAGCTGCGGGAAGGGCTTGTCACGGAAGCTGACGCCGTTGCCTTCGCGGCCGCGGGAATCGCATTCGGTGGCCAGCAGCATCTGCGTGAAGCGGGCCGGCTTGCGGAAGGCGTCGCAGCGCTCCAGCAACTTGACGATGGTGTTCGGGCGCAGCTGCAGTGCGCGGCCCACGTTGCCGTGCTCGCGCGCCGTCATCACGGCCAGGTCGCGGCATTCGCTGGGCACCTTCAGGCGCTTGCACACCTGCTCCACCAGCTTGGCGCCGTCGCCTTCGTGGCCATGGTGCGACGGCCATTTTTCCGGCGGCGTGAGGCCTTTGCCCAGGTCGTGCATCAGGCAAGCGAAGCGCACCGCCAGCTCGTGGCCGCGCGCGGCGGCGTAGTCCACCACCAGCTGCATGTGCACGCCGGTGTCGATTTCTGGATGGTGCGCCTCCGGCTGCGGCACGCCCCACAGCGCGTCCAGCTCGGGCAGGATGCGCGCCAGCGCGCCGCAGTCGCGCAGCACTTGCAGCATGCGCGAGGGTTTCTGTTCCATCAGCCCGCGCGACAGCTCCTGCCACACGCGCTCGGGCACCAGCGCGTCCACTTCGCCCTGCTCCGCCATCTGCCGCATCAGCGCATTGGTTTCGGGGGCCACCGTGAAGTCCGGGTAGCGCGCGGCGAAGCGGGCCACGCGCAGGATGCGCACCGGGTCTTCCGCGAACGCGTCCGACACGTGGCGGAAAATGCGCTGTTCGATGTCGCGGCGGCCGTGGTACGGGTCGGTCAGCGTGCCGTCTTCCGCCTTGGCGATGGCGTTGATGGTGAGGTCGCGCCGCACCAGGTCGTCCTCCAGCGTGACATCGGGCGAGGTGTGGAACACGAAGCCCTTGTAGCCGGGCGCGGTCTTGCGCTCGGTGCGGGCCAGCGCGTATTCCTCCTGCGTCTTCGGATGCAGGAACACCGGGAAATCCTTGCCCACCGGGCGGAAGCCCTGCGCCAGCATGTCCTCCGGCGTGGCGCCGACCACCACGTGGTCGTGGTCCTGCACGGGCAGGCCGAGCAGCTCGTCGCGCACGGCGCCGCCCACCACGTATATCTTCATCGCGATTCCCTTAACCACCGTCAGTCCGGCATTTCCGCGTCGTGCTGGGGGCAGGTTTCGGTTTCGGCCAGCGCTTCGGTCACCCAGCGCGCCACGGCGGCATGGGCGCGCACACGCTCGCAGTAGGCGTTCAGCGCGGGCGGCAGCACCACGCCGTAGGTCTTGAAGCGCATTACCACCGGCGCGTAGTAGGCGTCGGCGATGGAGAAGTCGCCGAACAGGAATTCGTGGTGGCCGAAGCGGCTCAGGCACTCTTCCCAGATTTCGCTGATGCGGCCGATGTCGGCCTGGGTGCCGGGCGTGCGGCCCTTGCCCGGGTAGCTGCCCTTGATGTTCATCGACATGGAGTTGCGCAGGCTGGAGAAGCCCGAATGCATTTCGGCGCAGACCGAACGCGCCATGGCGCGCGCGGCCACGTCCTGCGGCCACAGGTGCTTTTCAGGGAATTGCTCGGCCAGGTATTCGCAGATGGCCAGGCTGTCCCAGATCGTCATCTCGCCCGCCAGCAGCACCGGCACGCGGCCGCAAGCCGAGTACTCGGCGATCTTGTTGCCGGTGTCGGCCTGGTCCAGCAGCACGCGCACTTCCTGGAAGGGGATGTTGAAGGCGGTCATCGCCACCCACGGCCGCATCGACCACGAGGAGTAGTTCTTGTTGCCGATGACGAGGGTCAGGCCGGGCTCGCGCGCGGCAGCCAGGGTTTGCGTCAGCGTGGGATCCAATACGGTGGTTTGCATATCTGTTCCTGGTTTTTTTTTGATTTATCGGCCGCCGAAGGTGGCTTCGCTGCGTTCCTGCTCCGTGTAGCCTTTCGGCCCGACGGTGCCCAGGCGCGCCTTCAGCGACTGCGGGCGGCCTTCGAACAGGGCGGCGTAGTAGGTGGCGTTGGACATCACGTTCTTCACGTAGACGCGGGTTTCGAAATAGGGGATCGACTCGATGAAGACCGCGCTCTCCATCGGCTTGTCCAGCGTGGAGCGCCAGGTGCGCAGGCGGCCCGGCCCGGCGTTGTAGGCGGCGGTGGCCAGCACCTGCGAGCCGTCCATGCTGCCCAGCACCATGTTCATGTAGTTCGTGCCCAGCATGATGTTGGTCTTCACGTCGGTGATGGCGTCCTGCACGAAATCGGTCACGCCTATCTTCTTGGCCACCCAGCGCGCGGTGGACGGCATGACCTGCATCAGGCCGGAGGCGCCGGCGTGCGACTGCGCGTCCATGATGAAGCGCGATTCCTGGCGGATGATGCCGTACACCCAGGCCTTGTCCAGGCCCAGCGTCTGCGTGGCCGGATGCATGATGTCGTCGTGCGGCGAGGGGTAGCGCTGGGTGTAGTCGACCTGCACCCGGGTGCGGTCGGAGGTGTTCACCATGCGGTCCAGGATATGGTTCTGGCGCGCGAATTCGGCGGCGGCCAGGTGGCCGCGTTCGTCCAGGCTGCGCAGCTCCCAGTTCCACTCGCGCGTGCCTTCGAAGCGCAGGCGCATGCCGAAGAACTTGAGCGCGCGCTGGAAGCCGGGGCGCTCGCCGATGGCGGCCACCTCGGCCGGCGCCAACGGCGCGCCCGGCGGCGGAATCGAGATCAGCTTGCCCAGTTCCTCCTGCGCCAGCAGGCCGTAGAAACTGGACTGGTCGCTAATGCCGCGCAGCAGCTGGGCCGCTTCCGGCGTGGGATGGGCAGCGCCGGTTTCCGCCATCAGCGCGCGGGCGCGCCAGTAGATCCAGGCCGGGTCGGTGCGCAGCGCTTCCGGCATGGCGGCGATGTTCTTCTTGACCTGCTTCCAGTCGCCGCTGCGCAGCGCGATGCGGGTTTTCCACTGGTGCTGGTCGATGGACAGCGGCGCGCCTTCGGACTTGCGCCAGTAGCCGGCGGTCTCCGGCGACAGCGAGTAGGAGGACTGCAGCGCGACGGCGGCCCAGCCTATGGCCTGTTCCTGCGCGCTCAGTTTGGGGGCGGCTTTTTCCAGCGCCAGCACGGCCAGCTTCATGCTGGTCTTGGCGGCGCGGCCCACGGCCACCAGGAAGGTTTCATGGTCCACCCGGCCGGCGCCGGGGCCTTTGGCGATGGCCACCAGCGGCAGGTCCACCGCCTGCGTGATCTTCTTGTCCACCCCGCCCAGCAGCAGGATGGCGCGGCGCGCCTGGCCGGTGGCGTTGAACTCGCCCGACAGGCGCACTTGCGCCCACACGTCCTCGGCGCTGAACTGGCCGGCCTGGAACAGCGTGGCGATCAGGCCCGCGCAGGCTTCGCCGTAGCCGTTCGGCGCGGTCAGCAGGGCGCGTGCGTCGTCCGCCACTTTCAGGCCTTTCAGGGCCTTCGACTGCAGCGCGTAGCATTTGACCTGGGTGTCGTCGTTGAGCACGAACTGCGGCAGCTGGTCGTCGAAATTGGGCCAGTCTTTTTTGCGGCCCAGCTCCAGCAGCCAGTCGTTGCGCAGGCGGTCGGCGATGGCGCTGCCTTCGTAGCGCTTGAGGAATTCGCGGATCTCGTAGGTGGTGGCGTCACGCCAGTGCGATTTCAGCCGATAATAATCAACGTAGGAGGGAATGGAATAGCTGGGCAGGCGGGCGGCGTAGAAGTCGGCCTTCTGCGTCTCGTCCTTGCGCACCGCTTCGCGCAGCAGCAGGAAGGCGTCGTCTTCTTTGCGGGTGTCCGCGCCAGCGTCTTGGGCGTGAGCCAAGCTGGTAATGGCGCATAAAGCTACCGCGCCGGCAATCCATTTGGACCTGGAAATCAATGTACGACTCTCACAAAAATTCAAGACATATCCGAGACATGAGCAGCGACCCTAGAATACCACGCAACCCACCCCAGCCCCTAGCTCCGCCAGAGGGCGGCCAGCCGAAATCGGCGCTGCGCAAGCAGCTGCTGGCGGCGCGCCGCGCGCTGGCGCCGGAGCTGCGCGCGCAGTGGGACCGCGCGCTGTGCGAACAGGTGCTGGCGTGGCAGCGCAAAAACAAGGTGGCGGTGCTGGGCGTGTACTGGCCGCTGAGCGGCGAGCCGGACCTGCACGCGGCCTACGCGGAGCTGGCGCGGCGCGGCGTGCGGCTGCTGCTGCCGGTGGTGGTGCAAAAGGACGCGGCGCTGGAGTTCGCGCACTGGCGGATCGGCGAGGCGATGGTGAAGGATGCGATGGGGGTGGCGGTGCCGGCGCAGTTGCGCATGGAGGCGTATCCGCCCGCGCTGCTGGTGCCCTGCCTGGGCTACAACCGGCATGGCTACCGGCTGGGCTACGGCGGCGGCTTCTATGACCGCACGCTGGCCCGCGCGCCGCGCCCGGCGACCGTCGGCATTGCCTATTCCTGCCTGCAAGCCGACTTCCCGGATGACAGCCACGACATCGCGCTGGATACGGTGCTGACGGAACTGGCGGGTTACGGCTCCGCCTAACCCGCCCTACGCGCTGGCCGGGTGCGTAGGGCGGGTTAGCGGAGCGTAACCCGCCAGAGCCGTCCCAGGCTTAAACCAGCCGCTGCCAGAGCGCCGTGGTGGCCGCCGCCTGGTTCATGCTGTAGAAGTGCAGGCCGGGCGCGCCGCCCGCCAGCAGGCGCTCACACAAGCCCGTCACCACGTCCAGGCCGAAGGCCTTGATGGAGGCGCTGTCGTCGCCGAAGCTGGCCAGCTTCAGGCGCACCCAGCGCGGGATTTCGGCGCCGCACATGTCGGAGAAGCGCATCAGCTGCGTGTAGTTGGTGATCGGCATGATGCCGGCCACGATGGGCACCTGGATGCCCAGCTTCCGCGCCTGCTCGACAAACTGGAAATACGCGTCGGCGTTGTAGAAGTACTGGGTGATGGCGGCGTTGGCGCCCGCTTTCACCTTGCGTTCGAAGGCCAGCAGGTCGTCCTGCGGCGACTTGGCCTGCGGGTGCACTTCCGGGTAGGCCGCCACTTCGATGTGGAACCAGTCGCCGGTTTCGGCGCGGATGAATTCCACCAGCTCGTTGGCGTAGCGGAACTCGCCGGAGGCGCCGTAGCCGCTCGGCAGGTCGCCGCGCAGCGCCACGATGCGCTTGATGCCGTGCGATTTGTATTCGTTCAGGATGGCGCGGATGGACTCGCGCGTGCCGCCCACGCAGGACAAATGCGGCGCGGCGTCTTCGCCGGCGGCGAGGATTTCGCGCACCGTGTCCAGCGTGCCGGTCTGCGTGGTGCCGCCGGCGCCGAAGGTGACGGAGAAATATTTGGGATGCAGCTCGGACAGCTTGGCGCGCACAACGCGCAGCTTCTCCGCGCCTTCCGCCGTCTTGGGCGGAAAGAATTCAATACTAAAATTATGGGTGTCCATCGGCATTCTTCAGAAGTAAGGTGGATAGCGCCCAGGAAATCACACTGTAGAGTATCGCGCCGCCCATGGCAGCCCAGAAACTGTCCACATGGAAGCCGTCGACCCAGTGCGCCACCAGCCAGAACATGAAGCCGTTGATGACCAGGATGAACAGGCCCAGCGACAGCACCGTGACAGGCAGGGTGAGCAGCAGCAGGACGGGACGTATCAGTGTGTTAACCAGGCCCAGCACTAAGGCTGCGACCAGGGCTGCGCCTATGCTTGTGACATCGACGGAATGCATCAGGTAGGGCACGGCGAACAGCGCCGCGGCATTGATTAACCAGGTAAGGACCAAACGCATAAGAAGCCTCGCAACGGTGCATGGCGGGTTACGGCGTTCCGCCTAACCCGCCCTACGGCATACGGTCCGCATGGACCGCATGGCGGGTTAGCGTAGCGCAACCCGCCTGTGCCGATTAATAACGGTAGTGTTCTGGCTTGTAAGGGCCTTCTTTTTTCACGTTGATGTAGGCGGCCTGCTCTGGGGTCAGCTCGGTCAGCTGCGCGTTCAGCTTGCGCAGCTGCAGGCGGGCGACCTTCTCGTCCAGGTGCTTGGGCAGCACGTACACGCCGACCGGGTAGTCCTTGGTGTTGACGAACAGCTCGATCTGGGCGATGGTCTGGTTGGCGAACGAGGACGACATCACATACGACGGGTGGCCCGTGCCGCAGCCCAGGTTCACCAGGCGGCCTTCGGCCAGCAGGATGATGCGCTTGCCGCTAGGGAAGATCACATGGTCGACCTGGGGCTTGATGTTGTCCCACTCGTATTTCTTCAGCGCGGCGACGTCGATCTCGTTGTCGAAGTGGCCGATGTTGCAGACGATGGCCTGGTCCTTCATGGCCAGCATGTGCTGCTCGGTCAGGATGTGGTAGTTGCCGGTGCAGGTGACGAAGATGTCGCCGTGTTCGGCGGCGTAGTCCATGGTCACGACGCGGTAGCCTTCCATCGCCGCCTGCAGCGCGCAGATCGGATCGATTTCGGTGACCCACACTTGCGCCGACAGCGCGCGCATGGCTTGCGCCGAGCCTTTGCCCACGTCGCCGTAGCCGGCGATGACGGCGATCTTGCCGGCGATCATGACGTCGGTGGCGCGCTTGATGCCGTCCACCAGCGATTCGCGGCAGCCGTACAGGTTGTCGAACTTGGACTTGGTGACGGAATCGTTAACGTTGATCGCGGGGAAAGCCAGCTTGCCTTCCTTGTGCATCTGGTACAGGCGGTGCACGCCGGTGGTGGTTTCCTCGGTCACGCCCAGGATGGCCGGCAGGCGCTTGGAGTACCAGGTGGCGTCTTTCGCCAGGTGGGCCTTGATCGAGTTGAACAGGCAGATTTCCTCTTCCGAACCCGGATTGGCCAGCACCGAGATGTCGGTTTCGGCGCGGGTGCCCAGGTGCAGCAGCAGGGTGGCGTCGCCGCCGTCGTCCAGGATCATGTTGGAGTACACGCCCTCGCCCGGCCATTCGAAGATGCGGTGGGTGTATTCCCAGTATTCGTCCAGGTTCTCGCCCTTGACGGCGAACACCGGGGTGCCGGCGGCGGCGATGGCGGCGGCGGCGTGGTCCTGGGTCGAGTAGATGTTGCAGGAGGCCCAGCGCACTTGCGCGCCCAGCGCTTCCAGCGTGCGGATCAGCACGGCGGTCTGGATGGTCATGTGCAGCGAACCGGTGATGCGCGCGCCCTTCAAAGGCTGCGCGGCCGCGAATTCCTCGCGGATGGCCATCAGGCCGGGCATTTCGGTTTCAGCGATCTTGATTTCTTTTTCGCCCCATGCGGCCAGGCCGATGTCAGCGATGATGTAGTCTTGCGAGGTTTTGAGTACGGCGTTCATCACGCCCTCCTTTCAATGGTTGAAAAAAGTAACGTGAGCGCGGTGTTGATTTTCCGAGCCTGGCCTGCCTGGTGTTGTCTGGCGGGTCGCAGCGCTCCTCGGGAAGGGAATTCTAGCAGAAAAACCCGGGGCCAGGTCCAGCCCGGCTCCCGGGGGTGTTGCTTAATTGAGGCCGGCGGCGGCGCGCAGGGCGGCGACCTTGTCGGTGCGCTCCCAGGTGAATTCCGGCTCTTCGCGGCCGAAGTGGCCGTAGGCTGCGGTCTTCTGGTAGATAGGACGCAGCAGGTCCAGCATCTGCACGATGCCTTTCGGACGCAGGTCGAAGTGCTCCAGCACCAGCTTGGCGATCGCGTCGTCCGGAATCACGCCGGTGCCTTCGGTGTAGACCGTGATGTTGATCGGACGGGCCACGCCGATCGCATACGACACCTGCACCTGGCACTGGCGCGCCAGGCCGGCGGCCACGATGTTCTTGGCCACGTAGCGCGCGGCGTAGGCGGCCGAACGGTCCACTTTCGTAGGATCCTTGCCGGAGAAGGCGCCGCCGCCGTGCGGGGCTGCGCCGCCGTAGGTGTCGACGATGATCTTGCGGCCGGTCAGGCCGCAGTCGCCCTGCGGGCCGCCGATGACGAAGCGGCCGGTCGGGTTGACCAGGAATTTGGTGTCCTTCAGCCAGCCGGCCGGCAGCACCGGCTTGATGATCTCTTCGATCACCGCTTCTTCGATCTGCTTGTGGCTCACTTCAGGCGCGTGCTGGGTCGACAGCACCACGGTGTCGACCGACACCGGACGGCCGTCGACGTAGCGCAGCGTGACTTGCGACTTGGCGTCCGGACGCAGCCACGGCAGGCGGCCGTCCTTGCGCAGCTGCGACTGGCGCTCGACCAGGCGGTGCGAGTAGTAGATCGCGGCCGGCATCAGTTCCGGGGTTTCGTCGCAGGCGTAGCCGAACATCAGGCCCTGGTCGCCGGCGCCCTGGTCCAGGTCCAGGCCCGCGCCTTCGTCCACGCCCTGGGCGATGTCGGGCGACTGCTTGTCGTAGCACACCATC
>Ga0308157_10009044_pt1 | contig 11149 bp, 11 predicted proteins | sample PhyBR1_FD_201035 | JGI IMG/M metagenome (GOLD analysis project Ga0308157, IMG submission 201035) | Phyllosphere microbial communities from UC Gill Tract Community Farm, Albany, California, United States - DLSLB.R1 | ecosystem: Host-associated > Plants > Phyllosphere > Unclassified | place: USA...
TCAACATTGGAAAATAACTCTTTTGAATCTAATTAATTTTTATTAACGCATAACTTTTGATATTTTTACAAAAAAAATCCATGTCAGCATCTATATTAAAACTACATAACGCAACCATTTTTCAAGATACCGAACCTATTTTAGCCGATGTTAATATTGATATTCATAAAGGTGAATTCATTTATTTAATTGGAAAAACCGGTTCGGGTAAAAGTAGTTTAATGAAAACACTTTATGCCGATTTAGATTTAAAAGAAGGCGAAGGTGTTATTGTTGATTATGATTTACGCACGTTGAAACAAAGCGATATTCCTTTTTTAAGACGTAAGTTAGGAATTGTTTTTCAGGATTTTAAATTGCTTCCCGATAGAAATATTTTCGAAAATTTATTGTTCGTTTTAAAAGCAACTGGTTGGACAAACGAAGTGGATATGAATGTACGTATTGAAGACGTTTTAGACCGTGTTGGTATGTTGCAACATATTCGTAAAATGCCTCATCAAATTTCGGGTGGTGAGCAACAACGTGTAGCAATTGCACGCGCTTTGTTAAATGATCCTGAATTGATTTTAGCCGATGAACCAACCGGGAATCTTGATCCGCAAACAAGTGTTGAAGTAATGGAAGTTTTACAGCAAATCAATCAAAACGGACGTACTATTTTAATGGCAACACATGATTACGCATTATTGTTGAAATATCCGGCTAAAACATTGAAATGTGATGAAGGAAAAGTTTTTGAAGTAGTTCAGAAAACAGTTTAAAAAAATGATTCGATTACTTACAAAAGAAGATTTTATCGATGTTTACACTAAGCTTAACCAAAGAGGTTTTGGCTTTATTGCATCGAAATTTTCTTTTAAAAAAGAATCAAGAATTAGCAGTGCCTTTAATACTTTTCGATTAGAAAACACCAATTGGTGGGATGTTCCTGCTGTACAAACACGTTGGAATAAAATGATTTCTGGCGATGAAAATACCGATTTCAGAGATTATTTAATCAACCACCATTTAAAAGATAAAAAAGATTTAAAAGTTCTTTCGCTAGGCTCAGGCACTTGTCAGCATGAAATTTATTATGCAGGCTTCAACAATATTTTCAGTGAGATTTTATGCGTCGATTTGGGTTTAAACAACATAGAAAAAGCGCAAAAAATAGCTCATGAAAAGCAATTAAACAACATTCATTTTAAGTGCGAAGATATTTACAAAACCACATTTAAAGATAATTATTACGATTTGGTTGTTTTTCACGCATCACTACATCATTTTTCGCAGTTAGATGAATTATTCAAAAACAAAATAATTCCCGCTTTAAAAGATAACGGATGCTTGTTTATTAACGAATATGTTGGTGCAAACAGGTTTCAGTTTCCAAAAAAGCAAATTCAGACGATCAATAGTGCTTTAGATATAATTCCAAAAGAATATAAAGTAAGAGGAGCAACAAATCTTATAAAAAACAAATTCTACGGAAACGGATTATTTCGCGTCTATCTGGCAGATCCTTCAGAAAGTGTTTCGTCTGCAGACATTTTAAAAACCGTTTATAAATTTTTTAATGTAGTTGAAGAGCGATCTTTAGGTGGAAATATCTTAATGAATGTTTTTAAAGATATTGCTTATCATTTTGTTGATTTAAATGAAGAAAAACAGACTGTTTTAAATAAGTTGTTTAAGATTGAAGATGACTATTTAAAAGAAAACAAACCCGATTTTTTAGTCGGATTTTATCAAAAAAAATAAAATGCTTTCCATATTAATTCCTACATATAATTACAATGTTTTTCCACTTGTTAAAGAAGTTAGCGAACAATGTATCAGTGAACAAATTAACTTTGAAATAATTGTTTTAGATGATTCTTCACAAAATTTTCATACAGAAAACAATGAAATTAACAATTTAAATAATTGCAGTTATTCTATTCTAAATCAAAACATTGGAAGAAGTGCCATTAGAAACTTATTGTCAACAAAAGCATCATTTAACAATTTACTTTTTTTAGATGCAGATGTTCGAATAATCAGTGAACAGTTCATAAAAAACTATATAAACTTTATTAAAAGTAATTCAAATTACCGTGTTGTTTATGGCGGAATTGTCTACCAAAATAACAAACCAGAAAAAGATCAATTACTTCGTTGGATTTACGGGAACAAACGAGAAGCATTACCTGCCGAAAAAAGAAACGAAAATGTGTATGTTTCCTTTTTAACACTTAATTTTTTAATTAAGAAAGAAGTATTCAAAACGGTTCGTTTTAATGAGTATATTCCTAATTTACGTTATGAAGATTTGTTATTTTCATTCGATTTAATGAAAAATAAAATCCCGTTGCAACACATAAATAATCAAGTTGTGCATAATGGAATTGAAACTAGTGAAGTGTTTATGCAAAAAACCAACGATTCGTTAAAAGGGTTGAAATTTCTCTTGTCAAAAAACTATTTACCAGCCGATTACGCAAAAATAAGCAATGTATATAATTTATTAAATCAAACAAAATTGTTGTTCTTAATCAATTTCATCTATAGAATGAGAAAAAATAATTTTGAAAAAAACTTATTGAGCAGCAAACCTTCCCTATTAATTTATGATATTTACCGTTTAGGATATTTCAGCCAATTATAAATGACACCTTTTTTTTCAGTAATAATTCCGCTTTATAACAAAGAAAAATACATTCAAAATACATTGAATTGTGTCTTAAATCAGTCATTCGATAATTTTGAGATTATTGTTGTTAACGATGGATCAACTGACAGAAGTTTAGAAATTTTAGAAGAATTTGCTGATAGCAGATTAAAAATTATCAATCAACCGAACCAAGGCGTTTCCGCTGCTCGAAATATCGGAATGGAAAATGCACAAGCAAATTATTTTTGTTTTTTAGATGCTGATGATACTTGGAAAGAAAATCATTTACAGGTTTTCTACGATACAATACCTAAATTTCCAGAAGCAAAAATGTATTGTGGTAGATACGTTACTCAAATTTCAAAAAACACCCTTATAAAGAATAATTTTATAGATATTGATGAGAGTTATGAAGGTTACGTAACCGATTTTTTTAAAAGCAGTTTCATAAACCGCGTTGCGTTAACATCGGCAGTTTGCATACATAAAGATATTTTTAATGAGATTGGTGGCTTCAATATAAGTGTGTCAAGCGGGCAAGATTTAGAATATTGGATCAAAATAGGTATTAAATATAAAGTTTCAATTACTAATAGTGAAACATTGATTTATAATTTTTTAGAAGAAAACAAAAGTCTTTCAAAAACTCATATAAACTTTAAAACCATTCCAAATTTTAGTCAATTTTTAAATGCAGAAAAAATAAATGAAAGCCTAAAGAAGCTCTTGGATCTTTACAGAATTGAGTATGCTTTAAAATATCATATTGCAGGGAATCACAAAAAAACAAAAGAGTTATTACAAAGTGTCGCTTCAGAAAACTTAAAATTTAAAACAAAGCTTCTCTTTGATTTTCCATCAATAATTTTAAGACCATTGCTGAACTTAAAACATTATTTGAAAAGTAAGGGTATTGATTTTACTGTATATCATTAATTAATTAATTATCTTTCTCCATTGCTTTTTTATAACTTCAATTCGAAATTTTTCAACCGATTTATAAGAATTTTGCTTTAGAAAATTGTATAATTCTTCATTCTCAGCTAACTCGTTCATTCCATCAATCATTTTATCTTTATTTTGATTTTCAATCAATAAACCATTGAATCTATCTATAATAATTTCATTTGGACCAGTTTCACAATCATAAGAAATCACAGGAGTTTTCATTAATAAGGATTCCACCAAAACAGTTGGTAATCCTTCATATTTGCTTGTTAAAATAGTAAATATGGCATTTTTTAGATAGTTTTCAGGATTAGGTTCAAATCCTTTGAAATCTACTAAATCTGAAATATCTAATTTGTTAGCTAAAGTTTTCATTTCTTCCAATCGAACGCCATCTCCCAAAATAACCAAGCGTATTTTTTTCATCGGCAAAATACTTTTTGCAAAACATTCTAATAAAACATCAACTTGCTTCACATTTTCATGATCCATTCTGGCAATAGATAAAATGTACTTCTCAGGTTGTTCTTTAGTTTGCTCAACATCATTAAAATCGACAAAATTATAAATGGTTTGTTTATTTAGAAGTGGAAATTGTCTTTCAACTTTTCGTTCAATACCTAACGACACACAAATAAATTGTCGGTTTTTAAAGAAGAACTCATTTAATTTATTCGAACTAAACAAATAGTTATTTATGTTTGAACTGTGGATGTAATTAAAAACCTTTTGTTTGCAATATATAAGTTTTTGCCAAATAATTTCGGTAAACCAATTTAGACGATATCGATGATCAATAACTAAAGTGAAATCATTTTTTTTGATTGATTTTTTAATGCTTATGTAAGCTTTAATTTTAAATAGAAATCCTAACTGATCAATATTATACTGATGCAGTCTTCCTGTAAACGGATAATCAACTTTTGATTCTAAAACGTATAAATGCACATCGTAACCCATCTCTTCGAACAAAAAAGTACTGTTTGCAACTACCCGCTCCAAACCGCCAGACGATAAAGAGTAAGTAACCAATGCTATTTTATTTTTTTCCAATATCTTTGCTGTAAATTAAAAAAATGTCTTTACCTGTTGTTTCTGTAATTTGTATTTGTTTTAACCATGAAGCTTTTGTGCAAAAAGCTATAAATTCGGTATTAAATCAAACCTATAAAAATATTGAATTAATTGTAATTAACAATGCAAGTTCAGACAATTCTCATCAGGTTATTAATAAAATAGCGAATGTAAATTCATCAATTAAATATATTAATTTAATCGAGCCTATAAATTCTACAAAGGCTTTTAATTTTGGATTTAAACAAAGCAAAGGTGCATATTTAATTGATCTTTCGGCAGATGATGTATTACTTGAAGATTGTGTTAAAAATCAAATAAATTTCTTTACACAGCAAACCGATAATGTAGGATTAGTTTACGGAAATGCTTATCATATAAATGAAAATGGTATCCGAACAGCCCCTTATTTCGAGGTAGATAATGAAAATAAAACTACCAACCTTGCTTTACATTCTGTAGATTACCTTAAAATACTTGAGGGTGGAATGATAATGTGTTCTGTTTCTTCTATGATTACACGAAAGCATTTTGAACTTTTGAACGGATATAATGAAAATTTATTTTTTGAGGATTTAGATTATTGGTTGCGGCTTTCCAGATTATATGAAATTAAATTTTTAGATGCATTTTTGGTTGAAAAAAGATTTTTAGAAAATTCTTTAGGAAATCAGTTTCATAAGAATGATGAATTTTCAAAAAACATAAATAAATCTCTTCAACAAATTTATAATGAATCAATTAAAAAAAATACATCAAAAATTGAAAATAAAGCATTGTTAAAAAGAATACATTACAGTATGCAAGAATCTTTAAAAAATAATAATTACATTGGTTTGTTAAAATTTACTTTAATTGAATTAAAATGTAGAATGAAGTTATTTTAGATATTCTAAAAAGTCATTAAAATCTCTTATATAGTCATTCTCATCAAATTCATCGGAAGAAATAACCAAACAAACCGATCCTGCTGAAAAATTTCGCAACTCACGCCAAGTGTTTATAGGTACATATAGTCCTTCGTTGGGTTTAAACAAATGGTAAACTTTTTCTTCGGTTCCGTTGTTTAAAACCACCTCAAAACTACCCGAAACGGCAATTATAAAACTTTCTTGGTTTTTATGAGAGTGACCGCCTCTTGCTGCTCCACTTGGTACATCATATAAGTAATAAACTCGTTTAATTTTAAAAGGAATGTTGTCTCCTTCAATAACAGAAAGATTACCTTTTGGATTTTCAATTTTTGGTAGTAAGATAATTTTACTCATTATATTTATTTCCGGTTTTTTAAAAGTAATACTATTTTATTTCTAATCAATTTATCAAATAAATAGTCATCAAGCTTATAAGCACTATATATGATAGAAAATACAAAAAGAATTGAACTAATTACATTAAACCACACTATAGTAAATTTAAAATAACTTGTAACTATTATTAAACCAACAGTAGCTGTGCAAATTAAAAGCTTTTTAATTCTATTTTCAACTTTTAAATTATATTTTTTATTTACATAATAAAAAGTATATACTGCTGATAATAAATAATTAACTAAAAGTGCCAACCCTATACCGTATAATTCTAAATATTTATATAAAACAATTGTTAAAACAGTATTTAAAATATCGCTAATACTATTTATATAAAAATACTGTTTAAAATTTTTATTTGAGAGTATTAAATACCCTACAATATAATTAAAACCACGTACAAATATTGACAATAACCCAAATATCAAAACCTTATAAACTAGAACAAATTTTATAGAAAACAATACCTGTAAACAAAATGTTCCGAATAAATATAAAAATAGAATTGTAGGGATTAAGAGTAAAAAACAAATCTCTAATTGATTATTTACCAAACGATTAATATTTTCTTGATTCTTACTTATAATTGTTTCCGATAATTTTGGAAAGTAAAATTTATTAATACTCATAAAAATTACTCCAACATATGAAACCATAAATATATTACCTACATTATAATAACTCAAAACAACACCTTGATCAATAGATTTTAAATAAATTCGGATTAAAAAATAGCCAAATAAGCCAATGCAACTATTTAAAGCTAATAAACTACCCGACTTTGCAAAATATTTAATATTCTTTTCTAATTCATGCTTAGAAATTTTAACATGGGTTGTATCGTATTTTTTTGTTCCTCTTAAAAATAATAACATATTTATAAAAGAAGTCAAAATCATAGACAATATGATACCTGTTGTATTATACATATAATAGCAACCAATAATAATAGTAACATTTACAATGTTACAAATAATATTAATTGTTAGTAGCTTTCTTATATCTTGTAACCCTTCTAACAATATTGTTTTACTTTGTACAAAGCTATTACAGACAAAATAAATTGATAATAAAATAAACCAAATAGTATATTTCTGTGTTCCAAATGTTATCTTGCTTAGATAAGCCGAAAAAAGAACTGAAACAATGGCAGCTAAAACACCCGTTAAAACTATAAAGATATGAATTGATTTTATTGTAGTATTTAGTTTGCTTTTCTCCGATAATTTATTGGTTGCTATTTCTCTAATTCCTATAAAATTAATACCAAATGATGTTAATGAGCCAATAAGTTGTGCAATATTCTCTACTAATCCCACAATTCCATAGCTAGAAGGACCTAAAAAAACACTTGCGAATTTATTTACGCCTATTCTTAAAACGATACGCAAAGCCTCTACTATCCCGAATAGCCCCATTGCTTTAAATAAAGATTTATAATTTGAGTCTGCCATCATACTTCAGAACCTATTTTTATATATGACAAACAAAAAGCTTCATACCAGACTTCCCAATCGGAATATAAATTTGCTCCGTTCTTAATGTTCAAAATACAATTTTTAATCCAATCATTAGGAATATCTAGATCAAACTTCTCTATTTTATAAGTATTTCCTTTTAACCATTCTTCGTTTAATATTTCATTAACCTTAAAAATATCAACAGTGGTTCCTAAATTTTCTTTTGAAATTAATGTAGCAGTGGTCTTTAATGTTGTTTTTAAAATTTCTGTTTTAAAATTTCCAATATTACTATTAGTTCTACTTTTTAAGAGCTGATTAATTTGTTTTAATTCATCAACATTATCTTGGCTGGATTTCCAACAAGTTTCATAATATCTTTTAGAAAAAACACCACCTGCAACCATGTATAAATGGTAATATTTTAAAAGTTCTAATTTATGATTGAACAATTTAATAACAAAGCTTCCTAACTTGAATTTGTTTGTTCTAAAAATAGCATCAAACAAAAAAGGATTTTTAGTTAGAATTTTTGGTTGAACTATATTGAAATATTCTGTTTTTTTGATGATATTATCAGAAATTAATCTTTTATTTTTTAACCATAAAAATTTAATCATATCCATTTTTAAATCATAAACATTTTTACTAAAATCTATATAATTTATCGGTTGATTAAACCACATATCGTCTTCTAAAAGAATAAAATATTCAGATCCCTTTAAAACTTCATCGCGCCAAAAATTAGCAGGAATTACTTTTTCAGGTGTTTTATTCGATAAAATATCTTTATTTTTCTGTTCGTAATAAGGTGATTTTACAATTTTAACATCAGGAAATAATTCAACAATTTTATCTAAATATTTTTGGGGTGTTCCATCGTCTAAAACAACAATTCTTCCATCAAAACCATTTAGATAATGATAAATACTGGCTATTGTTCTGTGCAATAAATAAGCACGATTAAACGATTTTATATAAATATCCATTAAAACCCATTTACTTTTTCAATGATAAAATCTTGTTCTTCTACGGTTAACGACGGGTTTAGCGGAATACTTACAATTTGCTGGTGAATTAATTGTGATATAGGAAATTGCAACCCATGAAATTCCTGCATAGCTTCTTGTCTATGAGGAGCAATTGGATAATGAATCAATGTTTGAATGTCGTGCTGCAGCAAATAATTCTGAAAGTCCACCCTATTTTCAACCCTTACCGGAAAAATATGAAAAACATGCGATTCAAAATCATTTATGAAAGGCATGGCGATTAACGGATTCGTAATTTCGGAAATATATCTTTTTGCAATTCCTTGTCGTGTTTTATTATCGAAATCTAAATCGGGTAATTTCAAACGTAAAAAAACTGCTTGTAATTCATCTAATCTAGAGTTAATTCCTTTGTAAATATTGTGGTATTTTAGTTCGGATCCGTAATTGCGTAAACTGCGAATACAGTTAGCCAACTTGGTATTATTTGTGGTGACAGCACCACCATCGCCAATGCAACCTAAATTTTTACCGGGATAAAAACTAAATCCGGCAGCATCGCCAATACTTCCTGCTCTCATATTATAGGCCGTTGCTCCGTGCGCCTGCGCAGCATCTTCTATCAGTAACAGACCAAAATCTTTACAAAAGGTCTTTATTTTCAGTGCATCGTTCACTTGTCCGTATAAATGCACCATTAAAACAGCTTTTGTATGTTGGGTAACCTGCTGTTGTAAAACATCTAACGTTAAATTATAGTTCAGTAAATTTGTATCGACTAATTTTGGAGTTAAGCCTGCATTAATAATTGATAAAATGCTGGCAATATAGGTGTTTGCGGGCACAATAACTTCATCGCCTTCTTTTAAAATACCTAATTCCAAATAAGCTTTGAAAATTAAAACCAATGCATCCAAGCCATTACCAACACCAATGCAGTGCAAAACATTGCAGTAATCTGCAAATTCTTCTTCAAATTTCAAAACTTCATCACCTAAAATATAATGTCCTTTGTTAAAAAAACGTTTCGTTTTTTCAAGAAATGCATCCTGATAAGGCTCATTCAATTTTTTTAAATTTAAATAAGGAATCATATTTATGGTTGGTTAATTTTAAAGGTATAAGTTGGAAATACAATTGTTCGCGCGCCAAACTGTTCTTTCCATTGAATTAGGCTTTTATGAATTAAATTATCTTCAGGATTTACCGATACGCCAAAATCAAAATATTCATGATTTAAGTTTCTTATGATTTGTGAATGTAATAAATCAATTGCTCCTAATTTATTAAATACAGCTTTACTACCTATATATTGTGATTTTACAAAAGTATCAGATTTAAATAAAACAGTTCCCGCAATCATTTGGTTTTCTAAAAATGCAGCTATTAAAACAATCTCATTTGAAAACCTTCTTTTTAAATATTTTATCTCTTCTAACGTATGGACAGGCTTTTTATTATATCTTTCTTTCAATCTAGGAATCAATAATTGATTCCAGAATGTATCAAAATCGTTTGTTTCTTGAATAAAAATGCCTTTTCTAATTGCTTTATTTGCATTTCTTATTATAGATTTTGAAATTATTGGTTCTTTTTCTATGTAAACGACAGATCCAATACTTTGTGATAATTTTGCGTTATATATTGATGATAAATATAAAATTTCATCGCTTGAAGCTTTACAATAAATACTTGGCAGAATTTTAACTTCTAAACAATTAATATTGTTTTTATTCAAAAATTGTAGTAAAGCCTTAAAAATTTTTTCATAAAAATCTAATTTACAACTACTTTCTACCACCAACCCACCATACGTTAATCCTTGGTGCGAAAAAACAACATTATCTTTAACATTTGCAGGCAAAACAGCTTTCAAAACATCTTTTTCAAAAATCATTAACGAAAAATCGTCAAATCGATCGCGGTGATATTGCATAAAATCACGTTTAAACAAAAACGTACTATTTTTAGCTTTATCTACAAAGATATCCCAATCGCTTTTAAATCGATTTTCGTATCGAATTATTTCTATATGGTCTTTTTCAATCATTACAACAACGAAATAAAACAAAAACTACAACATTTCATAATGAAAGCGTACTATTTTTTGTTAACGTAAAATATTTCTTTAGTATATTTGCATGATAAATTTCAATAGTAAGATGATTAAAATAACATTACCAGATGGTTCGGTTCGCGAATACGCTTCAGACGTAACTCCGCACGATGTCGCTTTAAGTATAAGCGAAGGTTTAGCACGTAACGTAATTTCAGCAAACTTTAACGGTACAACCGTTGAAACGACTACGCCTTTAACCACCGATGGTAGTTTAACGTTATATACTTGGAATGATACCGAAGGTAAAAAAGCATTTTGGCATTCAACTTCTCACGTAATGGCGCAGGCTTTGCAGGAAATGTATCCGGGTATTAAATTAACTATTGGACCAGCAATTGAAAATGGTTTTTATTACGATGTTGATTTTGGTGAAAACAAAATATCTGAAAACGATTTCAAAGCAATTGAAGATAGAATTTTAGCAATTTCTAAAGAAAAGCACGAATTTAAAATGCGATCTGCATCAAAAGCAGAAGCTTTAGAATTATATAAGGATAACGAATACAAAACCGAATTAATTCAGAATTTAGAAGACGGAACAATTAGTTTCTGCGATCATGCTACGTTTACAGATTTATGTCGTGGTGGTCACATTCCAAATACAGGAA
>Ga0308157_10009045_pt1 | contig 11149 bp, 11 predicted proteins | sample PhyBR1_FD_201035 | JGI IMG/M metagenome (GOLD analysis project Ga0308157, IMG submission 201035) | Phyllosphere microbial communities from UC Gill Tract Community Farm, Albany, California, United States - DLSLB.R1 | ecosystem: Host-associated > Plants > Phyllosphere > Unclassified | place: USA...
ATAGCTGCGTATCTTACAAAAGGTTTTCCGTCGGTACGTGCCAAATGGTTTTTAGAACACAAACGTTGGATAAAAATTATACCGCGCGATGCCTACACCTATTTAGAATACCATTTTCTTGACAAACAAGGAAACCAGATTGAATAACAAAAAGCCGAACTTATGTTCGGTTTTTTTGCTTTTAACAACTCTTTATTATTAATTAAAAGTCATAATTAGTCCCCGAAAAATTTTGTCAACATTTATAAATCGTTATATTTGTTGTTAAACAAATTATTTAAAGATAATATTTATGAAAAAAATTACCCTAACCTTATTAGGTTTAGTTGCGATCTCTACAACCGCAGTAGCGCAACAAGAAGTGAAATTTGGTCCAAAAGCAGGTGTAAACTTTGCTAAAATTAATGGAGAAATTAAAGATGATGGAGAAACAATTAAACTTGATAAAGGACAAGTAGGTTTTCATATTGGTGCCTTTGCAGAAATTAAATTTAACGACAAATTTGCTATCCAGCCAGAGCTTTTGTATTCAGTTCAAGGAGGTAAGAGAGAACAATCTGGATCCGAAACAATTATGGGACAAACTTTTGCTTACGAAGCAGAAGCAAAATGGAATTTGCACTATATTAATGTGCCAATTATGGCTAAATATTATGTAATCCCAAGTGTAGCTATTGAGGCAGGACCTTACGTTGGCTTTAATATTAAATCTGAAATTAAGTCTGAAGGAACACTTTCAATGGCTGGTGTAACTGAAACTGAAAAGTCAACAGAAGACATGAAAGATGGTACAAATTCTATTGATTTTGGTATTGGTGCGGGTGCTAGTTTTAATTTAGATAACGGCTTTTTTGTAGGTGCTCGTTACAATTTAGGATTAGCAAAAATATCTAAAGAGTATACAGAAACTATTGAAGGTATTGAGTATAAGAATCCAGCTTATGATATCAAAAACGGTGTAATTCAAATTTCTGTTGGTTACAAATTTTAATAATTAAGATATTTTATAAAACCGCAACAATCTGTTGCGGTTTTTTTGTGGAAAAAAGTTACAGTTTAATAACTTGTGTAGTAACATGTTTGTGTTATTTTGAGTAACTTCGGCTTTGGATTAAAATTTGATAAACAATTCATAAAGCCCAATACTATGAAAAAGTTACCTAAAATTATAACAATGCTTTTTACTGTATTTTTATGCGGAAATGCAGTACAGGCGCAAGATTTCTCATTCGGACCTAAAGTAGGTTACAACAATGCAAAATTAGAAGGAAAAAGCTGGCAGGATTTTCACGACAATAATTCCATCAACGGATTTCATGTTGGTGCATTTGCCGAAATCCGTTTTAACAAATTTGCTATTCAGCCCGAAGTTTATTATTCGTCAGCAGGTGGTAAATGGAAAACTACTTTTGAAAACGCTACTGTTGAACATGATTTTAATTTAAGTTATGTAAACGTGCCTTTAATGTTGAAGTATTATATTACTAATGGAATCGCCATTGAAGCAGGTCCGCAAGCAGGTTTTTTAACCGATTCTAAAGTTAAGTTTGCAGATTTAAATCCGGACAGCCCTAAATTTAATGATTTCGATTTCTCTTTGAATGTTGGTTTAAGCGTTAATTTGCCATTAAACTTTATGATTTCTGCGCGTTACAACGCCGGATTAACAAATGTGATTGATGATCCGAATGTGGATTGGAAAAACCGCGTAATGCAACTTTCTGTCGGCTACCGTTTTTAAATAATAAAACCTGCTTAAAAGCAGGTTTTATCTTTTATTTTGAAAAAATGCAAGCATCAATTCCTTACATTCATCTTCTAAAATACCATAAACAATTTCAGTTTTTGGGTGTAGTTGTCCGCCCATTGTAGTGAAACCACGTTTATTATCTTGCGCACCAACCACAATTTTAGAAATCTGACTCCAATACAACGCACCGGCACACATTTGGCAAGGTTCAACCGTTAAATACATGGTGCAGTTTTTTAAATATTTACCACCAATGGCATTTGCGGCAGCCGTAATTGCCTGCATTTCTGCATGTGCAGTAACATCATTCAAATTTTCGGTTAAATTATGCGTTTTCGCAATTATAGAATTATTCGCTACAATAACCGCCCCAATGGGAATTTCATTTTTTAAAAGTGCTTCTTTTGCCTCGTTTAAAGCAATCCGCATAAAATATTCGTCGTTCAACAGCATTTCAAACAGTAAATTATTCGTTCAAAAATAAGATATTATTGTAAATTTGTTCTGTAATTTAAAAGTTAATGACCCCAATTTTACCAACAATTCAATTTCCTGCCGATTTAAAATCGAAAACCTTGGAACAGCTGCAACAATTGGCAGATGAAATCCGTAGGTTTATTATCGATGTTGTTTCGGTAAACGGCGGTCATTTAGGTGCAAGTTTGGGTGTTGTAGAACTAACCATTGCTTTGCATTATGTGTTTGATACGCCTATTGATAAATTGGTTTGGGATGTGGGACATCAGGCGTATGTGCACAAAATTTTAACCGGACGTAAAGCCGATTTTGAAACCAACCGACAGCAAAACGGATTGAGCGGATTTCCAAAAATCAGCGAAAGCGAATACGATGCTTTTGGCGTTGGGCATTCTTCAACTTCTATATCGGCGGCTTTAGGAATGGCGATTGCCAGCAAATTAAAAGGCGAGAACGATATGCAGCATATTGCGGTTATTGGTGATGCATCAATTGCATCGGGAATGGCGTTTGAAGCTTTGAACCATGCCGGCGTTACAAATGCCAATTTAATTGTGGTCTTAAACGATAATGCTATTGGGATCGATCCGAGTGTGGGTGCGCTGAAAAGCTATTTAATGCAGGTGAAACAAGGCGAAAATCCAAAGAGCAACAACATGATCAAATCTTTGAATTTTAAATATGTGGGACCAATTGACGGGCACGATTTAAAAGCATTGATTCATGAACTGCAACGATTGAAAGCCAAAAGCGGACCACAGTTTTTGCATATCACTACCACAAAGGGCAAAGGGTTAAAACAGGCAGAAGAAAATCAGGTGCTGTACCATGCACCAGGAAAATTTGATAAAATTACAGGCGATCTGCTTGAAAATAATACACAGAAATTTACAAAATATCAGGATGTTTTTGGGTTGACTTTATTAGAATTGGCTCAGCAAAATCTGAAAATATTTGCTATAACACCAGCCATGCCAACGGGAAGTTCGCTAAAATACATGATGGATCAATTTCCGGAAAGAGCTATTGATGTAGGTATTGCCGAACAACACGCAGTTACATTGGCAGCTGGTATTTCGTTAAGCGGTTTTACCGTTTTCTGTGCCATTTATTCTACTTTTTTACAACGTGCTTACGATCAATTAATTCACGATGTGGCGTTGCAGAACATTCCGGTTATTTTCTGTATAGATCGTGCAGGCTTGGTGGGCGAAGACGGAGCAACACATCAGGGCGTTTTTGATATTGCGTATTTACAGGCAATTCCAAACCTTACTATTTTGGCTCCGAAAGATGCTGTAGAATTGCGTCAAACGTTGTTTACGTTGCAGAATAATAATTCAAAACCGGTGGCAGTTCGCTATCCGCGCGGATATTCATCTGTCGAAAATTGGAAAGTTCCTTTTGAAACAATCGATCTTTCTAAAATTCAATCGATTAAAGAAGGAAAAAAAGCAGTCGTTTTTTCAACAGGAACCATTGTAGAGAATGTTTTAGAAGCTTTGAGTTTTGATACAGATCATTTCGCGGTACATCATTTCTTACAGATCAAACCTTTGAACGAAAAAGAAATTGTTGAGTTGATTAGCGGTTTTGAAACCATTATTACGGTAGAAGAAGGTGTGATTAATGGCGGTTTTGGAAGTGTAATCAATCAGATTATTCTGGCAAACAATATAAATGTTAAGGTAATAAATTTAGGTGTTCCCGATGTTTTTATTGAACATGCAACGGTAAACGAACAGCTTAAACAGTGTGGGTTAGATGTGGAATCTATGCAGAATTTATTTAAAAAAATACAGAATGTTTAAATTTAAGATAGTTGTTTTTTTTATGTTATTGTCGACAGTTGGTTTCTCGCAACCGTTAGATTCTTTACACATAAAAAGAACAAGTACAGATGTAAATACTTTTTATAGAACGCAGTTTTCGGTTTTTGATACGTTGGTAAAAAGAAATGATACCTTGTTTTTACGACCAATTACGGTAGAACCTAAAATGGTTTTGCAAGATTCGGTACTTATGAATTTAAAATCGGGCGATGTGCAACAGGTTGTTGTATCAACATTTGAAGTTACCAAACGAAACAAAAATACCGATCTGGCTTACTTTCTAATATCAAAACCAAGCGGATTTGTGTACGATAGAATGCCACGATCAAACTTTCAAATTCCTTATGATGCCTTGTCTCCAATTCGTTCTGAAGTCAGTTTCTGGAAAAAGACGAACAGTTTAGGGTTAGATATCAACCAAGGAACGTTCTCTAACTGGAATGCCGGTGGTTTTAGTTCTGTTTCGGGCATCGTTAAAGGTGATTTTACTCGAAAATATGAAAAAGGACGAACTGTTTGGCTGAACGAATTAAAAGTGCGGTACGGTTTAAATAAACAGGAAAATTTGGAGTTGCGTAAAACCGATGACGTTTTAAACATCAATTCATCATTCGGTTATAAAACATCGGTAAAATCAAACTGGTATTACTCTGCAAAAATGACGCTGAACACCCAAATGGCAAACGGTTATGCGTATCCTAACGTAGACGATCCAATTTCGCGCGCATTTGCACCGGCGTATCTTTTTGCGGGTATCGGTTCAGAATATTTCAAAAACAACTTTAAAGCCTACATTTCACCGCTTACGTTAAAATCTACGTTGGTTTTAGACGATACGTTGGCGAATAAAGGTGAATTTGGTTTACCGGGCGCTATTTATGCGGAAGATGGAACGCTGTTGAAAGCAGGAAAAAAATCTAGGAACGAATTAGGTTTATTGATTACCAGCGAATGGAATAAATCGATCATGAAAAACGTTAACCTTAAAAACAATCTGACGCTTTATACCGATTATCTGAATAACTTTGGAAATATTGATGTGGATTGGCAGTTGCAATTGGAAATGAAGGTAAACAGTCTGTTGAAAGCAACTTTAGGCGGACATTTGATTTATGATGATGATATAAAAAACAAACGCGATGTAAACGGAACCCAGATTACCGAAGGTCCGCGCGTGCAGTTTAAACAGTTGTTAAGTGTTGGTTTGGTTTATAATTTTTAAGAGATGAAAGTTTTTTTTAGCATATTGATATTCTTGGTTTCTGTAAAAACATTTTCGCAGGCTGTGGACAGTTTGCCGGCTTTGGACAGAACCATAAAAGTAACTGATCCCTTTTATCGTGAAGATCAGTTTTATGTGGGTGTAACGCATACTTTAATGTTTAAACAGCCCGATAATTTTTCGACAAACTCTATTTCCATTGGAACAAATTTTGGTTTCCTGCGCGATTTACCAATCAATAAACAACGAACGGTAGCTATTGCTCCGGGAGTAGGTTTTGCATTTTATAATTTGCGACACAATCTGGCATTGGTTGATAATGATCCTGTTACTTTTGAAATTGATAACGACCGCGAAAAAAATGTTCAAAAATTGTCGTATATCGAGATTCCGATCGAATTTCGCTGGCGTAATTCAAAAGTACATTCTCATAAATTCTGGCGTGTTTATACCGGAATTAAATACAGTTATCTGTTAAATTCAACTTCAAAGTACGAAGGCGCTTTAGGAAATCACAGCTTTAAAAACAGCGATTTGTTGTCAAGATCAAATTTAGGGGTTTATATTTCGGCAGGTTTCAACACTTGGAATTTATATGGCTATTACGGTTTTAAACCTTTGTACAACAAAAACGTAATTGATAACGGGAGCCATGTAAATATGTTAAATGTAGGATTGATGTTTTACATTTTGTAAGTTACTACATATTTTACACCCTGAACCGGTCACTGAGCCAGTGGTTGCTGAGCCCTAGCGAAGTATCGAAGTGCAGGTTCTCATAAAAATACAGCATATATAATGTGTGTATCTGTGGTAAAATAAGAAATAATGATTATTAGGAACTTTATACCAAACCAGAATATAATTAAGATTTTGTCAGGTCGAGCGTAGTCGAGACCTCTTAATACTTCTCGACTACGAAGTGACAAGTGTAACGACATTTTAGTATAAAATCTGCGCATCTGTGGTAAAAAAGCCAAACAAAGACTTATTATTCTATAAATACCCGTTTTCTAAACTTCGCTTTAAAAGTTCAAAGCTGTTTTTAGACTTTGTTTTCTTTAAAATATTTTTGTGGTGCGTACGTACCGTGTGGTACGATATACATAAAATCTCTGCAATTTCTTTATCGGTGTAACTTCTTGTAAGTAATAATAAAATTTCCAGTTCACGCTTTGTAAGGCGTTCATCCAACTTATCTTCAATCTTTTCTATTTTAAAAGCTTTCTGGTAAAAATCATTTCTATAGCCAATACCACTAACGGTTGCAATGTAATTATTTGTAGTGGTTATGAGGTTAATGTTGGTGTGTATGTTAAGTGCCTGTACTAACCTGCCGTTTTCATCTTTTGCAGTATGCATTGCCTGATGATTGAATAGTTCGTATGTGCCGTTAGCAATCAGCATACGAAAGCAATAACCCGTTTTTAAATGCAGCTGGTGCTCGTAACCTATAGTTAACATTATTTCTATTGTCCAGGCTTCTGCTTCTAGTACAAACGGCAGATCATCGGGGTGTATCAAATCAATAATTTCCTTTAAATGTTCCGGAAATTCATTTAACCCGTGCAAGGTTAAAATGTCTGGGTTAAAATTGCTTAATGTACTATCTGTAACATTTAAAACATAGTAATAGTAAGGTCCCAAAGCAAAAGCATCTGCCAGATAGCGTTCTACATTTGGGATCGAAATATCTTTATAATCATTTTTAAGAACCAAAGAATATCTGTCCCAAATACTGTTTAAAGCATGTTTTACAGGTTTCATAGCTGTAGTGTTTGGTACTAATTTAGTTAAAATAGTCTTAAAAATACCTCAAATGCGGTATTTTTTAACAGTTTAAAAACACTGAAATTTATAACTGTAATAGCGCTTTTATAAAAACGGTTCACTTTATAGCTAATTGTTCTTTATTCAGCTAATTACATTTATACAGAATAACACGTAAAACAATAAAATTAGTATACTAATGAGTAAAAATACATTTGCAAAAGTTCGAAACCTAGCGATGCACTTCAGAACGTGGAAAAGAGAATAGAAGAGAGAAACCGATTAGCGATTGTCGAGTCCTTTAATAACCTAATAACAAGGTCAAATTAAGACATCTTACAGTGGACGTAAAACAAACTGATAGATAAAACGTAAACTTAAAATAATAAATTCATGAAAAAATTAATTACTATTTTATTGCTATTAACAGTTATTACAATAAAAGCACAGACACTGAGTAATGGTAATTATACATCTGCCGATGGAAATTACACCGTGTCGGTTGAACACAGCCAAAACCAAATTACTCTAACAGAGCCTAATAAAATAAATGTTTATCAAAGTATTGGGGGAAATGTGTACTACCATACCGAACCTAAATATTCAGATTATTACTTAAAAGTAACGAGCACGTATGAATATTACGCAGGTAAAAAAAACGGAAGTACAGAATACCTTTTTACTTTTTCAGGAAGTAACACCCTTCAAGAAGATCTTGCAGAGGGTATGGATAATTGTCCATTATACGATAAATACGAAAACCTTGCGGCTGAAGATGAATTAAATGCACAAGCTTGGACGTTTTGTGCTGCTGCTGCTTTAGTACAGTGTACATATAATACTGATGGTGCCAAAAAATACATTAAAGATATTATTACTACACTTAAGCTTATTGCCACAGATCCGTCAACCTGTCCATGTATAGATGTAATTCCTGAAACCGTTTGGGATGCTAATTAAAAATCGGTGAAAGAAACAAGAATAGAACACATAGAACATATAGTTTTTAATATTTCATTTCAACATTCTTTAGATAAGTATCGAATAAGCTCTGGGAAAGATATAATATAACTTAAGGTCTGAAGTTTGAACGTATAACATAAACTTAAAATACCGACTTATGAAAACAACAATAGTAATACTTCTTTTTTTTAATACCATCAACAGTATTATTTGCACAGAAAATTGAAATGGGACCTTTGTGCTCTTGTGTTTCAGACAGAAGACAAGATATACGGAATGACAGCCCTTACGAATATGAGTTTGAAGAACGTATTTACAAAATGGCGGGTGCAGATATCACTAAAGACAGCTTTGATGTAATTAACAAAAAAGTTCACGATTTATGGATTAATAATGAAAAAAGATTTGTGTGTAATGAAACTAGTTTTAATGTGATGAGAGGAAATATTCTTAAACTAGTAGCTTATAGGTCTTTTAGCGAATTTTTATATAGAGCGCTTTACGATTGGAAAGTACCTCTTAACACCATAGACGAAAGTGATGGCAGAACAATACTAGACTATATTAAAGATGAATTATTAAGAAGTAAAGACCAATCCAATGAAAAAGCACTTAAAAGCTATTATGAATTATTAAGAAAAGCAGGTGCAAAGCATAAATATGAATTATAAAATTAAAATTAATTATTAAAACTTAAAACATAGAAATCATGAAAACAAAAATACTATTGTTATTACTACTTGGTTGGGTTGAGGTAGCACAGGGGCAGGAGGTAGATACAATTAAGATGGAAGAGCTAAAGGGAAGAAGAGTATTATATGAATACTTGGAAAAAGATTTGTTACAAAAAATAGAGCAATATAAAGATATTCTTTCCAATGCTAATACAATATCTATTGCGGATAAATTAGATAATATTAAACAATTGTCTGCAGAAATAAATTGTTTATACGATAGTTTATTGATATTATACAATCAAAATGAAGCTTCAATTAAGGAGATGTCTTCTAAAGACAAAGCAAAATATGTATTAAAAAAATATACAAAGCCTAAAAGAGATGAGAGTGGAAATATCTCATCTGTTAGAGATGAGTTAGACAAAAAAACTGATAATGAACTTATGAGTGAAGATGTCTATAATCCTATCAACTTTACAACTTTAACTGAGCGTATACCCAAATACAATGGATCTAATAAAAAATACACCTATAGTTTATGGTCTGGCAGTGATTACATTAAAAAAGGATCACAACTACATTTATCGTTTGATAAAACATATATTGAAGATTTAGGAGCAAATAATCTTGATTTACAAGTTCTTGCTTATATACAGCGCAAAGACAAAACAGTAAAGCCTTTAACTGTTTTTGGATTTACAGATGTGCAAACATTTACGCAAAATACAGATAATCTTAAAAATGCAACACTTCAGACCGAGGAGAATGAAACCCCAAGTATTGACTATACGTATAAAATTAAGGTTAAAAGTAGTTTAGAAAAGTCATATTCTGGTGAACTAAATCTTGCTTGGGAAGAAATTAGTGAAGATGATAAAATTATTTTGCATATTAATAACAAATCAAAGAGTAATACTGGTTTCTCTATGGTTTTAGTTTATGATGATTTTGGATGGAAACAAAATCCAACCGGTGGTTTTAGTTTTGTGAAAATTGCTAAATCAGGATTTACTGAATTTTTACCCGCTGCAAGTATTGGTTACTCATTTCGTTATCAGCCTAGAAGATCTATAGGGTTCTTTAGGCATTTTATATCTCCAAGTTTCGGACCTATGCTTCATGTCTTTCAAAATAATGAAGATACTACCATTGGTGCGGGTGTTTATTTATCAACATTTTACAATATGGTGAGTGTCGGTTTTGGAAGTACAATAAATGGAGTAAATCATGGGAAACCTTATTTTTCGATTGGTTTAAACTTTATAGAAAGCTACAATACATTAACTACACTATCAAACAAATAACAACATGAAAAACAAATTATATTATTGGTAATAGTACTAGTAAAAAAGCCATTGCAAAGACAGATTATAATAAAAGAGAAGCACGTTTGTATTGTGAAAGTTGCGGTTACAATAAACAAGTACCTACCGAAATTGTGGTATTTGGTGTAAAAGGAAATTGGGAAATGGCAGCACACGCTTATTTTAATGCCAAACTATGGTTGCAACATCCTTTTAAAAACGATGTGTTTTTTGCCTACAACGGCAAACATTTAGATTATCTGGAACAATACATTGCTGCCGGCTTACGAGAACATAAAAACAGAACAGGTTTTACGCTTTAAGAAAAGTTACCCAAGTTTTACCACGAAGCCAAAAACCGCAATGCTCTTTTAAAGATTATCTATAAGTTAAAAAGAAAGTAGTGTTATCTTAAACTGATCACTGAACCAGATTAAGTGCAGGGGCAGATAAGTAGTTGAAAAAGAGATGCGATGCCGTGTCAAGCACGGCATGAATACGAAACACTCAATGAAATCTGTGTATCTCTGGTAAAAACTTACATCTTATAAAACAATATAAACGACGGTACAAAACCAATCAGCGCACCAACAATAATTTCTACGTTGGTATGTGCTCTTAAATACAAGCGCGATGTTGCTACCAAACCAATAATAATCAGCAATGCCGGTAAAATGTAAAAAGGATTTAAGTAATAGGTGGTAGTTTGGTTTACAAACAGCGGAATAGCACTGCAAACGCTGGCTACATGCACGCTGTATTTACGTTTTAGCAATATGCCGAAGAATAAAATGCTGTACGAAATGCAGTAGCCTATAAAAAATATCTTTAAAGAGGAATTGGATGCGTTTTCCCAGATTTTAAAAATAAGAATGTTTATTATTACGATATTCAAAAACATGGGTGCACTGCGTTCGCGCAGGTTTTGAATCATTACCGATGATTTTAGTAACCCGAGTGATTTCAAGAAAAAGTAAATACAGACAGGTAATAAAAAAGTCATTAAAAAAGCCTGACCAGTTGCTAAATATCGTTCTATTGGAATAAAAAAATCGGCATTTAATAAGTAAAAACATCCTGTGATTATTGTTGGAATAAAAACAGGATGGAATAAGTAGGATATTATTTTAGCAACATACTTCATTAAATCTTTT
>Ga0308157_10009046_pt1 | contig 11149 bp, 12 predicted proteins | sample PhyBR1_FD_201035 | JGI IMG/M metagenome (GOLD analysis project Ga0308157, IMG submission 201035) | Phyllosphere microbial communities from UC Gill Tract Community Farm, Albany, California, United States - DLSLB.R1 | ecosystem: Host-associated > Plants > Phyllosphere > Unclassified | place: USA...
ATGTTTGCGGGCGAGGGCGGACCAGAAAGAACCAACAAACGTTTTCATTATGTAAGTGCGGGAATGCCTGCAAAACGTCTTTCTACGGCTTTTGACAGCGTAACTTTATACGGAAACGACCCAGATTTGCGTCCAGATATTTACGGAAAAATTGGAAATGCGGGAGTTTCAATCTGCTGTTTAGATGATGCTAAAAAACTATATTCAGGTTTCGATTTGGTTCACGCATTGACTTCGGTAAGTATGACCATTAACGGGCCTGCGCCAATGTTGTTAGGTTTCTTTATGAATGCGGCAATCGATCAGCAATGTGAGATTTACATCAAAGCCAATGATTTAGAAAAAGAAGTTGAGGCCAAAATCAACAAATTATATAAAGACAAAGGAATCGAAAGACCGAAATACCAAGGCGAGCTTCCTACTGGAAACAACGGATTAGGATTAATGCTTTTGGGTGTTACGGGAGATCAGGTTTTACCTTTGGAGGTTTATAATGAAATAAAAGTAAAAACGTTAGCTCAAGTTCGTGGAACGGTTCAGGCCGATATTTTAAAAGAAGATCAGGCGCAGAATACTTGTATTTTCTCAACTGAATTTGCTTTGCGATTAATGGGCGACGTTCAGGAATATTTTATTACCAAAAACGTTCGTAATTTCTATTCAGTTTCAATTTCAGGATATCATATTGCTGAGGCGGGAGCAAACCCAATTACGCAATTGGCATTTACGCTTTCAAATGGTTTCACTTACGTGGAATATTATTTGAGCCGAGGCATGAACATTAACGATTTTGGACCAAATTTATCGTTCTTCTTCTCAAACGGAGTAGATCCAGAATATTCGGTTATTGGTCGTGTGGCGCGTAAAATTTGGGCAAAAGCCATGAAAAACAAATACGGAGCCAACGAAAGAGCACAAATGCTGAAATATCATATTCAGACTTCTGGACGTTCGTTACATGCACAGGAAATTGATTTTAATGATATTAGAACGACTTTACAAGCTTTGTATGCGATTTACGACAACTGTAATTCATTACATACAAACGCTTATGACGAAGCGATTACAACGCCAACAGAAGAATCTGTACGTCGTGCTATGGCGATTCAGCTGATTATTAATAAAGAATTAGGTCTAGCCAAAAACGAAAACCCAATTCAAGGTTCGTTCATCATCGAAGAATTAACTGATTTAGTAGAAGCTGCAGTTCTTCAAGAATTCGACAGAATCACAGAACGTGGAGGAGTTCTAGGTGCAATGGAAACGATGTACCAAAGATCTAAAATTCAGGAAGAAAGTTTGTATTACGAAACCCTAAAACACAACGGCGATTTCCCAATTGTGGGTGTAAATACATTCTTGAGTTCAAAAGGTTCGCCAACGGTAATTCCGGCTGAGGTTATTCGTGCTACAGAAGAAGAAAAACAATATCAAATTACGATGTTGGATAACTTGCACAATTTCCACGAAGCAAAAGTAAACGAGCATTTAAATACATTACAGCAAGCCGCTATTAAAAACGAAAACTTATTCGACCATTTAATGGAAGCTACAAAAGTTTGTTCTTTAGGTCAGATTACTTCGGCATTGTTTGAAGTTGGTGGGCAGTATAGAAGGAATATGTAAGGATTTTTTATATAATTATGGAAAAACCTCTCATGTGAATGAGAGGTTTTTTATTTTGTAATAAGAAAGTTGTCGGATTTAAACAGTAAAAAGCGCTAAGCAACAAATCCTTTTTTTATAAATTTTTCTTTAAAAGTGAATTTTTCAGCGATTTTAAAAGCCTCAATTATTAGCCATATCCTATTAGCAATTACGCAGAAATACTTTCCAGTTCTGAATTCGGTCATTATGCCAATTAATCTATAATCAACTTCCGTTTTGCCTGTCAAAGGATTATCAAAAATCAACAAAAACCATAGCCCGCAACCACTTATGCCGTGAAATTGGGAGATTATTTTGCCTTTTTTATTAGTAGTAACATCAGTGCCTTTTCCTTTTACATTCATTATTATGTGGTCTCTTTTGTTGAACTTATGAAGTTTGTATGGCTTATCATTAATAGGTGGACTACCTAAAAAAAATGTTGCCCCTGTATTAAAGGGTTCACCTTCTTTAGTAACATTGATGGCGGGATAACCAAGTATGCAATAGTTTGTGCCACTGATTAAATTATTATGATGTCGAAACTTATTTATAGAAAGAGGAATGTAAACTTTTGATAAATAAACTATAATTTGTTTGTCAAGTTTAATGTATGCCAGATCTATACGTTCACATTTGTCAATAATTGAATATTTTACTTCGCCAAATACAGGTATGTATAATTCTTTAGCAACCTTAATTCTTAATTCTTCATTTGGATGTTCTAAAAAAAAGCTTGTAACGTGCGATGCAGTTATAATAAAATAGTCATCATAAATCTTAGCAAAAACACCAGAGCCATGTGGTTTAAGTTTACCATTTTCATTCTTTAAAAATTGAATTGTATGTTTTAAGATTTTGCTGTTTATTTGCTCTATAACAGCGTTATCAACTTCTTTAGAAAATATCTTTTCAGTCATACACTCCAATTATTTGTGAATCATAATTGCTGATCTCTGTGAATTTTTAATGAATGCATCAGATCCATTCCTAGTGGTGTCAAAGTCCAATTTCCCTTATTATTTTTTTTAAAATAATGTTTTGTTGTTAAAAGGTTTTGTAAACTGAGTGGCAAATCAGCAAATTGTGTTTCCGGATTATTAGCAAAATTAAAAATACTTATTCTATGTTTTTCAGAAAGATTATTATAAAATTCAGCTAAGATTGAACTGTTGTCATCATCGTTATGAGTTAAATTAAAATTATTCAAGGTATTCTGTAAATCTTGTACTAGTTCATTTGAATCATTTAGCTTTAAATTTAATGACTCTATAGTATTTTTATCAGCATTTGCTCTTTGTATATTTGATTCTTCTAAGAATTTGATTCTATCTAATAGCTCCTGATGGTCTCTGTTTCCGCTTAAAATATTTTTTAATTCAGTTTCTCTTTCAGCTTCAAAAAACTTTCTATTGTATTTTGATGATATTCGACGCTTATTTATTGGAATAAGCAACTCGTCTACTACTAGCATTATTGATGGAACCATTAGTGTATAAAAAAATGCCAATCCTAAAGGCCATAATATTGCTCCAAGCTTACAATACTCATAATCAATCATTGCAATTTTGTACTCAATGTTTGTATTAGAGAATAATAATATAAAAATCGGGCGCCAGTTATAAATAAAAAATGAGCATATAAAAGCTCCAGTAATTGGAGTTTTTATGCGCTCTTTTGAAGATTCTATTAAACTATGTAGTAAATCAGATATTGTTTGCATATTTTTTTGGTTGGTTTAACAAACATAGGAAAAATAGCAAATAAAATTTGTACTATTAAAATTATTGAGCTATAAAAATTCCTTGCTAGTGTGAACATTTCGTTCATAAATGCAAATTAATGCACGAGCAAGACTCTCATGCCAGCTAGCAAGCAAAATTCTATAAAGTTTGTCATTTCGACGGAGGAGAAATCTTCGCAAGTAGCTCCGCAACGAGAATCCAATCTTTGTCGAGTTACTTGCGAAGATTTCTCCTCCGTCGAAATGACAAGATTGTGTAAAAACTTTACGACTTAGTGTCTTTGCGAGATTTTTTAGTATTAGAATTTTCATTTTTTCCCCACTCGCACGAGTGATTGAAAGTGTTTTTCAGTTGACTTGATTTTGTAGTCAACTGAAAACAGATAAAACTGTGACTACTTGTCACGGTTTAAAATATAAATCCTCCCCAACAAACCCCAAAAATTCCATTTCATCCATAGGAAACAAATGCAGAATCGTTTCCAGAATCAATGAAACATTAATAGTTGCACTTTTATCTTTTTTAGAAAAATTATGCATGTCGTTATCAAGTGCTAGAATGCATAATTTTAATAAATCGGTAATGAGACAGCCGAGCTCTAAATAATTGACCACTTTAAATTGTGCGGTAAAAGAGTTGGCTTCATTGGTTGGTTTTAGCGTTGTAAAATATTGAGCAGTTAATTTTTGAAGTTTTTGTAACTTTTTTGTTTCGTTCGTTTCCATAAGGCGTATATTTTTAAATGATTTACAATTTGACTTTTATAAAATTTATATAAGAAAAATTGTACTTTTGTTTGATTCGACGAAGGAAGGAATATGTTGTATTTTACCAAACCGATTCCCCCGCTAGCGCGAGCTTCTCGCTCGTGAACACAAAGTAAAGCACGAGCGAGATGCTCGCGCCAGCGAAAGGAAATCTTCGCAAAAGACTCTACAAAGATTGGATTCTTGTTGCGGAGCTACTTGCGAAGATTTCTCCTTCGTCGAAATGACAAGATTGTGTGCTATTGGGTTGAAATATAACTATTCAACATTCTCCCCAACAAACCCCAAAAATTCCATTTCATCCATAGGAAACAAATGCAAAACAGTTTCCAAAATCAGACTCACATTAATAGTTGCATTTTTATCTTTTTTAGAAAAATTATGCATGTCATTATCAAGAGCTAGAATACATAATTTTAATAAATCGGTAATGAGGCAGCCGAGTTCTAAATAATTGACCACTTTAAATTGTGCGGTAAAAGAATTGGCTTCATCGGTTGGTTTTAGCGTTGTAAAATACTGAGCGGTTAATTTTTGAAGTTTTTGTAACTTTTCTGTTTCGTTTGTTTCCATAAGGCGTATATTTTTAAATGATTTACAATTTGACTTTTATAAAATTATTATAAGAAAAATTGTACTTTTGTTTGATTCGGCGAAGGAAGAAATAGATTTTGCTGTACGAAATCATTTTTTATCGTATCGCACGGGGTAAAATCTGTTTTTTACATTTTACTGATTTTGACACTTTATTATTATCTTTGAATTATGAGCACACTAACAAAACCAAATCATATAGGGCGAAAAATAAGCCGTATTCGTGAACTTCGTGATATGAAGCAGGAAGCTTTGGCGCAAGCTTTAGGAACAAATCAACAAGCGATTTCGGCTATGGAAAACAGCGAAACCATTGATGACGAAAAACTTGTTGAGGTTGCAAAAGCACTTGGTGTAACGGTTGAAGCGATTAAGAATTTTTCAGACGAAGCGGCAATTAATTATTTTAATACTTTTAATGAAAGTCCTAATAATTATTTCGGACTTAATAATTGCACTTTCAATCCATTAGATAAATTAATGGATACGGTAGAAGAAAATAAAAAGCTTTATGAGCGTTTACTTCAATCAGAAAAAGATAAAATTGAGTATTTAGAAAAGTTGCTAAAACTGAAATAGTAAATTTTATATAAAAGAAAACCTCTCAGAAATGGGAGGTTTTTATTTTGTAAAAGGAATAATTTCTATAAAGTTTGTCATTTCGACCGAAGGGAGAAATCGCACTAGAAGCTCGACAAAGTAAGTCACCAATCTTTGTGGAATAACGTGTGTGATTTCTCCCTTCGGTCCAAATGACAAATATTGTGTTTAAATGTTTGCGGTTAAATAATATCATCCATTTGGCTTATATCACAACGCATGGTTGTCAATATTGGTTTAAATCCTGCCTTTTTATAAGCGTTGACAGCGGCTTCATTATCATGGTACACATCTAATCTTACCTCGGTTATTCCTTGAGATAAAACCCATTTTTTAAGATGGTCAATTAATAGATTATTAAGACCACGTCCTCTAAATTCAGGATCTACAAACATAAAACCTAGATACCCGAAAAATTCATGTTTTTGATAGGGTTTAGCTTGTCGAATTTGAGCATACCCGCAACCAATAATTTGATTGTTAAAGTCTATAACCAAAAGTTCTGACTTGGGGTCAGAAATAAATTCTTCTATGCTATAATAAAAAATTTCTCCTTCTTTTAATGTTACGTCAAAAGGCCTTTCTGCACGAACTAAATGTTGCAGAAATTCGGCAAGTTTTGGTAAATCTGTTTTTACAGCTTGCCTGATCAATATATCTTTTGTGTTTTCATTCATATCTCAAATATATTTAAAATAAATTTCCCTTGCTCGTGAAACACAAAGTTTAACCTCTTCAGTTTGGTATTTCGACCGAAGGAAGAAATTACAAGATTGTATTTTAAATAGAAAAACCTCCCATTCCCTGAGAGGTTTTTTATATCAATTCAAGTTATTATTAAACTTTACTTTTTATTGTTGTTTTGGGTTTACGCTTTAGTTTTTCGATAATAGCGTCGGCTTTTGCATTTTCACAAATAAAACGTAGCGATTCTGCATAGCGGTAATAATATACAGGTTCTAAATCTGAGGTAAGGGAAAATAGTTTGGAGTACCATTCGGCCGCTTTTTCGAGTTCGCAGTTTGAATACGATGAATTTCCAAGTTTTTGAAACAAGTCTACAGATTTGTAGCCTTTTGCGGCAACCTTCTCGTAGGTTTTTATAACATCGACATAAGCGTACTTTTCGCCGACTTTCTCGGTTCTATAATAAGTTTCATTTTGCGCAGCTGCACGAAATGAAAATACGATTAACAGTACTAAAATAGCTAGTTTTCTCTGCATAGGTTTTTAGTTTTGGTTGTGGTATTTAATCGTATTCATTAATTGTTTTTGAAAATCTTAAAACTGCAAAAAGCAGTTAAAAACAATTATAAACTTCAGTTATTTATTTTTATTGTATGCTTAATGTAATTTTGTGTACAAATATATGTAAATCAGTAATATGAAGTAAGTTTAAACGATGTTTTGTAAATAAAACCTGTTATATTACATTTTTAAAAGCAATTGATTTTTAATGTTTTGCAGAAATTGGCAGAAAATGATTTACAGCTTCATTATTATATAATAACTTTATATAAGTAAAAAATATAAAATGACGATAGAAGAATATCTGAATAAAATAGAGGCTTTGCAGAATGAGAAAAGCGAAATAGCATATCGAAATGATTCAGATTTGGAATTTTGTATTCGACAAATAAAAGAAATCAATACTGAGCCATCTTTTTCTTTTGATGTTTTATTTCAAAAAGCAACTTCGGAAATAATAGTTGTAAATAATAATGCTATAAAAATCTTTGCAGATCACGTAGGTTTACTCTTTTTAGAAGAAAAAGAATCTGGAAATGTATGTTTTGCCAACAGTGAAGAGGTGCGTCCAGAATATCGGCAGAGTTTCAAACTGATAAATCTCTTAGATTATATTTATGCTTTTATGCATTCTTCTGTCTATAAAGAATCGGAAGAAATAATTCTTACATCGGTGACGACACTTTTTTGGAAACTGGTAAAAATGGGTTCTAATTTGAAAGGAAAATATAAATAAGGAGGCAATTTATTTGAGCTGGTTTATACTTAAATTTGTTGTTGAGAATAGTCGTTTAAGATTTACTGCTTAAAAATATAAGTTTTTTCTTATATTTGTAAAATAAAGAGTATTAAAGGAAAATGAAAGAAGAAGGAGTTATTCAAATATTTGAAAAGAAGAAAGTAAGGACAGTTTGGGACGAAGAACAAGAAAAATGGTATTTTTCTATTATTGATGTTATACAAGTATTAACTGATAGTCTTAATGCAAGAAAGTATTGGAGTGTATTAAAACTTCGTTTAAAGAAAGAAGGAAGTGAGTTGACTACAAATTGTAGTCAACTGAAAATGCAAGCCACCGACGGTAAATATTATAAAACAGATGTTGCAGACACAGAACAATTATTTAGATTAATACAATCTATTCCCTCTCCTAAAGCAGAACCCTTTAAATTGTGGCTTGCACAAATTGCATCTGAACGTTTAGATGAAATGCAAGATCCTGAAATTACAATTGATCGAGCTTTAGAACAATATATGCAACTAGGTTATTCAGAAAGTTGGATTAATCAGAGATTAAAAAGTATCGAAATTCGAAATGAATTGACTAGAGAATGGAAAAACAGAGGTGTTAAGGAAGGAATGGAGTTTGCCATTTTAACAGATATTATTTCAAAAACCTGGTCTGGAAAAACAACTAAAGAATATAAAATACTAAAAGGACTGAAAAAGGAGAATCTGCGAGATAATATGTCTAATACTGAATTAATTCTGAATATGCTTGCAGAAGCATCTACTAAAGAAATTTCCAATGCGACAAAACCTGAAGATTTTGATGAAAGTAGGGAAGTGGCAAAACAAGGAGGGAATGTTGCTAAAGTTGCTCTAAACGAATTGGAATCTAAAACAGGAAAAAAAGTAGTAACTTCTTTAAACTCGAAAGATTTTATCGAGAAAAGAATTGAGAAATAGAATGAAAACAAAAAAGCAGCTCCTGGTACGAGCTGCTTTTCTAATTTTTAGGGGGCAAAAATTAACGACGGAAAGATGGACTCTGGTTTACAGATTGGTCTAACTTTACAGTCTTTACTTTTTTCGCAGCAACTTTAATTTCGTGTTTCGCAACTTTGTCGTTTGCTTTCACTTCAAGAACATAAGTTCCAGCAGGAAAACTTTCTAAACTAATTGTTTTTGAAACTTCTAATTTGTCTGCTGCAGATTCTCCCGCATAAAGTAAGTTGTGATTCTCGTCATAGATAGAGAAAGATGCATTTTCTACAGTGTCTAAAGTAAAGCTAACTACTTTTCCGTTTCCTGTTTTGATATTTAAAATGTAATCACCTTTTCCATCAATGGCATAGGTAAACACAGTCGCTAAAAAAAAGGCAGCAACTAAACCAGCTTTGGTAAATCTTGTCATGTTTTTTTTAAATTGTTAATTACTAAATGTGGAACGCGTAAAACTACAAATACAAATTTAATTTTTAGCAATAAAATGGCGTTTTTAAATGCTTAAGTTGTTGAATTGTAATTATTTCTGCATTTTGTTTGAACTATGTACGTAATTACTGGGCTTTTGGATTGTTTTTTAGAAAACAATTTTTAACACTTAAAAATCAAATAGTTGAATTAATAAGAATAATTTTCAGAAAATCTATTGTTTTATGATTTTGCTTTTATACTTAAACAAAAAAACAGCTCTATAACCACAAAGAGCTGTTTCTTAAAACGTAATTTTTAAATTTTCTAACCTTGATTTTATATTTTTTTTTTGGGAATAAATTCTTAGCGTGCAGCAACACTTGAATTTTTAGCAAAACCTGATTTGTACACTAATGAAACTGCATTTTTTGATAAAGATGCATTATCATTAATTGTAATTTCATATTTTGCTCTTTTTGTACTGTCTTCTACTTCTAAGAAATAAGTTCCTTCAGGAAATTCTTCTAGACTGAAAGTTCTTAAAATTCCATCTTTTCCAGACGCGCTTTCAGAATAAATTAAAGTTCCATCATTGTCATAAATAGCTAAATTGGCTTTCTGTACTTTATTAAGTGCGAAAGTGATCAGTTTTCCATTAGCTTTTAATACATGAAGATTAAATTCTCCATTTCCATCAATTGCGTAAGTGCTTATTCCTGTGAAAAGCAACGCTGCTACTAAACTCAATTTTGCAATCTTTTTCATGGTACTTAGGTTTTAAATTATTAGTTCTAATTCTCTGATGCTAAATTACTTATATGATACATGAAAAAGTGCAACTGTATTTTCTTATTTATATGCTATATTCTCATTTACGAAACCGTTATAGGTTAAAACATGGATTATTTTTAACGTTTTTGTTAATTCAGTTATTATTTTTCAATGTTTTCTTGATTTTGAATTTACATTGGATTAAGGATTTCTATACAAAAAGCTGAATGGATTTAACCGCAAAGTGTGCTAAGATTTACGCAAAGCACGCTAAGGAAGTTTTTAAAAGGTGCTAAGATTCTGAGGTACTAAGTTTTATTTGGATTGTGTATTGTAACGCAAAGGGCGCAGAGGTCACGCAAAGTTTGTAAAGGTTTTTTTGAGTAAATTTTATAGAATAAAAAAGTCCACAAAGCTTTATCCTAATATAGCTTTGCGAACTTTGTATTTTATACATCGCCTTGGAAAAAAAACTTTGTGAACTTTGCGTGAATCTTTGTGAACTTTGCGGTAAAAAAAATGTGGTAAAATTTTATAACTCAAAAAGTAAAGAGCAAAAAAAAACAGCTCAGTAACCACAAAGAGCTGTTTTTAAAACTTTTGAAAGTTTTTAAACTTACTAACTATCTAACCTCACTTTATACTTTATGAAAGCATAAACTTTTTTAGCGTGTTGCCACACTTGTATTTTTAGCAAAACCTGCTTTGTAAACTGAAGAAACAGCGTTTTTAGATAAAACAGTTGAATCGTCAGTAATAGTGATTTCGTATTTTGCTTTTTTTGCATCATTTTCTACTTCTAAGAAGTAAGTTCCTTCTGGAAACTCTTCTAGACTAAAAGTTCTTAAAATTCCATCTTTACCTGAAGCAGTTTCAGAATAAATTAGAGATCCATCTTTGTCATAAATTGCTAAGTTGGCTTTTTGTGTTTGGTTAAGGCCAAATGTGATCATTTTGCCATTAGCTTTAATAACATGCAGGTTAAAATCTGCTGTTCCATCAATTGCATATGTGCTAATTCCTGTGAAAAGCAACACTGCTACTAAACTCAATCTAATAATCTTTTTCATGGTATTTAGTTTTTAAATTAATAGTTCTAATTCTCTGATGCTAAATTACTTTAGTTGTAAGTAAAAAATCAATACTATATTTGCTGATTTCGATGCTATATTCTCATTTACGAAACCGTTATATGTTAAAATTTGAATTATTTTTATCGTTTTTGCTAAAATGCCTATTATTTTTCAACGTTTTTAATGGTTTTTAATTTACAATAGGATAACGATTTCTTTAAAAAATGTAGGAATTTTTTAAAGATGCTGATGTGCTTCGGTTCTAAGCTTTTATTTGGACAGTGTATTGTAACGCAAAGCACGCAGAGGACACGCAAAGTTCACAAAGGTTATTTTGAGTAAATTTTATAGAGTAAAAAAGTTCGCAGAGCTTTGTCAAAAAAACTTTGCGAACTTTGCGTGTCCTCTGTGCTAAAACCTTCGCAACCGAAAGTATAAAGCAAAAAAAAACAGCTCAGTAACCACAAAGAGCTGTTTTTAAAACTTTTGAAAGTTTTTAACTTACTAACTATCTAACCTCACTTTTTATACTGTATTAGAGTATAAAGTTTTAAGTGCCGTGAAG
>Ga0308157_10009047_pt1 | contig 11148 bp, 9 predicted proteins | sample PhyBR1_FD_201035 | JGI IMG/M metagenome (GOLD analysis project Ga0308157, IMG submission 201035) | Phyllosphere microbial communities from UC Gill Tract Community Farm, Albany, California, United States - DLSLB.R1 | ecosystem: Host-associated > Plants > Phyllosphere > Unclassified | place: USA...
CGGCGCGAACACGCGCTCGCGCACGACGTCCTCCCACGACCGGCCCGAGATCCGCTCCACGAGGGCGGAGAGCGTGTACGACGCACTCGTGTCGTAGTGGAAGAGCGTCCCGGGGCGGTGCGACGGCAAGGCGCGGAAGAAGCTCTCGAGCCAGTCGCCCTCCGCCTCGACGTACGTCGTGCGGGCGTACGGGGTGCGCATCGACAGCAGGTGCGCGATCGTCGCCTCTTCGAGCAGCGGATCCACCGGCCGCATCTCGGGGAAGTGATCCATCAGCAGGTCGCTCGTGCGGAGGCGCCCCTCGTGCGCGAGCGACAGCACGGCGAGCGCTGTGAACGACTTCGACACCGAGTACATGCGGTGCGGCACGTGCGGTCCCGCGCCCGCCGCTCCCGCGCTGTAGACCAGTTCGCCGCCGATGGAGGCCTCGATCGAGTGGATCGAGATGTCGTGCGCGTGCGCGGCGTCGATGAACCGTGCGAACGACCCGGTCATGTCGCGGCGGTGAACGCGCTGCCGAGCTCGGAGAAGGTGCGTTCGTGCCGGAGCGCCAGGTCGAGCTGCTCTTCGATGCCGGTGATGACGAGGTGACGGCCCTGCTCGTCGTCGACGACCTCGAGGGAGGAAGCCGCGACCGGGCGCGGCGCGGGCGCCTCGACGACGCGGTCGACGAGGCGCATGAATGCGCCGGTGTCGGCGATCGGCGCGAAGAGCTCCTCGTCGCCGACGCGCGCGACGAGCAGGTTCTCGAGCAGGTCGGCGCGCTCGGTCCGGATCGTCTCGAGCACGCGACCGGTCGCATCGCGGCGCTCGACGACGTCGATCGTGTACCAGAGGCGGAACGAGCCGTCGGATCCGACGACCTCGACGTACGGATCCGTGCGCGCGACCGCCGCGAGCGTCACGGCGGTCGTCAGGCGAACGCCGCCGAGGTCGAAGATCGCCACCGACGTGTCGTCGGCCTCGATGTCGGCGGCCCGCCACAGGTCGACCTCCAGCGAGAGCACGTCCGCCGCGCGGGTCTTTCCTGCCAGAGCGAGCGCCGTCGCGGTCGCGTGCGCGAGCGGATTCGTCAGCACGCCGTCGGCGACGACGCGCCCGTCCAGCGTGCGCGTGCCGGCCCATGCCGAGCGCGCCCAGTATGCGTCGTTCCGCACCCACGCGCCGGTCGCGGAGTAGCGCAGAACCTCGCCGATCTCGCCCGCGTCGACGCGCGAGCGGATCAGGCCGATCGCTGTGGATCCCAGGCTCTGGAACCCGATCTGCACGAGACGACCCGTGCGCTCCGCGAGCGCAGCGAGCCGTTCGAACTCGTCGAGCGTCGCCGTCGTGGGCTTCTCCAGAAGCACATCCATGCCGGCCTCGAGCGCCGCCGCGGCGAGCTCGAAGTGCGTGTGGATCGGCGTGCAGATGACGGCGACATCGGCGCCCGCCTGCGCGATCAGCTCCGCGCCGCCCGTGAACCGCTCCACGCCGTCCGGCAGCTCGTCCGCCGTGGGCGGGTGCGGGTCGGCGACGGCGACCAGGCGAACGGCGCCCTGCTCGTGCAGGCGGATGCCCTGCGCGAGGTGCCCGCGGCCGTGGCCGCCGGTTCCGATCAGGGCGAGACGGGGAGCGGTCATACGGCGGCCTCTTTCTGGGTCGATGCGAGCGCGACGGACACGGCTCGGTCGACGTCCGCCTCGGTCGGGGATCCGTCGAGCAGCGCCACGACGAGGTCGAGCTCGAGGGGGGTTCCCCGCTCGAGCGAGCGGCGCTCCGCCACCGCGATCGCCGGCCCGAAACCGGTGTAGCCCCCCGCCCGCACGAACCAGGGCAGGCCCGACGAGGTCGCCGCGACGAGCGTCGCCTGCGCGCCCCGGATCACGATCCAGGGCGACGTCGAGCCGTGCGCGATGTCGACGCCGTGCCCGTCGGCCGATCTCACCTCGGCGGTGCCGAACGGGGTGCGCCAGAAGATCCCGCCATAGAACGCGCCGGGCCGGCCGTTCGTGTGCGAGCTGCCGACGCTGACGCCGTCGCGCTCGGCGGCGATCGTCGAGGACCACGCGAGCAGGGTGTGCCCGTCGACCTCGCGCACCCCGACCGTGCGCGTCTCTGCGAGCACGCGCTCGCCGGCGTGATCATGCCAGGCGATCGCCTGTGTCACCTGGTCGAGAGAGCGCTCCTCGCGCTCGACCGACTGACGACCGTGATTGTCGAGCATCGATGGGCCCACGTCCGCCACGAAGGTGCTGCCGCCCCAAAAGTTCGTGCCGTCCACATCGGGTGTCGTCACGCTCACGCCGAGGTGATGCGGGTGATCGCTCGGCCCCGTCTCGGTGACGGCCACGCCCTCCGGGGTCTCGACCGAGACGTACGGACGCGGCGCCAGGCCGGGCGCGACGCCCTCGCCGGAGTGCAACGTTGCGATGACCCGGCCGGATCCGCCGCGCAGCACGGCCGTCATCGTTTCGGTCCCGTGCTGGAGCGCGCCGCGAGCGCGGGGGCGAAGATCGTCGGCTCGAGGTCGGCCTCGCCGCGCATCTGGTCCAACAGCGTCGTCCAGATGCGCTCGCCGACGTCGCCCAGCCGCGCCGTCATCGTGGTGAGGCTCGGCGAGGAGTACCTCGAGAACGGGATGTCGTCGAAGCCCGCGACCGAGAGGTCCTCCGGCACGCGCACGCCCTCCTCGGAGAGCCGGCCGAGGAATCCGAGGGCCACGACGTCGTTGAAGGCGATGACGCCGGTCGCGGCGGTCTCGCGCACGGCCGGCCAGGATTCGTAGCCGTCCTCGAACGAGGATCCGCAGGCGACGTTCACGATCTCGACCTCGGGGTGCTCGGCCGCGAGGATGTCGAGCCCGTCCTGTCGCGCCATGTTCGAGCGCGCCTGCGGCGGGCCCTCCAGATACGCGATCTTCGTGTGGCCGAGCGCGATGAGGTGCCGCGCGACCTGGCCGATGCCGTCGGCGTAGTCGATCAGCACGCTGCCCGCGCGCTTGCCGGTGGTGCGGTTGAAGACGACGACCGGGGCGATGTTCGGCAGCAGCTCGAGCAGCTTCTCGCGCGACATGCGCGGTGCGAACAGCGCGATGGCGTCGGTGCGGTTGCGGATGTCGAGCACGGTCGCGGCCTCGATGTCGTTGTGCTCGCGGGTGTCGGCGACGAGCACGCGGTACCCATCGCGCTCGGCGGCGCGGTGCAGGCCGTGCAGCACCTGGTGGAACATCGGGTTGGCGAGGTCGGGAACGACCACGCCCACCGTGCGGCTCTCGCCCAGCGACAGCGAGCGGGCCGTGGCGCTCGGCGAGTACCCGAGCTCGGCGACGGCCGCACGAACGCGCTGCGCGATCTCCTCGTTCACGGTCGCGACCCCGTTCATCACGCGCGAGACGGTCGCCTTCGACACTCCGGCCGCGGCGGCGATGTCGGAGATGGTGGCGTCACGGGAGGTGCGTTTGGTAGCCATGGGTCAATCCTCTGCCAGCTCGAGACGGAAATCGTGAAAGCGCGCCACGGCCTCCGCGCCGCCGAAGCCATGCCCGGCGAACAGCGCGATCTCCGCGCCGATCCACCGCCCCTTCGAGGCGGTCGCGTGCGGATCCACGCGGATCTCCCGACCGTCGATCGTGACGCTCGCCGACAGAGTCGCGTCCGCGGCGCAGCCGAGCGAGATCTCGACGTCGCCTCGGGCCGGCGCCCGCAGCACGACGCGCTCCGCGAGGTCGTCGTCCGAGCGCACCGCGACGATCGCCTCGTCGCCGTTCTCGCCCCGCGCGATGCCCGCCCACACGTAGTCGCGGCCGAGGATCGCCAGCCCGGCGCGCGATCCGGGCGGGCCGTCGAGCCCGATCCGCACGCGCGACCGCGACGCCATCCCGGGCAGCGGCTGCCCGATGACGCTCGGCAGCGCGCGCACGTCTCCCGCGTCGGCGGCGGATCGGATCCGCAGCGCGCCCGCGCCCGGAACGATCGCGTCGGCGCGCGGGTTCGCCTGCCAGGTCCACGTCGCGCCCGGAACCCCGTCCGCGAAGTCGTCCGAACGGGCGATCGTGCGACTTGTCTGCCGCGTGCCGTGCGGCGTCGGATAAGTGAGCACCGGCTCGGACGGGCCGCCGTCGACGGCCTGGCCCATGACCGGCCAGCCGTCGTCGCCCCACGCCATCGGCTGCAGGTGCGTCACGCGGCCGAACGGGCCGCGATCCTGGAAGTGGAGGAACCAGTCGCGCCCATCGGGCGAGGTCACCCAGGCACCCTGGTGCGGCCCATTGACCGGCGCGGATCCCTGCGCGAGCACGTTCCTCGACGAGTACGGGCCGTACACGTCGCGCGAGCGGAACACCGCCTGCCAGCCCGTGGCGACCCCGCCGGCGGGCGCGAAGATGTAGTACCAGCCGTCGCGCTTGTAGAGCTTCGGCCCCTCGATCGTGTCCCATCCGTCGATGTCGGCACCGTCGATCACGTCGCGGGCGGGCCCCGTGGTGCCGCGCAGCTCGGGATCGACGGGAACGAGCGTCAGCACGTTCTTCCGCCCCGCGCGCGATCTCGCCCAGCCGAACACGAGGTAGGCGCTGCCGTCGTCATCCCACAGCGGGCAGGGGTCGATGAGCCCGAGCCCCTCGAGCAGGAGATGCGGCGCGGTCCAGGGCCCGGCCGGATCGGTCGCGGTGACGACGAAGATGCCCTGATCAGGGTCGGGATAGACGATGTAGAACGTGCCGTCGTGGTGCCGGATCGACGGCGCCCACACGCCGCCGCCGTGGCGGGGCAGGCCGAACCAGTCGCCCGGTTCGTTCGCCGCGAGCGCGTTGCCCGCGCGCTCCCAGTTGATCAGGTCGGTCGAGACGTACACCGGCAGTCCCGGCGCCCTGTTGAAGCTCGACGCGATCATGACGTAGCGGTCATCGACGCGCACGGCGTCGGGATCCGGAAAATCGGCGTCGATGATCGGATTGCGGTACCGGGGCTCGGCATCGAGGTGAGGCATGGCATTAAGATTACATGAGAAACCGGTTTCTGCTACTGTGGATTCCACCCGCCCTCCACTGTTCACGAGGCCCAGATGTCCCTTTTCGTCGGCGCGACCACCGATCGCGAGCAGAAGCTCGCCCGCGTTCGGCAGGTGCTCGTCAACAACGACGCGCGCGCCGTTCACCTCACCTCGAATGCCGCGCTGTCCTGGCTGCTCGACGGCGCGCGCACCGCGGTGCCACTGGGCGGCGCGCCGGTGCTCTCCGCGACCGTCACGCGCGACGGCGAGGTCACCGTGACCGCCCTCGCGAACGAGGTCGAGCGGCTCGCCGCCGAGGAGATCGCGGACGTCGCGTGGCGCACGATCCCGTGGCATGCCTCGCTCGCCGAGCACGCCGACGATGTCGCACCCGAATCGGCCGTCGACGCCGAGCTGCGCGCCGCGCGCGCGGAGCTGCTGCCGGTCGAGGTCGACCGCTACCGCGCACTCGGATCCGACACGGCGCGCGCGGTGTCTGAGGTGCTGCGGGCGGCGGATCCGTCGTGGACCGAGCGCGCGCTCGCGGCCCGGCTCGCCCGTGCCGCGTACGAGATCGGCGCGGAGCCGGCGGTCGTGCTCGCCGCGGGCGAGTCGCGCGGGTTCGTGCAGCACCCGATCCCGACCGATGCGCCGCTCGGGAACCGCGCGATGGCCGTGCTGACCACCGTGCGCCACGGACTCCACGCGAGCATGTCGCGCTGGGTCGAGTTCGGGCCCGGCAGCGGGCTCGCCAGCACCGAGGAGCGCCTGCGCGAGGTCGAGGCCGACGTGTTCGACGCCACGCGGCCGGGTGCCGAGCTCGCCGACGTCTTCGCCGAGATCCCGCGGGCCTACGCCCGGCACGGGTTCGGCGATGAGGCCTGGACGATGCACCACCAGGGCGGCCCGACCGGCTACGCGGGCCGCGACCCCAAGGCGTCCCCCGGAATCCCCGGCCGCGTCGCCGAATCGCAGGCGTTCGCCTGGAACCCGTGGGTGCCCGGTGCGAAGCTCGAAGACACTGTGCTCGCCTGCTCGGGCGGCATCGAGGTGCTCACGCACGACCCGGCATGGCCATCGACCACCGTCCGGGGGCTCGCCCGCCCCCTCCCCCTCGCACGCTACTGACCCCGTCACAGGAGAGAACATGACCCGCCGCTACGCCCTCATCGGCACCGGATCCCGCGCCCAGATGTACCTCGGGGCGCTCGCCGCCACGCACTCCGACGTCGGCACGCTCGTCGCGTGGTCGGATCCGAACTCCGGACGCCTCGATTGGTCGGCCGAGCAGAACCCGAGCCTCGGCGACCCGCGACGGTTCGACCCGGCAGACCTCGGCGACATCGTGCGGGAGGAGAAGATCGACTCGGTCATCGTCACGACCCCCGACTTCCTGCACGCCGAGTACGTCGCCGCCGCGCTCGACGCCGGCGCCGACGCGATCGTGGAGAAGCCGCTCACGACGAGCGAGGAGGGCATCCGGCAGATCGCGGAGGCCGCCGAGCGCACGGGCCGGAAGGTGACGATCACCTTCAACTATCGCTACTCCCCCCGCAACGCGGAGCTCAAGCGCGTGATCGCATCGGGCGAGATCGGCGACGTCACGAGCGTGCACTTCGAATGGGTGCTCGACACGGCCCACGGTGCCGACTACTTCCGCCGCTGGCACCGCGAGAAGAAGAACTCCGGCGGGCTGCTGATCCACAAGTCGAGCCACCACTTCGACCTCGTGAACTGGTGGATCGATCAGGTCCCCGCGCGCGTGTTCGCCTCGGGCGGGCTGCGCTTCTACGGTGCCGAGAACGCCGCCCGCCGCGGCCTCGGCGAGCGGCCCGCGCGCGGATCCGTCGATGCCGCCGCGGGCGATCCGTTCGCGCTCGACATGCGAACCGATGAGAAGCTGCGCGGGCTCTACCTCGACCAGGAGCGCCACGACGGCTACCTGCGCGACAAGGACGTCTTCGACGAGGGCATCACGATCGAGGACAACCTCGCGCTCATCGTCGACTACGACCGGGGCGCAACCATGAGCTACTCGCTCAACGCGCACTCGCCGTGGGAGGGCTACACGGTCGCGGTCAACGGCACGAAGGGCCGCGCCGAGCTGACGGTCGTCGAGCGCGGCATCGTCGCGACCGACGAGTCCGGCGGCACCGTCGTCGATCCGAGCGCCCGGCCCGACCTCGTGATCGCCGACCGGGCCCGTCCCGAGAGCGAGAGCCTTGTCGTCCAGACTCACTTCTCGGCCGCGCGCGAGGTGCCGATCCCCGTCGCCGAGGGCGGACACGGCGGCGGCGACGCGATGCTGCTGAACGACCTCTTCCGCGGCGCGGGCGAGGATCCGCTCGGCTTCACCGCCGACTGGACCGACGGCGTGCGCAGCGTCGTCGTGGGCGTGGCCGGCAACGCCTCGCTCGTGTCGGGGCAGCCGGTCACGGTCGCAGACCTCGACCTCGGGCCGGCCTCGAGCGCCATCCGGGACGCGCGATGAGCCGCGTCGTCGTCACGGGCGGGGCGGGCAGGCTCGGCCGCAGCGTGGTCGCGGTGCTCGCGGCGGCCGGCCACGAGGTGACGTCGTTCGACCAGGGGCACGTGGACGGCCTCCCGGCGACCCAGGTGTCGGTGGACCTGATCGACCCACAGGCGACCGCCGACGCGTTCGCCGCGGTGCGCCCGGATTCCGTCGTGCACCTCGCGGCCATCGCCGTGCCGGGCGCACTGCCCGACCCCGAGATGTTCCGCGTGAACACGCAGCTCGTCTGGTCGGTCCTCGAGGCCGCCCTCGCGGCGGGCGCCGAGAAGCTGCTGCTCGCCTCGAGTCCCACCGTGATGGGATACGGGTCTCCCGGCGGGTGGGAGCCCAAGTACCTGCCGCTCGATGAGGAGCACCCGACCGCGCCCTGGAACGGGTACGGCACGTCGAAGGTCGCGATGGAGCAGATCGTGCAGATGGCGGTGCGCCAGCACGGATCGCGCATGCGGTTCGGCACGTTCCGCCCGTGCTTCGTGATCTCGCCCGAGGAATGGCTGGGCGGTCCGACCCAGCAGGGGCACACGCTCGAAGAGCGCCTCGCGGATCCGTCACTCGCGGCCGTGTCGCTGTTCAATTACATCGACGCGCGGGACGCGGGCGAGTTCGTCGACGCGTGGCTCGCCCGCGCGAACGACGTGCCCAACGGATCCACGTTCTTCGTCAGCGCGCCCGATGCGCTGTATGACGGCGAGACGGCCGATGGGATCCGCGAGCACGTGCCTGCCGCGGCTCGCGCCGCCGAACGTCTCACGGGAACGCAGGCCGCGTTCTCCTCCGCGCGGGCAGAGGCGCTCCTCGGGTGGCGGGCGAGCCGCCTCTGGCGCGACTGCCTCGTGCGCGCGGGCGAGTCATCGTGACGACGATCGCCGCGGTCGAGACCCGCCTGATCGAGATTCCGCTCACCCGGCCGTGGGGGCCGGATGTCACCGAGATCAGCGTGATCGAGGTCGTCGTCACGGCGTCGGACGGCGAGGCGGGGTACGGGTTCTCGTGGACGCCGACGATCGGCGCTCACGCGGTCCGGGCGCTCATCGCTCACGACATCTCCGATTTCGCGATCGGCCGCGAGGCGGATCCGTCGATCTGGCGCGCGGCGTGGGAGCACCTCCACGAGGCGGGCGGCGGGGGCATCACGACCATCGCGCTCGCGGGGCTCGACCTGGCGCTGTGGGACCTCGCGGCGCGGCGCGCCTCCTCGAGCGTGACGGACCTCATCGGGCGCCGGCACGAGAGCCTTCCTGCGTACGGCAGCGGCGTGAACCTGCACTACTCGCTCGAGGAGCTCGTCGCCCAGGCCGAGCGCTGGGTTGCCGCAGGCTTCCCCGCCGCGAAGATGAAGGTCGGCAGCCCCGATATCGCCCGAGACGTCGACCGGGTCGCGGCCGTGCGCGAGGTGCTCGGCCCCGACCGCGCGCTCATGATCGACGCGAACCAGCGCTGGTCGCTCGAGAAGGCGACCGCCGCGATGGCGCGCCTGGCCGAGTTCTCGCCCGCGTGGATCGAGGAGCCGCTGCGCGCCGATGACATCGCGGGCCACGCCGAACTGCGCAGGCGCATCGACGTACCGATCGCGCTGGGCGAGAACCGCCACACGATCCACCAGTTCCGCAACGCGATCGATCAGGGCGCCGTCGATGTGATCCAGCCGAACATCATCCGCGTGGGCGGGATCACTCCGTTCGAGGAGATCGCGGATCTCGCGGCTGAGCGCGGCATCGACCTCGCCCCGCACCTGCTGCCCGAGCTGTCCGCGCAGCTGTCATACACGCTCCCGGGAAGAACCTGGGTCGAGGACGTCGAAGACGCGGGCTTCGGATCCCTCGGCGCGCTGGTCGAGGACACCGGCCTGACGATCGTCGACGGCGAGGCGACGGGCGGACCATCGCTCGGCCTCGGAATCCGATTCCGCTGACCCCGTATTCTGAGGAACGATGACGACTTTCTCCGCCGCATTCGACTGGGCCGAACGCCACGTCGCCGACGGCCGCCTGCCCCACGCTGTGCTCGGCGTCGCGACCGCCGACGGGATCCAGGCGCTCGAGGCGTTCGGGCCGGTCGCGGCGGATGCGACCTATCCCCTGTTCTCGATCACGAAGACCCTCACCGGCATCACCGCGACGCGTGCGATCGAGCGCGGCCTGCTGACGCCGAACACGCCGCTGGCCGACGCGGTGCCCGGCTTCGGCCGCGATCGCGATGACGTCGTGCGATTGTGGCACCTCGGCAGCCATTCGTCGGGCATCTCGGAGCCCCCGCTCGACACGGCGGTGCCGCAGCGCACCGAACTGACGGCGCGCGGGCGCGACTTCTCCGCCGGATCCGCGTCGAGGTACTCGACGATCGCCTTCGAGGGCATCGCGGCGCTCATCGAGCACGCGACCGGCGAGACGTGGGACGCGGGCATCGAATCGTGGGCGGCCTCGATCGGCGCGACCGGCTTCACGCTCGCTCCGGCCGCGTACGTTCCCGTCGACGGCGTGGCGGGATCCGACCTCGACTGGGATCGCTTCGTCGCGGCGCGGCCCGCGGGGGCCGGAATGTTCGCGCGCGCCGAGGACCTCCTCCGGCTCGGATCCGACCTACTCATGACCCACCGCGACGATGCCCCGGGCGTCCTCACGCCCGCGGGGCTGGCATTCATGCGGCGACCGGTCACGGCGGGGATGCCCCGGATGAATCCGTACCCGCTCGAACGCGGGCAGGACTGGGGCTTCACGTTCAATCTGCGCAGCCGGGCACCGGGGCTCATCGCGACCGACGGCTTCGGGCACGGCGGCTGGGCCGGCACGGAGTTCTGGGTGCACCCGGATCACGACGTCGCCTGGGTGCTCCTCACGGCACGCGCCGGGATCACCGGCGTCGACGCCGACCAGCTCGACAACGCGGTGGTTGCAGGGCTCTGAGAGCGAATGAGACGGCGTGTTACGCCGGGTTCCGGTCCGTGACGGCCGGGGCGCGCGGATGCCGTCGCCGGTGCTTGACTCGGTCTCACTCGCACTCGACTGAGAGGGATCCCTGATGAGCACGATCGTCGCAACCCCCGACCGACTCGCCGACCTGCGCGAGCGATTCCGCCCGTACTTCGAGAAGATCGCGGCCGGCGCCGTCGAACGGGACCGGACGGGGGCGCTGCCGTACGACGAGGTCGCCGACCTCGCGAAGGCGGGATTCGGCGCTATCCGCGTCCCCGAGTCGCACGGCGGATCGGGAGCGACGCTGCCCGAGCTGTTCGAGCTGATCGTCGACCTCGCGGCTGCCGACTCGAACATCGCGCAGGCTCTGCGCGCGCACTTCGCGTTCGTCGAGGACCGGCTCGTCGCCGAGCCCGGCCCGGGACGCGACGCCTGGCTCGAGCGGTTCGCCCGCGGCGAGCTCGTCGGCAATTCGTGGACCGAGATCGGCGCCGTCACCGTGGGCGAGGTGATCACGAAGGTCACCCCCGACGGCGAGGGCGGCTTCCGCATCAACGGCACCAAGTACTACTCGACCGGATCGATCTTCGCCGACTGGCTCGACGCCTACGCCGAGCGCACCGACACAGGCAAGCGCGTGATCGCGGCGGTGCGCCGCCACCAGGACGGCGTCGCGCTCGCCGACGACTGGGACGGCTTCGGGCAGCGCACGACGGGCACCGGAACCTCCAC
>Ga0308157_10009049_pt1 | contig 11147 bp, 11 predicted proteins | sample PhyBR1_FD_201035 | JGI IMG/M metagenome (GOLD analysis project Ga0308157, IMG submission 201035) | Phyllosphere microbial communities from UC Gill Tract Community Farm, Albany, California, United States - DLSLB.R1 | ecosystem: Host-associated > Plants > Phyllosphere > Unclassified | place: USA...
GATACCGCGGATAATTCCCGGTTCGATTCCGCCGCCGCGCGCGACGCGCCGCTTTGCAATTGATCCGCATCCGCCGAAGGCAGATTCGTCTCGGTTCCGAGCATCAACGCGCCGTCCGCCGTATACAAATGGATAAAACTGGTCTCTTGCCCGATCATCTCCCGCAACAGCTCGCGCACGGAATCAAGCGAGACGTTCACGACCATCAACCCGCGTTCGCCCGTGAGCAGCGGAATCCCTTTTACCAGCGTGACCACCGTCCGCGGCTGCTCCCCGAATGCGGATATCTCTCTCGGTTCGGACCAGCGCACCGGAACCGGCTCCTTCAGCACGTTTTCCAAAAAAGCCCGATCCGAAAAGCCGGCCAATTGACCGAATGACAGATTGCTCAGCACCGCATCGTCCGCTAACCGGTACACGTAGATCGAGTCGATCAGCGGATTCGTCAGCTTAAGCCGTGCCAGACGCCTCGAAGCTTCGTCGGCAGCCAGGTACGGATTTTCCGAAGCGGAGAAAAACGAAGAAAATTCCCCCGACGTAATCTCCCGGTTCATCATCTCTCCGATCGAACGGAACGAATAATCCAGAGATTGCACCGCCTGACGCGAAAAGACTTCGTTCGCCCGGGCCGTTTCCCGCTTCGACAACTCTGACGATCCGACGAAAAACAGGATCATCAGGATCGCCGGCACGACGACGAGGATAGGCAGGTACGAGAATGTCAATCGATTGAACCAGCTCCTGGACACGCGCACCCCTCCTAATCTCATTATAAAATTACATATTTTATCATCCGATGCAATGCTTTTCGAACTTCCCGACAAAAAAATCCCCTGCGGACTAATCCAAACCTCATTATTTTGCGTACAATAGATGTAGAACAACATTATTCCACTACCGGAGGTGACGCTTCTTTGCCTGCTGAATCCTTATATATCGGAAGCGTGCTGGCCGCGGGAGTCTTATCCTTTTTCTCTCCCTGCATCTTCCCGATGCTGCCCGTCTATTTCGCTTTTCTCGGCGGATCGGAAGCGGGTCGTCCGAGCGATTCCGCTTCGCCGCGTTTTAAAGTCAATCCGAAGCTGATCGGCCGCACGCTGCTGTTCATCCTCGGCCTGTCCACCGTCTTCCTGCTGCTCGGCTTCGGCGCGGGCGCGCTCGGCGGAGTCATCAACAGCTCGTGGTTCATGATCGCGTGCGGCGCGGCGGTGATCTTGTTCGGCATTCATCAGACCGGCGTGCTCAACCTGATGTTCCTGCAAAAAGAAAAACGCCTCACCTACGATTCCAACAAGCAAAAAGGCTGGCTCGGCGCATTCCTGCTCGGCTTGACCTTCAGCTTCGGCTGGACGCCTTGCATCGGCCCGGTGCTCGCTGCCGTCCTCGGCGTGGCCGCAGGCGGCGGATCGGCGGGATACGGCGTATGGATGATGTTCATTTACACCGTCGGCATGGCCGTTCCTTTCCTGATCCTGGCCGTGTTTTCCGATCTTCTGCTGCGCCGGATCAAAAACCTGTACAAACATATGGGCAAGATCAAAGTCTTTTCCGGCCTGATCCTGATCGCCATGGGCATCCTGCTGATGACCAACAACCTGGCCGTGCTTACGGCAGCGTTCCAACTTTAACTTTTAAACCCTAAGGAGATGACCGATTTGCAACATGCAAAAAAGAAATGGCTGCCTCTATTGATGTTATTCTCCGCGGTGCTGCTGTTATCGGCATGCGGACAAAACGGTTCGGCGACTTCCGCGTCCGGCGGCACTGCCGCAAGCTCCGCTCCGGCTCCGCAGTTCGATCTCAAAGACCTGAGCGGCAACGAAGTCAAACTGGCGGATTTCAACGGCGAAAAAGTGTACGTTAAATACTGGGCTTCGTGGTGCTCGATCTGTCTCGCGGGCATGGAGGAACTGAACACGCTGGCCGGACAAGACAACGACTTCAAAGTGATCAGCATCGTCGCTCCGGATTTCAAAGGCGAAAAGTCCGAAGCCGATTTCAAAAAATGGTTCGCGGGCATGGACGAAAGCAACACGACCGTGCTGATCGATCAAGACGGCAAATACGCGCAGCAGCTCGGCGTGCGCGCATATCCGACTTCGTTCTATATCGATTCGACGGGCGGATTGGCGAAAACCGTACCGGGTCACAACACCAACGACGTGATCGCTTCGAACTTTAACGCGATCCCTTAAGGAACGACGGTTCGTTTTCCCACTATAACGAGGAGGTTCCACCTATGAAAAAAAGAACCCGGCCGTCGGCCTGGCTCTCTCTCGTCTCGCTGATGCTGCTGAGTCTGCTTCTGTCGGCCTGCTCGACGTCCGGCTTCGCCGGAATGAACGCCGCGGGCTCCACGTTCCCTTCGAGCGTAACGGCCGCAAGCATTCCGAACCTGAACGCGGACGTCGACTTTTCCAAATCCGACCTGAAAAAGATTTATCTCGCCGGCGGATGTTTCTGGGGCGTCGAAGCCTATATGGCTCGGATCTATGGCGTACAGGATGCCGTATCGGGTTATGCCAACGGAACAGGCGAAAATCCTTCGTACGAAGACGTCATTCAAGGCGACCGCGGCTTTGCCGAGACCGTCGAAGTCACGTACGATCCCGAATTGGTGCCGCTGGACAAGCTGCTGACCGAGTTTTTCAAAGTCATTGATCCGACCAGCGTCAACAAGCAGGGCAACGACCGGGGCATCCAGTACCGTTCCGGCGTGCATTACGCGGACGACAGCGAGAAATCGGTGATCGAATCGGTCATCGCCAAAGAACAAGAACGATACAACCAAGACATCGTGACCGAAGTGCTGCCGCTCGAGAACTTCTACATGGCGGAAGAATATCATCAGGACTATCTGGAAAAGAACCCGAACGGCTACTGCCATATCGACATGGGAATCCTGAACGAGCAGGAGATCCCGGCTGACGGCGCAAACGACACTTCGGCGGCAGGCGTCACGACGACGGGCGAAAAATCCGCCGCCGCGACGAAAGCCCAAGGCAAAATCGTGATCGACCCGGCCGACTACCCGAAACGCAGCGCCGAAGAGTTGAAGAGCCTGCTGACCGATATTCAATATAAAGTCGCCGTCGAGCAGGATACCGAACATCCGTATTCCAACGAATATTGGGACACGTACGAAAAAGGGATTTACGTCGACGTCTCCACCGGCGAGCCCCTGTTCGCCAGCGAAGACAAATACGATTCGCAGTGCGGTTGGCCGAGCTTCGTGAAGCCGATTACGCCGGACGTCGTGACCTACGACGAAGATACCGCCTACAACATGGTCCGCACCGAAGTGCGCAGCCGTTCCGGCGATATCCATCTCGGCCACGTTTTCGACGACGGCCCGGCGGATCGCGGCGGCAAGCGTTACTGCATCAACAGCGCGTCGATCAAATTCGTGCCGCTGGCCGATATGGACGCGCAAGGCTACGGGTATTTGATCAGCGTGGCGAAGTAAGGTTTTTGGAATAAAGCTTGGCTGCGAAACAAAAGAAACCCGGCGCTCCGCATGGAGGACGGGTTTCTTTTTTTCGATAGATCCAATGTTGTTGGGCGATAAAGCTGCTTACCGAATGCCTTCTATCCGTTGATAGGCGTCGTCATGATCGTCGCGGCGGCTGTCCTTGCCCATCAAAATGAAATTTCCGCCGTTATCGATCAATCCTGCCACGATCGCGAGCGGTACGAAAAATAACGCTTTTACAACTTTTTTGACGGCTTTCATAGTCAATCTCCTCCGATTCGCGATAAGGAATGCCTAATCGGCTGCTGCCGATTTCTTTTATACGAATGTCGGGAGCGACAGGTTTCTCAAAACCTATGGCCGAATCATGCTTTTTTATTTTTTTCGATCCGCTTCTCCAGCTTTTTAACCAGCTTCTTCGGCGTCTCCGCCCGCACGATCTCGCCTTTTACCCTCGCAAACGGCTCGGTCCGGCACAATCGGCATTCTTTCAAGCAGGAGTCTTTTTTGACTTTGACGTCCTCGTATTCGCCTTTTAAAGCTTTGTAAGCCGACTTCGAGAAACGATCCAGGTTTTTTTCGCAAAACTCAATTTTCATCGCCGTTCCTCCTTCAGATTCCGCAGCACGCTCCGTACTCGAGCAAGCTCGGCCGGAACATAGCGGTCTATATGATCTTGCGTGCTGAATCCGTACTCGTTGAGACGATGCCGAATATTGCCGGGAATATAATGCTCGTCCGTCGGATGCTGCGCAAGAAGCTGTTCATACACGGGCAGCAGACGTTCATCCTTCACGCCGCCGAGCGATTGAATCGCCGTATGCACGATGTTCGGCGCGGGATCGTGCAGCAGAACTTCAATAAACTCGTCCGCGTAGTCGGCTTTCCGATTCGATTTTCCCGCTTGCCAGATCGCGCTTTTGCGAATCTCCGCGTTCGGACTTCGAAAAGCCGGCAGCAGCAAAGGGAGCGGTTCGATTCCTGCGGCTTCCGCGACATATCCGAGAAACCGGAACGTTTCTTCATCTGTTTCGCGCGGAATCAAAGTTTGGATCTCTTCCGCGAAACTTCGGGCATTCTTTTTCCGATACCAATGGATCAACTGGGCCGCGGTTCGTCGATCCTCCGCCTGTTCGCTCCCCAGTCCTGCAATCAGCCTCGGATCGGCAAGATCCGGCGCATGGGCGGCCAGCAGGGTCAACGCCCAGTACCGCACGTTGTCCGCAGGATCATGCAGCAACTTTTCCGCAAGCCGCACGGCCGGTTCTTCGAGACGAGGGAAACGCAGAAGCGCCTTCAACGCTTGCGCGCGGTTCTCGCTGCTGCCTGATGCTTTCGCCTGCCCGACCAATTCTTGTTCGCTTCCTCCGGGCGTCGTGCCGAACCAATGTATCTTGAATCCGGCAATGATTTCGTCCAGCCAACGTTCGTACCAATCCAGGAAGTTCTTTTCATGCGTAAAAAAAGGCTTTTGGTATTCCATGTTCATGTACACGACGCGTCCCCGATGTTCGCCGCTGACGATCAGCAGGATTTCGTTGTCGCAGCCCATCGTGCCGATCTCGAGCGTACCTTTCAACAGATCGGCGAAAGCCTCGTTATAAGCGTCATCGTCCAGCGATTCGTCCACCGCATACTCTTCCGTATCTCGGGACTGCCAATCCTGGGTAGCCGGACTCATCCGGAAGAGTGAAGCTTGAGCCAAACGCTCCACATCCGGCTCCATGCTGTCTGTACCGTAAATGCCGTAATAAGGTCCTGCTCCGCCGTAGGAACCGGGTCCGCCGTTACCGATCCCGGTCAAAAAAGCGGCGAACGCTTCCGGTAGTTGAATCCCCCACTTCTCCTGCAGCGTATTCAATTCTTCCGGCGTCATTGGTTCATTAATCCGATAACGGTGACTGCTCGCGCCGAATACCTGCTCCGATTCCGGAGTCTGCGCGGCACGCGTCAGCTTTTGGCGAATCCGTTCGATCTGCCGATCATATAGGCTTAAATTCGGGATTTCTTGCTCCGATTCGTTTTTTTGTTCCTTATCCATGCCGTCGCTCTCCTTCTTTGCATGAAAACTTTCCGCTGTTTTCCAGGTTTCCATTGAGTTGTGAGCTGTTACCTTTTATAATGAAACGGAAAAAGTTTTAATCGAAATCTAACAGAAAAAGGTGTCTTTCATTAATGAGTATACTAAATGTAGAACGACTGAGCCACGGCTTCGGCGACCGGGCAATTTTTAAAGATGTCTCCTTCCGCCTGCTGAAAGGCGAGCATATCGGCCTGATCGGCGCCAACGGCGAAGGCAAATCCACGTTCATGAATATCGTAACGGGCAAGCTTCAGCCGGACGAAGGCAAGGTCGAATGGTCGAAACGCGTTCGCGTCGGCTACCTCGATCAGCATGCCGTACTGGAAAAAGGCCAAACGATTCGCGACGTGCTCAAAGGGGCCTTCCAATACCTGCTCGATATGGAGCAGGAAATGAACGATATGTACGGACGCATGGGCGACGTGACTCCGGAGGAGCTGGAAGAACTGCTGGAGCAGGTCGGCACGATTCAAGACACGCTGACCGCGCAGGACTTTTACCTGATCGACGCCAAAATCGACGAGACCGCCCGCGGACTCGGCTTGACCGACGTCGGCCTGGACAAAGACGTCAACGACCTGTCAGGCGGACAGCGCACGAAGGTTCTGCTCACCAAGCTGCTGCTCGAGAAGCCGGACATCCTGCTCCTCGACGAGCCTACCAACTATCTGGACGAAGTGCATATCAACTGGCTGACGCGCTATCTGCAAGAGTACGAGAACGCGTTCATCCTGATCTCGCACGATATTCCGTTCCTGAACAGCGTCGTCAACATCATTTACCATATGGAAAATCAAGAGCTGAACCGCTACGTCGGCGACTATGATTATTTCCAAGAAGTCTACGCGATGAAAAAGCAGCAGCTGGAATCGGCGTTCAAGCGTCAGCAGCAGGAGATTTCCCAGTTGAAAGACTTCGTGGCCCGCAACAAAGCCAGCGTAGCGACCCGCAACATGGCGATGTCCCGTCAGAAAAAGCTGGACAAGATGGACGTGATCGAACTGGCTCAGGAACGTCCGAAGCCGCAGTTCAACTTCAAAGTGGGCCGTACGGCGGGCAAACTGATCTTCGAAACGAAAAACCTGGTCATCGGCTATAACGAACCGCTGTCCCGCCCGCTCGATCTGAAAATGGAACGCGGTCAAAAAATCGCGCTCGTCGGCGCCAACGGTATCGGTAAAACGACGCTGCTGCGCAGCATTCTCGGCGAGATCCAAGCGATTAACGGCACGGTCGAGCGCGGCGAGCATCAACAAATCGGTTACTTCGAACAAGAAATGAAAGGCGACGGCTCCAACACCTGCATCGAAGAGATCTGGAACGAGTTCCCTTCGCTCAGCCAATTCGAAGTGCGCGCGGCGCTGGCCAAATGCGGCCTGACGACGAAGCATATCGAGAGCAAGATCACGGTACTCAGCGGCGGCGAAAAAGCGAAAGTCCGTCTGTGCAAGCTGATCAATCGCGAAACGAACATTCTGGTACTCGACGAGCCTACGAACCACTTGGACGTCGATGCGAAAGATGAACTGAAGCGCGCGTTGCAGGCTTACAAAGGCACGATCCTCATGATCTCCCACGAACCTGAGTTTTACAAGGATATCGTGACGGAGACGTGGAACTGTGAGTCTTGGACGACGAAGGTTTTCTAAGTTAGGTCCTATTCGGAAATGAAGCCGGGTCGGCTGCGGGGGAAATTCGTTCAAGACGCTGTCTCACTCGGAAAAGGGATTGGATTTAAATAAGGAATTTTCCGAGTTCAAAGGCGTATTTCACTGAATTTACCCCTCCGCCTATCGCTTCGAACCGAATAAAACTTTTAAAGTCTTCATCTATGTATGGATGTAGATGAAATGCGGAAAGGCTCCTTGAAAGGGGGCCTTTTTGCGTATAAATAAAGTTGGCTAGTGGGAATCGTCTTGACGGATGAATGACGACTAAATAAGCTGCAGAGAACTAATGTGTAGGTAAAGACGTTACGTTTATAAGAGGAGGTCGAAAGATGGTTAGAGGGAAAAGGATTAGGCGGCTCTTGGCTGTAGGCGGGTTAAGTTTATTGTTAGGGTTAGCGGGGTGCGCAGCGGAGAAACAGGACGGTCTTTCGAATACCGATTCCGTTTCGAGTCAAGGGACGAACGAACCGCATCAGGAAGAAGTTTCGGCAGAGAAAAATATCTCGAAGACGACGGGGTTGGAGACAGTCAATGCAATGGCTACTTTCGTCGGGTACGCTAACGTGAATGCTTTGGACGCAGCATCCGATCTTATTTTGATCGGTACGCCGACTCAGGATTTTGTGGAACGGGCTTCTACTAACACTTATTATGCGGACGGGCATATTCAAGATATTTCGACGTTGACCGATTTCAAGATCAAACACGTAATCAAAAATGATGAAGACGTCGAGTTAGAGGATGTTATTCGAATCATCGAACCTATTTCGATCATTGAACAAGACGGCGTCAAAACAATACTTACGGTCGAAGATTACGTAGAACTTCAAAAAGGAAAAACGTATATCCTTTTTCTGGGCAAAAACACGTACGGTCGGTACAGCGTAATCAATATGAACAACGGTCGCTTTGCCATAGAAGAAGACGGAAATTCGGAACTTGCTGTCATGGCTGATTCCGTACAAGAGAAGCATAGCGAATTTCAAAAAGAGGTGTTGGAAAAATACGGATTAAATCCTTGAAGACAAGCGTAAAAGAACAGTTCTGTTTAAGAGCTGTTCTTTTACGCCTTAAGATTGATTGGTTTATTCGCCGATCGTGTTGGTCAACTCGCCTAAGCCTTCGATGGAGATCGTCACTTCGTCGCCGGTTTTGAGCCAGACGCGAGCGGTTTCCGGCTGGCCGAACACGACGCCTTCCGGCGTGCCGGTCAAGATGACGTCGCCGGGGCGCAGCGTGAAATGTTTGGAGATATACGCGATGATTTCCCGGCAGGAAAAAATCATGTCGGAAGTGTTGGAATCCTGAACGGTTTTGCCGTTAATGCGCGCCGAGATGCGCAAAGCGTCAGGGTCGGAGATTTCGTCGGCGGTAGCGATATAAGGGCCGATCGGAGCGAATCCGTCGCCCGTTTTGCCGAGCAGCCATTGTCCGGAAGTCATTTGCAAGTCGCGTGCCGACAGATCGTTTGCGCAGCAGTAGCCGAAGACGTAATCGAGCGCTTCTTCTTCGCTGACTTTGGATGCGGTACGACCGATCACGATGGCAAGCTCGGCTTCATAGTCAAGCTGTTTCGTTTCGGAAGGATAAGGAATAATGTCTCCGTGCGCAGCTGCCGAGTCAGAGAATTTACTGAACACGACAGGTTGTTTAGGCAGAGACATATTTGTTTCTTCCGCATGCTTTTTGTAGTTCAACCCGATGCAGATCAGCTTGCCCGGATGCAATACGGCAGGCAGAAAGCGTACTTCGGTTTGCTGCTTCGATTCAAATTTGGAACGATCCGGCCCCAGACGCTCCCACGCATTGCGAATAGACGCGATTCGTTCCGGCGATTTCAGCAGCTCATCCGTGGTCGTCGGCAATGTTGTTCCTTTTTCCAACCATGGAGTGAGCGCGCCGAGCGGCACGATTTTCCCTTCATTGATCAAAACAACCAACGGCCGGCCGCCGCGTTCCACATTAGCAAATTTCATTCCGTTCCCTCCCGTTTCGCTTTATCTCGTGCAGCTTCGATTGGTTCGCGCGAAACTGCACTCTCTTTTGTAGTGTCATTTTTCCTGCAAAACGGTTGAGGCGTAAAATACATCTCCATGCATGTACCACATTCGCTCCCAAGTTGCCGGATTTGTCGTATCGGGTGTTTTCCCTGCCAGTATCTCTTCATATAACAACATTTTTTCTTCCAAATGAGCCACGTGACGTTTCGCTTCTTCCAATTGCCGACGCGCCTCTTCCCCGTGCTTTTTCATCATGGCGCTTCGCTCGGGAACGGTCGAATCGCCTTGAAGGCAAAGATCGATATACCTCTTGATCGCCTCGATCGGCATCCCGGACTGCTTCAAGCACCGAACGCCGAACAACCAGTTGATCGATTGTTCATCGAACAGCCGCACATTATGCTCGCTGCGCCGTACAGTCGGCACGAGCCCTTTATCCGTATAAAAACGGATTGCGTGTTCGGTCAATCCTGTAATCTGCGCCGCTTCTTTGACAGTATGCATACGATGTTCTTCCTCCTAAAAAAACTTCGAAATATCGCTTGCCTTCGTGTTACACGAAGGCTTTAAGCTCATTGTAAAGCAAATCGATCCAAAGCGAAAATATTCGCCGATTGGTACGCTGCCGCAAAAGCATCCAGCGCGCCTGCGTACCTGAACAGCATTTTTCGTTCGGAACCGATCGCTTTCCCACATTCACCCAACAGGAGGAATTCCCATGCAAAACGTAACATTGAACAATGGCGTCAAAATGCCTCTTCTCGGCTTCGGCGTTTATCAAATTCCGGATGCGGAGCAGTGCGAGAATGCCGTGTACGAAGCGCTGAAAACCGGCTATCGTTTGATCGATACCGCCGCGGGCTACATGAACGAAGAAGCGGTAGGCCGTGCGATCAAACGCAGCGGCGTACCGCGCGAAGAATTGTTTATCACGACCAAACTTTGGATTCAGGACGCAGGCTACGAGAGCGCTAAATCCGCCTTCGCCAAGTCTTTGGAAAAACTCCAGTTGGACTATCTGGACCTGTACCTGATTCACCAGCCTTTCGGCGATTATTACCGGGCTTGGCGCGCAATGGAAGAACTTTATTACGAAGGAAAGATCAAAGCGATCGGCGTCAGCAACTTCCTTCCCGACCGTCTGATGGACTTGATCGTGCATAATGAAGTCATCCCGGCCGTCAACCAAGTCGAAACCCATCCTTTTTACCAACAAGCCGAAAACTCCGCATTCATGGCCGAGCAAGGCGTGCAGCATCAATCTTGGGCGCCTTTCGCGGAAGGTCTGGGTAATATGTTCGAGAACGAGACACTGACCGCCATCGCGAATCGGCACGGAAAATCCGTTGCTCAAGTGATTTTGCGTTGGCTGACTCAACGCAGCGTTATCGCCATTCCCAAATCGGCGAACAAAGAGCGCATCATCGAGAATTTCGATATCTTCGATTTTGAGTTGAGCGCGGACGAGCTTGCGCAAATCGCCGCCCTCGATACGCATCAGACGCTGTTCATGTCTTATCACGATCCAGAATTCGCCAAGCTGTTGGGTACGCTGAGGGTCGAACTGTAATCGCAAAAAATAAGCATCCGCTTCTGCTTAGGCAGCTGCGGATGCTTTCCGTATTTATGCGTAATTCGCGCTTATTCGGTTCTTGTCTTGTAAGAGTTCTCCCTGTATTTGTTGTCCCGGGTCGGCTCTTGTCGATCGACGTTCGGTTCGGGTTCGGTTGGCTGCGGCTCCGAATGCCACGCTTCAACCTTCTTTTTCCGCTTGCGCTGGAACCAACGCTCCAACCGGTTCGCGGACTGGCGTTCGGCAAGCGTCTTCTTGATTCCTTTCATCAGCAGCTTGGAGCGATCCTCGTCGTTGCGTTCCAACTCGTGGAGGTCCTTCAGAAATTCATCCTTCATATTATGCATCT
>Ga0308157_10009051_pt1 | contig 11146 bp, 6 predicted proteins | sample PhyBR1_FD_201035 | JGI IMG/M metagenome (GOLD analysis project Ga0308157, IMG submission 201035) | Phyllosphere microbial communities from UC Gill Tract Community Farm, Albany, California, United States - DLSLB.R1 | ecosystem: Host-associated > Plants > Phyllosphere > Unclassified | place: USA...
GCCCGCCGTGTCTTTGGCGCAGATTACTCTTCGGTGTCCTTGGTGGACTTGTTGATCATCTGTTCAATGTCTCGACGCTCGCGACGCGTGGTCGGGATCTGGCCGGTCATCGGATGGATGAGCTGATCATCGGAGGAAGTCTCATCGGCCTTCTGTTCTGGAGCGCTAATTTTGGCGCTCGCTGCGTTCATAGCTTGAGCAAGATCAGCGGAATCAGTCTGCTGATTCGCGGAGTGCTTGCGTTTGGCACGACGCGCCTCACGCTTTTCCTTACGCGATTCCACCAGGCGGTAGAGCACAGGAACCAAGATGAGGGTGAGTAAGGTCGAGGTGACCAAACCACCGATGACCACCACAGCCAGTGGCTGGGAAATAAAACCGGACTGACCGGTCAAACCAAGACCCATTGGAATCAATGCAAAGATCGTTGCCAGCGCGGTCATGAGGATGGGGCGCAAACGTTGGCGAGCGCCGTGCATGATGGCGTCCTCCAAGCTCATAGCTTCGCGCTCAGCTGACGGCAAGCGGTATTGGTTGATCAAGTCGATCAGCACAATCGCATTCGTGACCACAATGCCCACCAGCATCAACATACCGATCAAGGAAGGCAAGCCCAAGGGGATGCCGGAGATCAGCAACAGACCAATCGCGCCGGTGGCAGCAAACGGAATGGATACCAGAAGTACCAGGGGTTGAATCAGCGACTTAAAGGTAGCCACCATGATGACGTACACGATAGCGATGGCGGCCAAGAGAGCCAGATACAGCTGGTTGAAGGAGTCTGCCTGCTCGGTGGCGGCGCCACCAATTTCAGCGCTAGCACCTTCGGGAAGATCCACCGAACCAAGCTTCTTGCTAACCTCCGTGGAAACCTGACCCAACATGTTTTCTTCAGGAGTCAACGTCACCGTAGCGATACGTTCACCGTTGGAGGTCGTGACCTGCTGGACCACCTTGGTACGGTCTACCTTGGCCAGGTCCTGGAGCTTCTTAGGCCCGGTGGCGGTAGGGATCTGCAAGTCGCGCAGCTTCTGCAGGCTATCAAGCTTCTGTCCCTGTCCAATCTGAACGGTCAGATCCGTATAGTCCAGACGTAACTTGCCAGCAGGAACAGGGGAGACCTGGCCTGCAACCATGCCAGCCAACTGAGTTTCGGTCAGACCCGCGGCAGCAGCCTTCTTAGCATCAATGTCAATCGATACCTGCTCGCGTTCGGCCGAAAGGTTATCGGTGATGTCGGTGACGTGCGCCGTATCCTTGAGCGCATCGCGCATCTTGTCAGTTGCCTCGCGCAGGCTGGACTCGTTTGGCGCCTTGATCTCAACGGTGACATCGCTGGAAGTCATCGCCGAGGAGTTGGAACCATAGCTAACGGTCATGTCCTTGGATAGGTCAAGACCCTGAACTTGTTCGCGGACGGTGTTGGTCAGCTTTTCCTGATCCGCGTCTTTATCGGTAATCACCGTGAAGTTCGCGATTTCAGAGCCTGAAGCAAACATCGCTGCCATGCCGCTGGCGGTACCAACGGTCATTTGAACGTCTTCTACACCATCGATATCACTGAGCTTCGATTCGATCTTCTTCGCTTCAGTGGTGGTCGTATTCAGCGCGGTACCCGAAGGCATCGTGGCCTTCACGGTGATCGAGTTTTCGCCGGTGGAGCCAAGCAGATTGGTGTTGAGTAACGGAGTCATGGCGACGGTGCCGGCCAAGATCAGCACCGAGGCGAGCAGGGTGATGACGGGGTGCTTCTGGGTGGAAGTGAGCACCGGCTGGTAAGCGCGCTGCATCCACGACTTGTCTTCGGCCACGTGCACAGTGCGTGCCTTGGCTGAACCTGGACGGTGCGGTAAGAACCAATAAGCCAAGACCGGCACGATGGTCAGCGAGACCAACAAGGAAGCCAATAGAGCAATGGTCATGGTCAATGCGAAGGGACTGAACAGCTCCCCGGCCATACCGCCCACCATGGCAATCGGTAGGAAGACTGCCACGGTGGTCAGTGTTGCCGCGGTAATAGCGCCAGCAACTTCCTTGACCGCCAACAAGATGGATTGCCCCTTGGACTCACCAAAGGCCAGGTGTCGTTTGATATTTTCGATGACCACAATCGAGTCATCCACGACGCGGCCAATGGAGATGGTTAGCGCGCCTAAGGTCAGCATGTTCAGGGTGTAGCCGAAGACGTTCATCCCAATGAAGGTCACCATCAGCGAGAGTGGGATGGAGATCGCTGTGACCAGGGTTGAACGTACTGAGAAGAGGAAGATCAGGATAATAATGACGGCAAAGCCCAGACCGAGTGCGCCCTCGATGGCCAGATGGCTAATCGAGTCTTCAATGAACGGTGCCTGATCAAAGACGGTGGTGATGGTAGCCTTATGGCCCAACTCCGACTGAAGATCTTCCACCATCTCTGCCACGGCGTGCGAGATGGCAACGGTATCGCCATCTGGTGTCTTAGTCACCGAGATAGACAGTGTCTCTGCACCATTGGTGCGGGTGACGCTGGTGGCTTCATCAGCCTTGACCGAAACGTCAGCAACGTCCTTGAGTAGTACCGGACCTTTATCGCTTACCAGCGGGATGTCCTTGATGGCATCCAAATTATCGGGCGTGGAACCAGCGATTACCGGTAGCTGCAGACCATCTACAGACATGTTGCCCACGGGAAGTGGAGAGCCGGCATTTTCAATGCCGTCTTTCAAATCCGAGACACTCAATCCCGCACTGGTCATCTCAGCATTTTTCGGCAGGATGGCAATGTGCTGCGTTGCGCCACCAGAGACCGAGGCTTCGCGTACGCCATCAATCTTCTGCAACTTCGGCAGGGCGATGCGCTTGACGTCATCGTTCAGTGATTCCAGAGATTCATCTGAAGAAACCGCCAGCATCAATACGGGTAAGTCCGCGATTGAACCTGCCAGAGCGGTTGGTTCGACGTCATCGGGAAGCTGCGATTTGGCATTGGAAATGGCACGGTCTACTTGAGAGCGAGCTCGGTCCATATCGGTGCCGTAGGCGAAGGTCAGCGCGATGCGTGTGAAGCCGGCTTGAGATGTAGCGCTGGAGGATTCTAGGCCTTCAACTGCCTGCAAAGCGGTTTCTAGTGGTGCCGCGACTTGTTCGTCAATCACGTCCGGGCTGGACCCGGTTTGCGTAGCCATGACGGAAATCTGCGGAAATTCCATAGAAGGAATGAGTTCTTGTTTGAGTGATCCCATCGAGATCACACCAAAGACGGCGGCGAAGACCGTAATCAGCGCAATGAGCGCTCGGTTCTTCAGAGATAAGGTGGCCAAGCGTTGCATGCGGGTGTAGTCCTAGCAAGGTCGCAGTACGGAAGTGAGCTTGCTATAAATTCTAGTTTGTTGGTGCTGTGCAACTGTCCAAAAGGGTGCCAAATCGACAAAGATCATCCGCGAGGAGTACAGATGGAAATGAACCCCGGCGGACAAAAGTCCGTCGGGGTTCTTGGCCCAAATTAGTTGAAATCTAAGACTGGTACTAGGCCCGAACGTCGCCACCTGATTCGGCCGCAAACTTGTCGATCTCCGAGAGTTCTTCGGTTGAGAAAGCAAGGTTATTCACCGCAGCCAACGAGTCTTCCAACTGCTTGACGCTAGAAGCGCCAACCAGTGCTGAGGTCACCGGGGTTCCTAGTGGCTGATCGCGCAGTAGCCAGGCAATGGCCATCTGAGCCAGAGTCTGCCCGCGGGTAGCAGCAATATCATTCAGCCCGCGGATACGTTTCAAGATATCCTCGGTAATAGAGGATTCGGAGAGGAAACGTCCCTTGGTTGCCCGCGAGTTCTCTGGGATCCCATTCAAGTAACGATTGGTCAGCAGTCCTTGCGACAACGGTGAGAAAGCAATCGAACCAGCGCCAACCTGCTCCAAAGCTTGGAAGAGATTAGGTTCGCCTGCTTCCGTCCAACGATTGAACATCGAGTAGCTTGGCTGGTGAATTAGCAGGGGAGTGCCCAGCTCTTTGAGAATCGCGGCAGCCTGAATAGTTTGTTCTGGCGAGTACGAAGAAATGCCGGCGTAGAGCGCCTTACCTGAACGCACCGCCTGATCCAATGCACCCATGGTTTCTTCCATCGGGGTTTCTGGATCTGGGCGGTGGCTGTAGAAGACGTCTACGTAATCCAATCCCATGCGCTCTAGCGAGGCATCAAGGCTGGAAAGCAAATACTTTCGTGAACCTCCATCGCCATATGGGCCAGGCCACATGCGGTGCCCAGCTTTGGAAGAGATCACCAGTTCATCGCGGTAAGGCTTGAAGTCCTGCGCCAAATGGCGGCCGAAGTTGGTCTCGGCGGTACCATCCGGTGGGCCGTAGTTATTGGCTAGGTCAAAGTGGGTCACGCCAAGGTCGAAGGCACGGCGCAAAATATCGCGTTGCTCATCGAAGCGCTTGTCGTCGCCAAAGTTATGCCACAGCCCGAGGGAAATGACAGGAAGTTTTAGGCCGCTACGTCCAACGCGGCGGTAGGGCATGGATTCATAGCGGTTTTCCGCTGCGGTGTAGGTCATCGGTGCCTTTCAGCATGGCGCGGGGGACTCGGAACAATGAGTATGAGATAGACAACATTTTCGAGAATACAGTTAATGCTCTCGAACTGGAAAGAATATACGTCCTCTAATGAGTCGTGGCGCACAAGATTGATCGGCTGATGAACTGGACTTCGTCAACATACGCCAAAGACCCGTCCACTAAATAGTGAACGGGTCTTTGAACTTTTGGGACTAGGCCAGTCCCAGAGTCTTATCGGTAGCGGCCTTAACCTCAGCGTAGAGTGCTGGGTTTTCGTTCAGCTTCTGACCGTAGGAAGGAATTATGTCCTTCAGCTTCGACTCCCAGCCTGCGAACTGCTTAGGGAAGCAGCGTGAGAGCAGGCCAACCATAATTGGCGTGGCGGTCGAAGCGCCTGGCGAAGCGCCGAGCAGACCGGAGATGGAGCCGTCCGAGGAAGTGATGACCTCGGTTCCGAACTGAAGTACACCACCCTTCTTGGCATCCTTCTTGATGACCTGAACGCGCTGACCAGCGGTGATCAGTTCCCACTTGGAACCATCGGCGCCTGGGAAGTACTCGGTGAGTGCCTCGTCCTTCTTGGAGCGGGACTTGAGAACTTCCTTGATCAGGTAAGTGGTCAGATCCAAGTTGTCCTTGCCAACTGCCAGCATAGGAATGAGGTTGTGTGGACGCAGGGACAGTGGAAGATCCAACTGACCGGTGGACTTCAGGAAGTTCATCGAGAAGCCAGCGTAGGGGCCGAACATGAGCGAACGCTTGCCATCAACAAAGCGGGTGTCCAAGTGAGGAACCGACATTGGAGGAGCGCCCACCGAAGCCTGACCGTAAACCTTAGCGTTGTGCTGGTTCACGATGGTCTCATCCGTGCAACGCAAGAACTGACCGGAAACTGGGAAGCCACCGAAGCCCTTGATCTCATCAATGCCCGACTTCTGAAGCAGTGGCAGTGCGCCGCCGCCTGCGCCAACAAAGACGAACTTTGCCTTGACGTTCTTCACCGCGCCCGAGGCTTTGTCCTTGATGGTCAGTTCCCAGCCAGCACCGGAGCGCTTGAGGTTCTGAACCTTGTGACCGTAGTTCACCGAAGCGCCAGCAGCGCTCAGTGAGTTGGTCAGATCCGCGGTGAGGCGACCGAAATCAACGTCGGTACCAGAGGTGACGCGCGAAGCGGCAACCTTCTGTGAGGCATCCCGACCGGCAGCAACCAGTGGAGTCCACTCATTGATGGTGTCTAGTTCGTTGGTGATTTCCAGTTCCTCGAACAGCGCGTTGGGCTTCAATGCCTCATAGCGAGTCTGCAGGTACTTTGAGTGGTCCTCGCCGATAACAAACGACATATGAGGAAGTGGGTTGATGAAGCTGTTGTCAGCAACGCGCTTGTTGTCCACTGCCCAGGAGAAGAACTGGCGGGAAAGCTGGAACTGCTCGTTGATGCCAATTGCCTTGGTCGGGTCAACCGAACCATCAGCAGCAGCTGCCGTGTAGTTCAACTCGCACAGGGCCGAGTGGCCGGTACCAGCGTTGTTCCAAGGGGAGGAAGACTCCAGCCCCGCCTTGTCCAGGTTTTCAAATAGACCAATAGACCAGGTTGGTTCCAGCTGGTTGATCATGGTGCCAAGGGTGGCACTCATAATGCCGGCACCGATTAGTACTACGTCAAAAGATTCGGTTGACGTTTCAGAAGGCACGAGGATCTCCATCGACAGTGATACTTTGCTCTATCCCAGAGTAGACCTATCTACCCTTGGGTTAGAAATCCTTAACTGGGTTAATGATTATTAACTACCCAGGGCTGGCGAATTGGACATCTGGACATCGGCGTAGCACTCGTTGAGCATCGGCGATGGAGGATAGAAGGTGACATTTCCGTTGAATGCCAAGGCCGAGATCGGGAAAACCAGTGGCAACAGTGGCAAATCTTCGTTCAGCATCTTCATGATCGTGGCGTAGGCAGCGGTGCGTTCTTCACCCGATGGGATGGAACGAGCCAGCATGATCTGTGAGTCAAGTAACGCCGAGGTGTAGCCGAACTCATTAGCTTTATTGGCCAAGATGCCGGTAAGGAAGTCATCCGCCGAACGATAGGCGCCGGAGAACCCGAGCAGGTGAAGTCCATTGAACTTACTGGACTGCACCGTTTTCACATAGCCGTCGGTCCACGCGATGGGTCGAGGCTTGATGCGGATACCAACTTGGGCGAGATCTTCAGCGATCTGCGCAAAAGTACGTTCCGGAAGTGGCAGGTAGTTACGCGATACCCGCAGTGGGTAGGCGAACTCAATTTCCTCACCTTTGTAGTTGATCTGATCCAGTAGCGCCTTGGCCTTGGACTGATCATGATTTGGCGTATCCTCGGGGTTGGGAACACTCAACGCCGGCGGCAAGATCGTTGCCGCATATTTGGATCCTTGGATAAAGAGCTTGTCGGCCAGCGAAGTGCGGTTGGTGGCGTGTGCGATGGCCTGACGGAACTCGGGCTTAGCCAGCCACTTATTACGCTGATCCATGCCTAGATACAACACGGAGAACGGATCGCGCTGAACGACCACCTTGGCGTTACGTACCAAGGTGCGCATGGTGTCTACCGAGACCATATCGAATCCGTCGATTTCTTCTGCCAGCAAGGCACCTTCACGGTTGTAAGGGGAAGGTATCGAAGAAATCAGAACAACTTCTGGATGGTGCTTATTGCCGGTGAGTCGCTGCTGATCCCAGTACTTTTCGAAAATCTCCAGGCGGACAACGCCCTTTTCTAGAGAGACAAACTTGTATGGGCCGGTGCCCATAGGCTGGGTCGACAAGGACTCGGCTGGATTCTCTTTAGACCCGCCGGTCAGCGCGCTGGGCGCCGCAATGGCCATGCCCGGAAGGGTGAAGGCATCTATTAGTTCCGGCAGTCGGCGCCGCAGACGTAAGGTCACTTCATATTTTCCGGTGGCTTCTACCGAACGGAAGTAACTAGCCGTTCCGCCCTTGGACTTGCCCGCAAACAGATCTGTGGTGAATTGCTTTTGCGTCTCTGCCAGCAGCTGAACACGTTCTTGCGCGGTGGCTAGTTCTTCCGCGCTAGCCGTTTCCTTATCCTTGGGTTCTGGTTCGAGGTCTTCGGCCTTGGGCAGCGTCGGGATGTCGGTGTCGTAATGGAAAACGTCGAAAAACCCCTGGGTGGAACTGGCGCTCTGAGATGTCGAGAGCGCTTCCCAGCGTTCAAAGTTTGCGATCACCGATGAAGCAACCAGCTCGGTACCGTCGTGGAACAGCACACCTTCACGCAAGGTGAAGACGTAGGTGAGGCCATCGGAACTTTCATTCCATGATTGCGCCAAACCGGGGACTGCTCCGCCGGTATCAGGGTCAATATCAACAAGGGTCTCGTATACCTGTCGGGTGACGCGGAAAGACTCATTGTCGGCAACAATGGCTGGGTCCATCTTGATTGGGGGAGCCGAAGCCGACAAGCGTAAGGTACGCGGAGTTGGTGTGCTTGAGGCGGCAGCGCCGGTCGAAGTTTGGGCCGATGTCTCAGATTTTCCAGTGCAGGCTGCTAGAGCCAGCGCGGTTGTCGCTAAAGTACCGGTCAGCAGTGCGCGTCGAGATACGGAACTTAGTGGCAATTCGTGCACTGGAATGGCTCATCTTCCTTTAGCAAGCAACGTTCTATACCGCAGACAACAATAACGATGGTGGACTAACGGTATTTATCAAAGATAGCGCACCATCGCTGCTGCTTCGGAGCCAAAACTCCCGAGGCTGCCAACTGTCGTCGAATTGTTAGCTACGGTGCACAAGATTCTCGCCGGGTTCGCCAGCTGACCAAGCGGCAATTTGGGACTTGAGCAACTTGACCATGCGTGGGAAGAAGGCAGCGGTGTTTCCACCGTTGTGCGGAATGATCAACGCATTGGGGTGCTGCCACAATGGATGATCCGTCGGTAGCGGCTCCGGGTCAAAAACATCTGAGGCAACATTCAAACGTCCAGAAGTAACCTCTGCCATCAAAGCCTGCGTATCCACTACGGGGCCACGAGCCACATTAACCACCGTTGCCCCATCGGGCAACCGGGCCAACAGTTCAGCATCAACAAGGTGCATAGTGGAATCTGTCAGTGGAACGATCAGGATCAAAACTTCGATTTCGCCGGCACGTTCGGCCAAGTCTTTGGTGGAGAAGATCTCTCCGTGTTCGTCTTTGCGTGCAGTAGTTCCGAAGCGCAACAGGTTGACTTCAAAGGGTTCTAAGCGCTTGCGAATCTCTTCGCCGATTCCTCCCACACCAACAAGGCCCACTGTTCGGTCAGCTAGCCCTGGCCATAGCATCGGGTTCCAGCGCCCATCTTGCTGATCTCGAACTGCCTGAGGGAATCCGCGTAGTGAAGCAATGGCCAGCCCGATGGCCATTTCAGCAGTCGCGGCCGCGTGGACTCCTGCGGCCGTATTGATATTGGCGCGGTCACCAATGAGTTGCACCATGCCGTCAAAACCGGTGGTTTGAGTCTGCACGATGCGCAGGTTGGGTGCAGAACGCACATTCTTCAGTGTCCCAGGGTTGGCCATGTAGGGCATGACGGCAATCTCGATCTCGTCCAGTTCGACCTCAGGAGCATTGACCAGATCCCACAGCACCGGTTTGAGGTTTTTCGGGAACGGGCCCACGGCCTGAATCAAATCTTGGGAGGGCAAAGAAATTGTTCGTTGTTCACTCATGGATGCACTGTACAAACCTCATGGAAGCAATGGAAGTAACCCCTAGTCATATCCTGTAATGAAGGTCACCGCACGATGCGGGCTATCGAATTTGCGCTGGGGGATAAAGCTGGTAAAGTTTTATCTCGTTGCGAAAGCGCGGAGCTCAAAAAGCTTCTAGAACATCGCAGCGGGCGCCTCTAGCTCAATTGGCAGAGCAAATGACTCTTAATCATTAGGTTTCGGGTTCAAGTCCCGAGGGGCGCACAAACATTTTGGATGTTGATTCAAACAAGATGTTCACAAAAAAATAAAACGCGCCTCTAGCTCAATTGGCAGAGCAAATGACTCTTAATCATTAGGTTTCGGGTTCAAGTCCCGAGGGGCGCACCACTAAAAAGGTCAGACTTAGGTCTGGCCTTTTTGTTTTGATCACGACTTTGTGTACGGACGTTGTTACCGGTGCCTGCGGATGTCCTAGCGCCTCAGCTAGGTTCTGCGGACCACAGTGTTGCCACCTGAGTACCGAACATTGCGGTTGTCCGCATCGTCACCCATCTGATCTCACACGGTGTGTGGTTGAGTATTTGGGGTGGATTTATTCGGGCAGAGGCAAAGTATCCGAGGGATGCCTGGTCAACCGTTCAACTTACGATTAACAGTGGGAGCGTTTACGCATTCCTTGGTGGATCGCTAAATTGGGTTCCCCTGTCGCATGGCCTGGCAGGTAACGATATCTGGATGCCGCTGATAAGAAATAGTCACGTGTCCACCGTTGGCCCGGTTGCACATATCTAGCTGGGCTTGCTGAATCCGGCAGTCTTTGGAAGTGACTCACGATTCTTAGTGGGTACGTGCCGGTCTAGTTGCGTCGGTGATGAGACCTAGAATTGGTTTGTGGAGTGAAACCAATTCAAAAAGTTGTGGCGTCGATTACCCTCAAAGTTGATGATTCACCGTGAAACGATAGCTGACTAGACGTTTTCGATTCTTCATGGCAGATTGGCCGATTTTTGTTTTTAGCCTATTACTGCTTATGATTATCTACGTTGCAAAGACAACTTCTTGAAAAAGACTAGTCAGAGCGATATGCGCCTCTAGCTCAATTGGCAGAGCAAATGACTCTTAATCATTAGGTTTCGGGTTCAAGTCCCGAGGGGCGCACAGTAGATCCGATCTGATTTATCAGGTCGGATTTTTTGTATACCGCGAAGAGGAGAGGTCCACTGATGAGCACTTCCGAAACTACTGCACGACTGTCTGTAGGCGATAAAGCACCTGACTTCACGTTGCTGGATGCAGCGGGCAAAGAAGTTAGCCTCGCGGATTACCGAGGACAGAAGGCCATCGTTTATTTCTACCCAGCGGCATCAACACCAGGCTGCACCAAGCAGGCCTGTGACTTCCGCGATTCGCTGGAGTCGCTCAAGTCCCTGGGGTATCAGGTACTGGGTATTTCGCCCGACAAGGTGTCGAAGCTAGAGAAGTTCGCCACCACCGAGGAGCTCAACTTCCCGTTGCTTTCGGACGAGGATCATGCCGTATCTGAGGCCTACGCTGCGTGGGGCGAGAAGAAGAATTATGGCCGCACCTACGAGGGGCTAATTCGCTCAACCATCGTCGTGGACGAGCAGGGCAACGTGGAGCTTGCTCAGTACAATGTTCGTGCTACAGGTCACGTTGCAAAGCTACATCGTGACTTGGGGATTGACCCAAAGTAGTCGCGATGACTCGCCGATTTCGCATCGGTGAAAAACTCCGCTACACTGATTGAGGTCGCCTTCAAGGATTCCGGTTCTTGGTGTAGCGCTAGCGAGTATGGCGGAATTGGTAGACGCGCTGGATTTAGGTTCCAGTGTCTTCGGACGTGAGAGTTCAAGTCTCTCTACTCGCACCAGAGAAAACCCTGCGGTCCCAGTT
>Ga0308157_10009052_pt1 | contig 11144 bp, 12 predicted proteins | sample PhyBR1_FD_201035 | JGI IMG/M metagenome (GOLD analysis project Ga0308157, IMG submission 201035) | Phyllosphere microbial communities from UC Gill Tract Community Farm, Albany, California, United States - DLSLB.R1 | ecosystem: Host-associated > Plants > Phyllosphere > Unclassified | place: USA...
GCATGGGCATAGAGACCGGCATCGACCTCGACAAGCTGATCGATGCGGGCCAGTTCATCAGCGAGCACCTGGGCCGCCCGACGCAGTCGCGCGTGGCCAAGGCCTTGCTGACCAAGCGCGCGGGTTGAGGCCCGGCCCGGCCCGGCCAAGCCCTGCCCGAGCGGCCCGGACAGGCATGGGCGTTGTTACCATCGCCGCCATGCAAGCAAGATCACGTTTTTCGCGGGCCCTGTGTCTGGCGGCAGCTGCCCTGCTGGGCGGCTGCGCCGGCATGGATGCCCAGGAGTGCAAGGACACGGACTGGGCCTATCTGGGCCAGCTCGATGCCATGGACGGCAAGCAGGACATCACCACCCGGGCCAAGCGCCATTTCCGTACCTGCAAGGACAACGGCGTGCAGATGGATGTGCGGGCCTATCAGCAGGGCTGGCAGCAGGGACTGCGGGGTTTTTGCACGGCTGAAAGCGGCAAGGCTTTTGCCGAGACGGGCCGCAAATACCAGTATGGCTACTGCCCGGCGCAGGTGGAGTCTGCCTTTTTGCAGGGCTATGGCCCGGTGCGCGAGCGGCTGGACATGCAGGAAGAAATGGCCCAGCTGCAGCAACGCATCGACATGAAGAAAAAAGAGCTGCGCGAAGCACGCAGCGCCAAGAACAGCTCCAGTCATATGGCTTATGTGGAGAAAGACTTGCGTGATCTGAATCTCGAGTTGCTGCAACTGCGCTTCAAGCTCGCGCAGATGCCGCCCAAGTAAGCGCAGCCGCAGATGCAGACAGCAGCAGATTTCATTGCGGCACTGGATGTGGACGAATCCGTCAAGGCCGTGCAGCTGGAGTCGATCTCGCGCGCGCTCATGCCCTGGCTGCAGCAGGCACCAGCGGCCGAGGTCAAGCAACTGGCGCAGGCGCTGCTGGCGGGCAATACGCGCTGGCATGTGACGCTGCACGACACGTTGTCCTGGCTGGCCGACGACGACTGGCCGGCGCTGGTGGCCGCAGCCTTTCAATCGGCCCGGGCGCGTGGCAGCATGAGCGAGGCAGAGCGCACGGTGCTGGAAGCCGCCAGCTATCAACAGCCCGAACTCATCAAGCCTTTGATAGCGACCCTTGCAGAACTGGACTGCGATGTCGAGCCATTCGAGGCTGAAGCGCAGGTGCAGAGTGCGCAAGCAGCGATGCATTTGATATTCCCTCCGCGCTATCTGGATCACGCAATTGCCTGGATTCCCCGGCACTGGCACCCCAGCTGGAATCTGCAGCACGGCCCTGAACGCTATCGCTTTGGCGGCGCAGGCGCAGGCGCAGGCAACTGCCAGCATTGCGGCGAGCCGCTGCAGCACCTGATCAGCTTGCCGGCCAGCAAGGTGTTTGGCAGCGATCAGCCTGCTGCGCCAACCGTGCATCTGCAGCTATGCCTGTCCTGCATGGAAAGCGGCGTGGGCGAGCTGCATTACCGCCACGATGAAACAGGCCAGGCGCATTGCCTGAACGCGGCCGCAGATGGTCAGCTGCAGGAGCCGGACTGGGAGTACGGGCCTTTGCGCGCTACCGAGGTGGCACTGGCAGAAACGCCCGCACGCTGGCAGCGCCAGGATTGGGGCCAGTCCAACGGCCGCGAGAATCTGTACCGCGTGGGGGGCGAGCCTGCGTGGATTCAATCGCCCTGGCAGCCGCTGTGCACCTGCTGCGGCCAGAGCATGCGCTTTGTGCTGCAGCTGGATTCTCAGATTCCGCAGGCTGATGGTGCAGACGCTCATTACTGGGGCAGCGGCGGCATGCTTTACGGCTTTGCCTGTACGCCTTGCGCGTGCAGCGCCTTCATCACTCAGTACACTTGATGCACGGGGCGCGGTGGGCGCTCTTTCTTCGAGAGTTTGTATGTGTGGATCAGAACTTCATGCGCTGCCGGAAGGCGTGCAGCGCGTCAGCCGCTTTTTGCAGGATGCCGGTCATCCGCATGCGCCGCAGATGCTGGATGGCGCGGCCCGCACTGCACAGGAGGCCGCCGATCAGCTCAGTATTCTGGTCGGGCAGGTGGCCAAGAGCATCATCTTCAAGCGCAGGAGCGATGGCGCGGCCGTTCTGGTCGTGACCTCGGGCGACAAGCGTGTCGATGAAACGAAAGTGACGCAGCTGGTGGGCAAGGTCGGCCGCGCCGATGCCGAATTCGTCAAGTCCAGCACCGGCTTTTCGATTGGCGGCGTCAGCCCCGTGGCGCATGCCACCAAGGTCGTGACCTTGATGGATGCCGAGCTGCAGCGCTTCGAGACCGTGTGGGCCGCAGCGGGCCATCCGCACGGCGTGTTTCCCGCATCGCCCGCGCAGCTGCAGGCGTTGACTGCCGCCCCCTGGTCGGACGTGGTGGAGCAGGCATGAGCACCGAACTTCTTCAGGAACAGCAGGCCCTGCAAGCCCAGCAGGCCCAGCAGCTGACGCAACTGGCCGCCAAGGCCGAGGTGGCCCTGGTCTGGGCCGAGGCCGACCAGCCCGTGGCATCGCCCTGTATCAACGTCTGCCGCATGACGCAGGACCGTAGCCATTGCCAGGGCTGCTTCAGAACCATTGACGAGATTCGCGCCTGGTCCAAGGGCGATGCCGAGCTGCGTCTGCAGATCTGGAGCCAGCTGCTGCAGCGCGCAGGCCTCAAGGACCCGCGCCAGGCCGAGATCTGATCACCCTTTGAGGAGAGCCGACATGAAGCACATCACCTGTTATCTGGACTTTGTGTCGCCTTATGCATGGCTGGCGCTGGAGCAGATGCCCAAGGCGCTGCAAGGGCTCAGCTATCACGTGGATTACCGCCCGGTGCTGCTGGGGGCCTTGCTTCAAGGCAATGCCAACCCCGGGCCGGCCGGTATTCCTGCCAAGCGCGCCTGGACCTACCGCCATGTCACATGGCTTGGCCGGTCGCTGGGCATACCGCTGCAGATGCCGGCCCGGCATCCGTTCAAGCCGTTGCCGCTGCTGCGGCTGGCGCTGGCCCACGGACGTGAAGGCAGCATCAACCGCTTTGTGGCGCAGGCGGTGATGCAGCATGTCTGGCAGGGCGGTCATGAGGCCAATGACGCTCAGCGCCTGCAGGTGCTGCGCGAGCAGCTGAAGGAGCAGCTGCGCCATGAGGAGGATGGAGCCGAGGTCAAGCAATGGCTGCGCAGCAATACGGAGCAGGCGCAGCAGGCCGGCGTATTCGGCGTGCCGGCCTGGGTCGTGGACGGCCATGTATTCTGGGGCCTGGACGGCCTGCCCATGCTGCAGGCCTATCTGCGCGGCGACGAGTGGTTTGCGCAGCAGTGGGAGGCCGCAGCCGGCGTGTCCTCGGGGCTGGAGTAGGGCGGCAGGCGTGGGGCGGCAGGTATGGGGCCTGAGCCGGGATCGAGGCGCAGGACGGTGCTTTCTGCCTGGCATCAGCCATGGCGCCTAGGCGACGCCGGGCGTGGCGGGCCTTGCATAAGCTGGTGTGGTTTGAACACTATCAAGGAGACCGCACCATGGATACCCAGCAGATGTTTTCGCTCAAGGGCCGTACGGCTCTTGTCACCGGTGGTTCGCGCGGCATCGGCCGCATGATCGCCGAAGGCTTTGTGCGCCAGGGCGCGCGCGTGTACATCTCGGCGCGCAAGGCCGAGGCCTGCGAGCAGACGGCGCGCGAGCTGTCGCAGCTGGGCCACTGCGTTTCGCTGCCCGCCGACGTGTCCACCATGGACGGCGTGAAGTCGCTGGTCGATGCCTATGCGGCGCACGAAGGCCAGCTGGGCATCCTCGTCAACAACGCGGGCGCGGCCTGGGGTGCGCCCTATGACGAATTTCCCGAAAGCGGCTGGGACAAGGTCGTGGACCTGAACATGAAGTCGCCCTTCTTCCTGACCCAGGCGCTCACGCCCATGCTGCGCAAGTCGGCCGCAGGCGAGCAGCTGGCCAAGGTCATCAACATCGCCTCCATCGACGGCGTCTCGGTCAACCCCTGGGAGACCTACTCCTACGCGGCCAGCAAGGCCGGCCTGATCCACCTGACCAAGCGCATGGCCCTGCGCCTGGCGCCCGAGCGCATCGTGGTCAGCGCCATCGCGCCCGGCCCGTTCGCCTCGGAGATGAACAAGAACGCGCGCGACCACGCGGAGGAGGCCGCAGGGCGCGTGCCCCTGGGCCGCATCGGCGAGCCCGAGGATATGGCCGGCGCGGCCATCTTCCTGGCCTCGCGCGCCGGCGACTATGTGGTGGGCTCCACTCTGGTCGTGGACGGCGGCTGCGCCTGGGCGCGCTGAGCTCGCCCGAACGCATTCATCGAATAAAACGATAGCTGTTAGCGATTGATGGATAAGAAACTCAGATACAAAAGTATTTGAATTTCAATTTCAGTAAGCGAGAGCAGCTATTGTTTTTGAACCTTCCTTCCGACAGAAATGAATCCTTCCGGGGGCCGGTTCCCGGCCCTCAGGGATGCCACTGCGTGGCGCGCACGGGGCTGGCGGCCGGCGTGGCGGAGTTGCCGGCCAGCGCATAGGACAGCTTGTTGGCGGCGGCGATCACGGTCCGGGCCAGGGCTTCGAGCCTGGCCTCGGGCAGGCGCGATGCGGGGCCCGAGATGCAGACCGATCCCATGAGCCGCCAGTGCATGCCGAACACTGGCGCCGAGACCGTAGCCACACCTTGCTCGCGCTCGCTGATGGAGCAGTGGTAGCCCTTTTGGCGGATCTGCTCATAGATCTCGCCGGGCTCGCCCGAGAACGCCAGGATGACGCGGCCCGGCGAGCCTTTGTCCAGTGGCAGCCCCTCGCCCATGCGCGCATGGTGGCGCAAGGCCTGTGGCCCTTCCACGCGTACCAGGCAGGTGCGGACATGGCCCTCGCGCACGTAGAAGGCGGCGCTCTCGCCGCTGAGTTGGGTGAGCTCGCGCAGCGCGGGCTCCAGCACGTTCTGCACATCGAAGCCCGCCTGGTAGCGCGCGCCCAGCCAGCCCGAGGAAGGACCCAGCCGCCATTCCCCGTCCTCGCGCTGCACCATGTAGCCCGACCGGGCCAGCGTGCGCGCCAGCCGTAGCACCGTGGTCTTGTGCAGGCCGCAGCGCCGGCTGAGTTCGGCCAGCGAAAGATGCGATTCGCCCAGCGCAAAGGCCTCGAGCAGCTGCAGCGCGCGGGTGACGGCGATGACGCCGTCGCCGGACTTCTGTGCGGGTTGGGTGGGGTTGCTCATGATGCAATGCGTTTCATTGTGCGAAACAGCATTGTATGGGTTGAAACGTTTGCCTACAGTCGCTCCAGCGGTCGGGGATTCCGTCCGCACACATCAGAAAACGCTTCAAAGCGACCAACAGGAGACAACAGATGAACTTTCGCCCGCTTTCGCGCGCCCTGCCTGCCGCCGTGCTCGGCTTCGTGGCTGCCGTCACTGCCTTCGACGGCGCGCTGGCGCAGTCCGCCTATCCGGCCAAGCCGATCCGCCTGATCGTGCCGTTCCCGCCCGGCGGCGGCACGGACATGATTGCGCGCACCGTGGCCCAGAAGATGGCCGAGCAGCACAAGTGGAGCGTGGTGGTGGACAACCGCCCCGGCGCGGGCGGCAACCTGGGTGTGGACGCTGCGGCCAAGGCCGCGCCCGATGGTTACACCCTGGTCATGGGCCAGACCAGCAATCTCGCCATCAACCCCTGGCTCTACGCCAAGCTGCCCTACGACCCGATCAAGAGCCTGGCGCCCGTGGCCCTGGTGTCCTCGGCGCCCATCGTGATGGCGGCTCCCGCCAACACGCCCTACAAGACCTTTGCCGATCTGGTGACGGCGGCCAAGGCCAGGCCGGACGGCATCACCCTGGGTTATTCGGGTAACGGCACAGTGGCCCATCTGGCGGGCGAGCAGGCCCAGAAGATCTCGGGCATGAGCCTGCGCCATGTGCCCTACAAGGGCGCAGGCCAGGCCATGACGGACCTGGTGGGCGGACAGATCGACCTGTACATGTCCGCCATTCCCACGCTGCTGGGCCAGGTGCGCAACGGCAAGCTGCGGCCCATTGTCGTGACCTCGCTGGCGCGCTCCAGCCAGCTGCCCGACACACCCACGCTGGCCGAGCTCGGCTACAAGGACTTCGAGGCCAGCTCCTGGTATGGCGTGCTGGCGCCCGCAGGCACGCCCGAGGCCATCGTGCAGCAGCTCAACAAGGCCATCAACCAGGCTCTGAAGCAGCCCGATGTGGCAGAGAAGCTGCGCTCCGAGGGCGGCGACGTGCTGGGCGGCACGCCCCAGGCCTTTGCCCAGCTGCTGCGCACCGAGGTGCCGCGCTGGGGCCGCATCGTCAAGGACTCGGGCGCCAGCCTGGACTGAGGCCGATCACGCCACCGCGCCCTCGCGCCAACCACCCACCCACCCCCGCACACCTGCCGCGCCATGCCTGGTGCACATACCTGGCATGCGCCCTCGCGGGCAGGACGCGGTGCGCCCGGCCACTCCTGCTTCTTCTTCACTTTCACCTCTGCAAGCGGACCGAACCGCAGACCTGACCATCATGAGCCAACTTTCAGAAATCATCCGTGACATCGAGCGCGTCAGCGCCGAGGTCGTCCAGAAGGCATCGAGCTTTCAGGCCGCCATCCTGGCCGACGTGGCAGGCCGCCGTGGCACCATGAACGCACGTGTGGCGCCCGTGCACCAGGACATGAAGCTTGCCGGCCCGGCCTTCACCGTCGAGGTGCGCCCCGGAGACAACCTGATGATCCACGCAGCCATCGCCCTGGCCAAGCCCGGCGATATCCTGGTCATCGACGGCAAGGGAGACCAGACTGCGGCCCTGATGGGTACGCTGATGCTCAGCGCCTGCAAGAAGACAGGCCTTGGCGGCGTGATCGTCGATGGCGCGATCCGCGACAAGCTCGAGCTGCTGGAGCTGGGCTTTGCGGTGTTCAGCGCCGGCTTCAATCCTGCAGGTCCGACCAAGTTCGTGCCCGGTCGCATCAATCACCCCATCTCCTGCGGCGGTGCGACGGTGAACCCGGGCGACCTGGTGGTGGGCGACGCCGACGGCGTGGTCGTGATCGAGCGCGCCAAGGCACCGGCCATGCTGGCGCTGGCCGAGAGGAAAGTGGCCGACGAGGCCGCGCGCATCGAGGCCATCGCCCGCGGCGACACGGCCTCGAAGTGGCTGCCCGCCGCGCTGCGCGCGGCCGGCGTGCTCAAGGAGGGAGAGACGCTATGAGCACCATCATCGTCACGGGCGCAGACTTGGCACAGCAGGCACTGGATCTGCTGCAAGGCCACGACATCGTCTACGCGGGCAAGACGCCCACCGAGCAAGACCTGGTGGCCCTGTGCCGCCGGCATGATCCCGTCGCCATCATCGTGCGCTACGGCAAGGTGGGGGCCGCAGTCATGGACGCCGCACCTTCGCTCAAGGTGATTTCCAAGCACGGCAGCGGCACGGACACCATAGACAAGGCAGCGGCCGCGCAGCGCGGCATCGAGGTCGTGGCGGCGGTCGGTGCCAACGCGGCGGCCGTGGCCGAACAGGCGCTGGCCCTGCTGCTGGCCTGCGCCAAGTCGGTGGTGCAGCTGGACTCGCGCATGCACTCCGGCCATTGGGACAAGTCCACGCACAAAAGCCTGGAGCTGGCCGGGCGCACCGTGGGCCTGGTCGGCCTGGGGGCCATAGGGCTGCGCTTTGCGAAGATGGCCGATGCACTGGGCATGCGCGTGATCGGCTTCGATCCCTTTGCGGGCCAGCTGCCCGGCTACGTGCAGGCCGTAGACCTGGATACGCTGTGGCGCGAAAGCGATGCGATCTCGCTGCACTGCCCGCTGACCGAGGACAACCGCAACCTGCTCAACGCCACCACCCTGGCGTGCTGCAGGCGCGGCGTGATTGTGGTGAACACCGCGCGCGGCGGCCTCATCGACGAGGCCGCGCTGCTGGCCGCCGTGCAGCAAGGCCAGGTCAGCGCCGCAGGCCTGGACAGCTTCGCCGTCGAGCCCATGGCGGCCGGCCACCCTTTCCTGCACCAGCCGGGCTTCATCCTCAGCCCGCACATCGGCGGCGTGACCTCGGATGCCTATGTGAACATGGGCGTGGGAGCGGCGCGCAACGTGCTGGCGGTGCTGGAGCGCGCCAGCGTCTGCTGAGCCGGCGCCTGTCCCGCAAGGCCGGTGCGACTGGTGGTGGGCTTTGCTGCGGGCGGGCCCACCGACTGGGTGGCTCGTGCCTTGCCGGCCATGCCTGCCGGTGAAAGCCCTGGCTGCGCTACCTGGCGCAGGAGCGCAGGCAGCCGGGCCACGTTGCGATCGAGATTATTGGCGCGTTGAGGGGCGACGGCCCACTCAGGCTGCGGCCTGCTTGGCGGCGCCGCGATAGCGTTCCAGCCAGTGGGCATAGGGTGCGGGCAGGGTCCAGTCGGGGCGGGCCACGCCCAGGCTTTGCGCCAGCTGGTAGGTGTAGTGCGGATTGGCCAGATGGGCGCGGCCGATCATGACCAGATCGACCTGGCGCTCGGCCACGATGCGCTCGGCAATCTGCGGATCATCCATGCCCCAGCTCGATGCCACGGGCAGGCCGGCACTGCGGCTCACGCGCTGGGCAATGGGAGCGAGGAAGGCGGGTGTGCCCCAGGGGATCTTCACATCGGGAATCACGAAGTTGACGCTGACATTGAGCAGGTCCAGGCCGCGCTCGCGCATCTGGCGCGTGACGGCGATGGACTCCTCCAGCGTTTCCTCATCGCGGCCGTCGTACTCGATGACTCCGAAACGCGCCGTCAGCGGCAGATGCTCGGGCCAGACCTCGCGCACCTTGGCCACGGTCTCCAGCAGAAAGCGGGCGCGGTTGCTGAAGCTGCCGCCATAGGCGTCGTCGCGCTGGTTGCTGTGGGCCGAGAAAAAGCTCTGCGCCAGATAGCCGTGGGCAAAGTGCAGCTCCAGCCATTCGAAGCCGGCTGCAAGGGCGCGGCGGGCTGCCGCCACAAAATCGGCCTGCACGCGGGCGATGTCCTCCAGTGTCATGGCGCGGGGCACGCGCGGCAGACCGCCGCCAAAGGCGATGGCCGATGGCGCAATCGGCTGCCAGCCGCGGGCATCGCCTTCGGCAATATGGTCGTCGCCTTCCCAGGGGTTGTTGGCGCTGGCCTTGCGCCCGGCATGGCCGATCTGGATGCCGGGCACGGCGCCTGCGGCCTTGATGCCGGCGGCAATGCGCGACATGCCTTCGATCTGGGCGTCGTTCCACAGGCCGGTGCAATCGGGCGAGATGCGGCCCTCGGGCGACACGCCCGTGGCTTCGACAATCACCAGCCCCGCGCCGCCGCGCGCCATGGAGGCGTAGTGAACCTGGTGCCAGTCATTGGTGAGTCCGTCCACGGCGCTGTACTGGCACATCGGCGGAATGGCGATGCGGTTGCGCAGGGTCAGGCTTTTGAGGGTGAATGGGGTAAAGAGTGCAGACATGCGGAGTATCGGTGGTGCGAATGGAATGAGTCGGCAGTCCTGCGGCAGAGCAGGAAGCCAAAGGCTTGATAGCGCCTAGCGCTCTTCATTGCTGGTTTTCAGCATTAAAGGCATCTGAAAATCAATGAATGAAGGTGCTGGCAGCTATCAAAAAATCAAGGACAGCGAGGCTCGGAAAGCGGTGAATACAAGCCCTGGGCAATGAGCTCGCTGGAGACGAAGTGTTCGGTGGTGCCCGGCATGTAGTCGGCGGGCCAGTGAATGCGGTGCATGCAGGGCTTCTGTCGAAGGGAATGGGGAAATGATGGGGTCTGTGGTGAAATAAATCCAATCGATATTTCTGATTTGTGAAATCATGCCGACTGATATCAAGAGTCTGGACCTGAATCTGCTCAAGGCCCTGGATGCACTGCTGGACGAGCGCAGCGTGACGCGCGCTGCAGAGCGTCTGGCGCTGACCCAGCCGGCGGTCAGCGGCATGCTGACGCGACTGCGCGAGAGCTTCGACGACCCGCTGTTCGTGCGCACGCAGCGCGGCATCGCCCCCACGCTGCGTGCGCTGGCACTGGCAGGGCCGCTCAAGGAATTGCTGTGCAATGCCGAAGCGCTGCTGCGCCCCCAGGCCTTTGACCCGGCTACGGCGCATATGACGCTGCGCATTGCCGCCACGGATTACGCGCTGCAGGCGGTGGTGCTGCCGTTTCTGGCCGTGTTGCGTCAGCGCGCGCCCGGTCTGTGTGTGGCCGTGGTGCCGGCCCAGCATCTGCCGCTGCACGAGAGGCTGGAGCGCGGCGATATCGATCTGGCGCTGGTCACGCCGGAGCGCACGGCCCCCGATCTGCATGCGCGCCGGCTGTTCGACGAACGCTATGTCTGCGTGATGCGCCAGGGCCATCCCGATGTGCGCCGGCGTGGCCTGTCGCTGGAGCGCTTCTGCGCTCTGGACCATGCGCTGGTGTCCTATGACGGAGGCAGTTTCCATGGTGTGACGGACGAGGCGCTGGAGCGCCTGGGGCGCAAGCGGCGTGTGGCGCTGTCCGTGACCAGCTTTCTGGTGCTGCCCGAAATCCTGCGCAGCAGCGATCTGATTGCCGTCGTGCCGCGGCGTCTGGTCCAGCCCGACTCGGGGCTTTTGGTGCTGGAGCCGCCGCTGGAGATTCCGGGTTTCACCAAGACGGCTGCCTGGCATGCACGCACCCATCGCTCTGCCGGACACCAATGGGCGCGCGAGCTGCTGTTCGAGCTGGCGCAGGCCGGCGGGCTGGACGTGGAATGAGCGCGGCCCGCAAAAACCGTAGCGGTCTCTGCGGGCCGAGGTGAGGGCAGATTTCTGCCCGGGCCCGGCGTGGCGCCGGGCCATTCACATCATCAGTGGCCGGATGCGCCTGCGGCACCCAGACCGGTTTCCGAACGCACTTGCTGCGCAGGGAACACGGCGCGCTCCTTGGCAGCCTGCGCGCTCTTGTCGAGCACGGAGAACAGCCACACGCCGAAGAAGCCGATGGCCATGGAGAACAGCGCAGGCGAGGCATAGGGGAACCAGGCCGAGCCGGCGGGATGGCCCAGAGTCGCTTCCCACACGGAGGGCGAGACGATGGTCAGGCCCACGGAGGAGACCAGGCCCATGAAGCCGCCGATCACGGCGCCCTTGGTGGTGCAGTTCTTCCACAGCACCGACAGCAGCAGCGGCGGGAAGTTGGCGGAAGCCGCCACCGCAAAGGCCAGCGAG
>Ga0308157_10009054_pt1 | contig 11143 bp, 8 predicted proteins | sample PhyBR1_FD_201035 | JGI IMG/M metagenome (GOLD analysis project Ga0308157, IMG submission 201035) | Phyllosphere microbial communities from UC Gill Tract Community Farm, Albany, California, United States - DLSLB.R1 | ecosystem: Host-associated > Plants > Phyllosphere > Unclassified | place: USA...
CAATTGGCTGTTTTTATTTTATCTTTTTCAGTTGATTCTTCTTTTTTGCAAGAAGCAAAAGCTAAAATTAGGATTAGCAGTAAAATAGGCTTGTTCATAATAGGAATATTTGGATTGATTTTAAAAAGCTAAATTAATGAAAAATGATATAACGTGTTTTTTTTTAATTTCACAGAGATACACAAAGAAAAAAACTCAGAGAGACACAAAGAATAATTTATAAAACTTAGCTCTGTATCTCTGTGATACTGGAATTTCATCGAGATGCACAAAGAAAAAAAAGCAGAGACACACAAAGATTTTATTAAACTTAGCGAATCTCCGTGTTTCCTTTGTGCCACTTTGCGATATAACCTTTTTAAATACTTCCAAGTAATATAGTATGAACCAGTTCTTTGGTAGGTTTTTGGTCTTTCAGTTTTGCCCGGACTTCATCAAAAGTGACTTTAAAATCGCAACCCAATTTATAATCACCACAACCGTAAGCAGTTTTTCCTTTCAGAATTGTTCCTTTTTTGCACTTTGGGCAGTTCAATTCATCAGGAATTGCTTTAGCAACAGTTTTTTTAGGTTCTAATTTGAGTTTGTAATTTTCTTCAAAACGAATTAATCCTTCAACGGTTTCTGAACCATTTTTAAAACCTTTTATATTTACAGTCGAACCTTTTTGAAGCAAGCGTAAATATTGGCTTTCTGTTATTTTTTTATCTGCAAAAACATAAGGCAAAACAAAATCGCAACCCGCTTTATATTCGCTACAACCAAAAGCAGATTTTCCTTTTATAAAATTTCCTTTTTTGCATTTCGGACAAACTTCAGCCAGAATTCCTGCGGCTTTCTTTTTCTCAACGACAGCTTCCTGTTTTTGAATACTTCCTGCGTGCGAAATATTGGCTCGTCTGGTTTCGCTTCGAACCTCGTAAACCAAAGCTTCGACCATCTGTTTCATGTTTTTGATAAAAGCTCCGGCGGTAAATTCGCCTTTTTCTATGTCTTTCAATTGTTTTTCCCAAGAACCAGTCAATTCAGCCGATTTTATCAATTCATTTTGAATCGTATCAATCAGTTGGATTCCCGTTGGTGTTGGTAACACTTGTTTTTTATTTCGAACAATATATTGGCGTCTGAACAACGTTTCAATGATATTCGCTCGCGTAGAAGGACGACCAATACCATTTTCTTTCATCAACTCTCGTAAATCTTCGTCGTCAACTTGTTTGCCTGCGGTTTCCATAGCACGTAATAAGGTAGCTTCTGTAAACTGATTGGGCGGTTTGGTTTCTTTTTCTAAAAAAGATGGAACGTGCGGACCTTTTTCACCAACCACAAAACTTGGCAATAGATCGGCTTCCTTCTCTTTGGCATTCGGATCTTCAAAAACAACTCGGAATCCTTTTTTTAAGATTTCTTTTCCAGTGGTTTTGAAAAGTACATCTGCAGCTTTTCCAATTACTGTCGTATTCGCAACCAAACAATCGTCATAAAACACAGCAATAAAACGTTTTACAATAATATCATACACTTGCTGCTGATTGAATTGCAAATTATTTTGCACTCCTGTTGGAATAATCGCGTGGTGATCGGTAACTTTTTTATCGTTGAAAACCTTTGGTGATTTTTTAATCTTTTTCTCCAAAAGAGACTGCGTCAATTTGGAATAATTGGTTAAGTTTTTTAGAATCCCAGGAACTTTTGGATAAATATCATTAGGTAAAAAGGTCGTATCAACTCTCGGATAGGTAACTACTTTTTGTTCATACAATGTTTGGACAATTTTCAACGTTTCATCTGCTGAAAAACCAAATTTTTGATTGCAATAAACTTGTAAACCTGTCAAGTCAAATAGTTTTGGAGCGTATTCGTTTCCGTTTTTCTTTTCGACAGAAACAATTTCGAACTCACTTTCTTTGACTTTATTGGCTAAAATTTCTCCATCCTCTTTATTCAAAAATCGCCCTTCTTCATAGCTGAAAAGCGTTTCTCTGTATAAGGTTTGCAATTCCCAATAGGGTTGAGGTTTGAAATTCTCTATTTCCTTAAAACGGTCCACAACCATAGCTAGAGTAGGGGTTTGCACCCGACCGATAGACAACACTTGCTTGTAACCGCCATGTTTTACAGTGTACAAACGAGTGGCATTCATCCCCAATAACCAGTCGCCAATGGCTCTCGAAAAACCGGCGTAAAATAAATTATCGTAGTTGGCAGATGGTTTCAGGTTTTCAAAACCTTCTTTGATGGCTTCGGTGGTTAGGGAGGAAATCCATAAGCGTTTTACCTCGCCTTTATATTGGGCTTCGTTCATCACCCAGCGCTGAATGAGTTCACCTTCTTGCCCGGCATCCCCGCAGTTGATAACCAACTCGGCTTTATCAAACAGACTTTTTACAATTTTAAACTGCTTTTGAATCCCAGAATTCTGAACCACTTTGGTTTCAAATTTTTCGGGAAGCATCGGCAGATTGTTCAAATCCCAACTTTTCCAATTGGGTTTGTAATCATTGGGTTCTTTTAAGGTGCATAGATGCCCAAAAGTGTAGGTCACAGCATAACCGTTGCCTTCAAAATAGCCGTCATGCTTGGTATTAGCACCTAAAACGGCTGCTATTTCACGTGCTACACTTGGTTTTTCGGCAATACAGACCTTCATTTTTTTCTTTTGATTTGGATGGCGCAAATTAAGAATTTAGAAAATGGTATTGAAATTTTTTATAGAAAGATGGAGAACATAGAGATTTTAAGAATTCATTATTGCTTTTTTAACTTTCATGCAAAAAACTCAGTATGCAAGATTATGTCTCAAGAGATTTCGAAGAGCGAGCAAAATTATTTATCTATTTATTTCTTTTTTTAATCTCATTAACGCCTGCTTTTGTTACTATAATTTCAGTCACTTTTCCTGTATTATTTTTAACGAATTCAATAGTTCTATCACTATTGTCAGAACGGAAAAATTTTACATTTGATTCTGGTAATAATTCAATATCATAAGAGGAATAGTATAATTTTTCATCCTTTTTCAGAATCGTTATGTTTCATATTGTCCAATATAGTTAGCATATAGTTTAGGATCTATCTTGACTTGGATATGTTTATAGGGAAGTTCAACATGCATGTCAAAAACGATTGCCGAAAGTCCGTACGCAATTATATGTGACGGAGATTGATTGTTGGACAATACAGTAATAAAAACATTATCATCTGTAAATTTGTTAAACGAAGACATGGTTCCATAAAAACCACCATCATGAGCTATTAATGGATGATTGTGATTATAAAAAGGGTTAATGACTACGCCATATCCAAAATTTTCATCATTATAGGAAGTAAACATCATCTTTTTGGAAGCAGAAGAGAGTAAAGCAGTACTATCAAATAGTGCTTTATTCCATAAATATAAATCTTCAACTGTAGAGTATATGCCATCATTACCAATATTAAAATCCCAGTTTATATAAGGGTTTTTTATCAATACATTGTCCTTATGATAATAAGTTTTTGTCATTTTTGGCACTATCGAATCGTTGTTGCAAATACCTGTATTATGCATATTTGACTTATCAAAAAGGTTTGTTTTTAAATAGACAGAATAGGACTGATTTGTTACTTTTTCTATAATTCGAGCCATAAAATAATAGCCAATATTACTATAGGATGTTTTTGAACCGGGCTTGAATAATAACGGTTTTTTCATAATATAACTCACAACAGAATCTTTGTCTAAAGATGTTTTTGCGCGATATAATTCGTCATAGTCCATTTGAAATCCTGCATTATGTGTCAGCATCATTTTAATGGTAATACTGTCTCCTTTTGGAAAATTTGGATAGTACTTAGTAAGCTTATCATCAAGCGATATTTTTCCTTTTTCAGCTAGTTGTAAAATGGCTACAGCCGTAAATTGTTTGGTAACAGAAGCTATACTGAATTTTGCATCTATAATATTTGGAGTTTTCCATTCATAATCTGCCAGTCCATATGCTTTTTTGAGTAGCACCTTGTCGTTTTTGGTAATCAATACTGTTCACGAAAAATTATTAATCTCGCTTGAGCATCCATATAACTTTCAAGTTTGGATTTGTTTTGAGAATATGCCAGTGTCGATAGTAGCATCAGTATAGTTGTAAAATATTTCATTTATCTTGGATTTGACAGTTTTGAGTAATTTTATTTAATGTTTTGTATAGCTGTTGTAGCTCTTTCTCTGATATTGCATTTAAGGCTGTTTTTCTATTCTTTTGGATGACAGGTTTTAATTTTTCTATGACTTCTTTACCGTTTTCGGTGATTCTTAACTTAGTTTTTCGTTTGTCAACTTCGTCAATCGTTTTGGTTACATAATTTTTGTCAATCATCAGCTGGATAATTCGGGTCATTGAGGCATAATATTTAAAAGTCAAATCTGCAATTTCAGATTGTGTTTTGTCATTGCTTTCAATAAATATTAGAATTAAAGCTTGGTCCACTGTAATATCTGGGACTATACTCGAAATGTTCTGTTGACTTAATTTGCGATATGCTTTTATTGTTTCCTCAATTGAATAGAGAACTGTGCTTGTGGGTGTGTTGAAATTCATTTTTTATTTTATTTTGTTAACATGTTAATCAAATATATAAAAATAATACTTAACATGTTAAATAAATATAAAGTAATTTTAAGTATATAAAATGGCGAAATTTATCAGATGTCTTTTTTTTTTAATATGTCCACGAGGAATCTCATTTGCTATATTCGTTCCAAATGATTTGTTGGATTTGCTTTTGATAGTGAATTGCGGTCGTCCCTGGCCGTGACTCTAATTGTGGATTAAATAATATAGCACGCAGATTTCAAAGATTTTTGTTCTGCTTAAATCTGCAAAATCTGCGTGAAAAAAAATATAAATACCTTATTTTTAATATGTTATAATAATTGTTAATTTTGATATATCTAAAAACAACCCTCATGACCAAGACTTTAAAATTCCTCGTAATTGTTTGTATTTTAATGTTCTCCTGCAAAAAAGATCCTGAGCCGACGAAGAAAGCAGTCGCTGGTAAAATAAATTACAGCTGTGCACCGGAAACCACCGACGCCAAATGGTTTGAGTCCGATAGTAAAGCGCCACTTTTTGAGGGTATGGACATTATTGATTATCCGATAAGTACTAAGAATCCAGAAGTTCAAAAATATTTTAATCAAGGATTGGCTTTTGCTTTCGGTTTTAATCATGCTGAAGCGGCTCGTTCTTTCTATTATGCAACAAAATTAGATTCGCTGTCTGCCATGTCCTTTTGGGGTTATGCGTATGTTTTAGGGCCAAACTATAATGCAGGAATGGAAAAAGACAATTATCAAAGAGCTTTTAAAGCCATTCAGCAAGCAATTAAATTGTCTACAAATGCTACTGAAAAAGAAAAAGCTTTGATTGAAGCGATGTCAAAAAGATATGTTGAAAAACCAGTTGACGACAGAAATTCATTAGACATTGCATATTCCAAAGCGATGAAAAATGTTATGGATAAATTTCCAGATGATAATACAATTGCGGCTATTTATGCCGAATCACTTATGAATTTGCACCCTTGGGATTTATACGATAAAAATGGTGCTGCCAAAAAATGGACTCCGGAAATAGAATCTATTTTGGAGAAAATCTTAAAAAGAGAACCAAAACACATTGGTGCCAATCATTTTTATATTCATGCTGTCGAAGCATCCAATTCTCCAGAGAGGGGAAATGCGTCGGCTGCTCTTTTTGATGGCGGACTGGCTCCAACTGCTGGGCATCTAGTTCACATGCCATCTCATATTTACATTAGAACAGGTGAATATCACAAAGGAACTGTGGCTAATATTAACGCTGTAAAAAACGATAGTACTTATGTAACCTTGTGTCACGCCAACGGTTCCTATCCATTAGGGTTGTATCCGCATAACTATCATTTCCTGGCTGCTTGTGCCACTTTGGAAGGCAATTATAAATGGGCAATGTTGGCCGCAAATGAAACGTCAAAACTGGTGCATCCGAAAACAATGATAACGCCAGGCTGGGAGGGGCTTCAACATTTTTATGTTATTCCTTATTTTGTGTCAGTTAAGTTTGGTAAATGGGATGCTATTTTAAAAATGAAAATAGTTTCGGATACCTTAAAATATCCTCTTGCAATAGCGCATTACTCCAAAGGAATGGCTTATTTGGGTAAAAAAGACAATAAGAATGCAAAAGCAGAATTGGCTGCTCTCAAAGTTATTGCCAAAGATCCATACATGAAAAAAATATCAATTTGGAATATCAATACTTTTGCTAACATTTTAGATATAGCCAGTAAAACATTAGAAGGTGAAATTTTAGCTTCCGAAGGAAAGTACGATAAAAGTATTTCTTTACTTAAAGAAGCTATAGCTATCGAAGATAAATTAAATTACAACGAACCACCAGATTGGTTTTTCTCTGTGCGACATCATTTGGGCGCAGTTCAAATTGAAGCAGGAAAATATAATGACGCCATAAAATCCTATCAAGAAGATTTGAAAACGTTTCCCAACAATGGCTGGGCGCAACAGGGGTTAAAAGTTGCTTATGAAAAACTGAATAATCCAGCTAAAGCAAAAGAAATGGACAATCTAATTGAAAAAAGTTTGGCTTATGCTGATGTAAAAATAACGACTTCGAGAATTAAATAGTTTATAAGTTCATTGCTAGGAAACAATTACTTTTGAGCCCAAATGCCCTAGCCCTGATAGTAGCGGCATCCTTTTTCTTGCTTCTTTAGCAAGGAAAAGATATAGCGGATAGCAGGAACAGCTTCTAAAAATCTTGAAACTTTTAGAATTACAGAATTACTCAACCAAAGACTTTAATTCATTTCGATATTGTGAGGCGCTTTTGCCTGTGAAGGCTTTGAAAGATTTATTGAAATGGCTAAAGTTGTTAAAACCGCTTTCGTAACTGATCTCTGTGATGCTTTTGTTGTTTTCGGATAAGAGTTTTGAGGCGTGTACCAAACGGTAATCGTTGACAAAAGCTGTAAATGTTTTGTTGGTAATTTTTTTGAAATATCGGCAAAACGAAGGCGTAGTCATGCTTACCATATCCGAAACTGTATCAAGGTGAATAGGTTCTTGGAAATTATCTTTCACATAATTAAAGACCACATTGATTCGGTCATTATCCTGAACTTGTAATTCAAGGGCAAAACCATCGGCATTTAGAATGGTGTATTCATCGCTTGTTCCCAAGTCATTCAGAATTCGGATCATACGTAATAATCGGTCAAAATTATTTCGATATCCCATCTCGTCAATTATAGGTGCAATTCTTTTGATGGTTTCTTTGCCAAATGCAATTCCTCTTTTTGCTTTCTGGAAAAGATGTTGAATGTTTTTGAGTTCTGGAGCATTTAGAAAATCGGTTCCTAAAAAATCGGCTGGTAACTGGATAACAATTTCATTTTTATTGCCGGTTTGTTCATCGGTAAAACCGCAATGTGGCAGATTACTTCCTATGAGGACCAAATCGCCATCTGAATAATAGGAGATATGGCTTCCTATTTGTCGTTTACCTGATCCGCCGTTTACAAAAACCAATTCTATTTCGGGATGATAATGCCATAAATCCGATTTGCAATTGGATTTTTCATCATACTTTGAAAAAGTAAAAGAACTACCAAAAGGAGGGGTAATAATTTCGAGTGCTGGACTTATTTTTTTCATTTGATTTATGTTAGAAAAACTACTCAAATTTACCAAAAAGTTGTCTTATATTATCTAAAATTAACCTATAACGTTTTCGTAAGGTTAAAATAGCATAGAAATAGGAAAATCCTGTTGTGTTATGTAATCGATTACACTGTTACCTTTGTAAAAGAAATTTAAATTAATCATTTTAAAAATAGAAATCATATGAAAACGATCTTAAAACTTAGTTTAGTAGTGTTGGTTGCAATGACAACAATGAGTACTTATGCAGATAATGGTAATTTTTCACTTAAAGTAATGAGTGGAAATGGAAAAGAAATTAGTTTCGCTATCAATCAACTTCAAAGAGCGTATGTAACTATTAAAGATAAATACGATAATGTAATTTATTCTGAAACTGTTACTGGAAAAGAAGGTATCTTGAAAACTTACAGTCTTGAAGAATTTCCAGAAGGAACTTACTTTTTAACAGTTGAAACGAACTTGAAAAAAGTAACTCATGAAATTAGTGTTACTAGTAAAGGTTCTACTTTGTCAACTAAATCAATTGCTGAAGTTCAAAAAACTTTAAAAGTAGAGAATCAAAAAGTAGCTGCTAACTAAGTAGTTATTTATTACAAGCTTACTAATTCAAAATCATAAAAAAAACAGCTTCATTTGAAGCTGTTTTTTTTATGTAAAAAATTAAAACATTGCAGATAGTCAATTGTTTTAATCTACATATTCCTTCTGTATTGACCGCCAACTTCAAATAGTGCGTCAGTAATTTGTCCCAGAGAACAAACTTTTGTGGCTTCCATCAAATGTTCGAATATGTTATCACCTTTGATAGCCGCTTCCTGAAGTGTTGCCAAATGTTCTTTAACTAATTCGGCATGACATTGGTGCAAATTATTAAGCATTGTAATCTGGTATTGCTTTTCTTCTTCGGTGGCACGGATAACTTCGGCCGGAATTACTGTTGGAGAACCTTTGGAACTCAAGAAAGTATTTACACCTACAATTGGAAATTCACCAGTGTGTTTCAATGTTTCGTAATACAAACTTTCCTCTTGAATTTTTGAACGTTGGTACATCGTTTCCATCGCACCAAGTACGCCGCCACGTTCTGTAATTCGGTCAAATTCTTCTAAAACAGCCGCTTCAACTAAGTCGGTCAATTCTTCGATTATAAATGAACCTTGAATTGGATTTTCATTTTTGGCAAGACCTAATTCTTTATTAATAATCAACTGAATAGCCATTGCTCTTCGAACCGATTCTTCTGTTGGAGTTGTAATTGCTTCGTCATAAGCATTAGTGTGCAATGAATTACAGTTGTCATAAATCGCATACAAAGCCTGCAAAGTCGTACGAATATCATTGAAATCAATTTCCTGCGCATGCAAAGAACGACCCGAAGTCTGAATGTGATATTTCAACATTTGGGCTCTTTCGTTGGCTCCATATTTATTTTTCATGGCTTTCGCCCAAATTTTTCTAGCCACGCGACCAATTACAGCATATTCTGGATCGACACCATTGGAGAAAAAGAACGATAAATTAGGTCCAAAATCGTTGATGTCCATTCCGCGGCTCAAATAATATTCTACATAAGTAAAACCATTGGCAAGCGTGAAAGCCAATTGCGTGATTGGATTGGCGCCAGCCTCGGCAATATGATAACCTGAAATTGATACTGAATAAAAGTTTCTTACATTTTGGTTTATAAAATATTCCTGAACATCGCCCATCAATCGCAACGCAAATTCAGTTGAGAAAATACAAGTATTTTGCGCCTGATCTTCTTTTAAAATATCTGCCTGAACCGTTCCTCTGACTTTTTTAAGCGTTTTGGCTTTAATTTTCTCATATACTTCAGAAGGTAAAACCTGATCTCCGGTTACTCCTAAAAGGAATAATCCCAAACCATTATTTCCTTCGGGTAAATCGCCTTGGTAATGTGGACGTTCTACACCTTTTTCTTTATAAATTTTATTGATTTTCTCTGTAATTTCAGCTTCTAAATTATTTTCATGAATATAAAGCTCACATTGTTGATCAATGGCTGCATTCATAAAGAATCCAAGCAACATTGGTGCTGGTCCATTAATAGTCATACTCACCGATGTCATGGCGTGAACCAAATCGAAACCTGAATATAATTTTTTGGCATCATCCAAACAACAGATAGAAACCCCAGCATTTCCTATTTTTCCATAAATATCAGGGCGCAAATGCGGATCATTTCCATATAAAGTCACACTGTCAAAAGCGGTAGAAAGTCGTTTGGCTGGCAAACCAGCACTCACATAATGAAAACGCTTGTTGGTTCTTTCGGGACCACCTTCACCAGCAAACATACGGGATGGGTCTTCGCCTTCACGTTTAAATGGATATAAACCGGAAGCGAAAGGGAATTCACCTGGGACATTCTCCTGCAAACACCAACGTAAAATATCTCCCCATGCCTGATACTTCGGCATCGCTACTTTTGGAATTTGAGAATGCGAAAGCGACTCGGTATGAGTTGCCATTTTTATTTCTTTATCACGAACTTGAAAAGTATAAACCGGGTTTTTATATTTATTGATTTTTTCGTTCCAAGTCAAAATCATTTCCCAATTGTAGGGATCCAAATCCATTTTGACTTTATCAAATTGATTCAGTAAAAGATTAATGAAAATTTTGTTATCGTTATGTTCTTGTAAAGCACTTGGAAGTACCGAATCCTCATCAATTCCAGCTTTATTAATTACTGGAACTTTTCCGGAAACACTTTCCAGTGTTTTGAAAATTCCATATAATTTTTGAGCCACCTGCTCCTGACACAAAGCAATGGAATCGTATTTTCTATTGTTTTCTGCAATCTCAGATAAATAACGTGTTCTGTGTGGCGGAATCACAAAAATCTTCTCGCTCATCTCACGAGTGATTTCAAAAGTAGATTTCAAGTCAGCAGCTGTTTTTTCAACGATTTTATCCATTATGGATTTGTACAAAGTATTCATCCCAGGATCGTTGAATTGAGAAGCAATTGTTCCAAAAACCGGCATATTTTCTGGATTTACATCCCAAAGATTGTGATTGCGTTGGTATTGTTTTTTGACATCACGAAGTGCATCTAAAGCGCCGCGCTTATCGAATTTGTTCAAAGCTACTAAATCAGCAAAATCAAGCATGTCGATTTTTTCCAATTGAGTTGCTGCACCAAATTCAGGTGTCATTACATATAAAGAAACATCTGAATGTTCGATAATCTCCGTATCAGACTGACCAATTCCAGAAGTTTCGAGAATAATAATGTCGTATTTAGCAGCTTTTAAAACTTCGATAGCTTCGGCAACATATTTAGACAACGCCAAATTAGATTGTCGAGTTGCCAATGAACGCATATAAACTCTAGGATTATTAATTGCATTCATACGAATTCTGTCTCCTAATAATGCTCCGCCAGTTTTACGTTTTGAAGGATCGACAGAA
>Ga0308157_10009055_pt1 | contig 11143 bp, 7 predicted proteins | sample PhyBR1_FD_201035 | JGI IMG/M metagenome (GOLD analysis project Ga0308157, IMG submission 201035) | Phyllosphere microbial communities from UC Gill Tract Community Farm, Albany, California, United States - DLSLB.R1 | ecosystem: Host-associated > Plants > Phyllosphere > Unclassified | place: USA...
CGGCGAGCTCCCCGTCGAGCACGCGGTGGTCCGCCGACAGGGTGACCGACATGACCGTCGCCACCGCGAGCTCACCGTCGTCGTCGACGACGGGCCGCTTCGTCGCCGCGCCCACGGCCAGGATCCCCGCGTGCGGCGGGTTGATGATCGCCGAGAACGCGGTGGTGCCGTACATCCCGAGGTTCGACACCGAGAACGACCCGCCCTCGATCTCGCGCTGCTTGAGCGTGCCGGCGCGCGCCCGCTCGGCGAGGTCGCGCACGGTGGCGGCGAGTTCCGACACCGAGAGGCGATCGGCGCCCCGGACCACCGGCGTCGACAGCCCGCCCGGCACCGACACCGCGACGGCGATGTCGGCCGAGGTGAAGCGGCGCGTGGCGTCGTCGGTCCAGATCGCGTTCGCCTCCGGCACGTCGCGGAGGGCTCCCGCGACGGCCTTCACCACGAGATCGTTCACCGAGATGCGCGAGCTGCGTCCGTCGTTGATGCGGGCGCGGAGGGCGAGCAACTCGTCCACCCGGCAGTCGGCCTGCAGGTAGAAATGCGGGACCGTCGCTTTCGACTCCGTGAGACGTCGGGCGATCGCGCGGCGCATGCCGGTGTGGGGCACGTCCTCGTAGGCGGCGCCGGCGGGGTCTGCGCTCTCCGCGGGGTTTCCGGCGGGCGCGGCGACGGGAACGGACGCGCTCGGGGCCGCTTCGTCGACCCCCGCGGCGGCGGGAGGGACGTACGCGTCGAGGTCACGGCGCACGATGCGGCCGCGCGGGCCGGAGCCGGGCACGTCGCGCAGGTCGATGCCCCGTTCGCCGGCGAGACGCCGCACGAGAGGCGAGGCGAAGAGCCGCTGCTCCTCCCCCGCGGGGGCTGCGACCGGAGCCGCGTGGGGGGCGGGAGCGGTCGGGGGCGTCGCGGGAGCGGAGGGGGCGGATGCCGCTTCCTCGGGCGCGGCGGCGATGACCTCGTCGGCACCCCGGGCGGGCACGGCGGGCACGCGGGGGGCCGCGGCGGCGGCATCCGTCTCCTCGCTCTGGTCGTCGGCGGGAACAGCATCCGTCGCGGAGGAGCCGCCGACGGCGGCGAGCGCGACATCGACGCTCTCGCCCTCCTCGGCGAGCACGGCGATCGGCACGCCGACGGCCGCGGCCTCCCCCGCCGCGAGCAGGATGCCGGCGAGCACGCCGGAGCGCTCGGCCTCGTAGTCGACGACGGCCTTCTCGGTCTCGATCTCGACGAGCGCCTGACCCGCGCGGACGGGGTTCCCGACCTCGACGAGCCAGCTCTGGATGGCGGCCTCGGCGGCCCCCGTGGCGATCTCGGGCATGCGGACGACGATGGCCATCAGTTCATCCCCCCTGCCGCGCGCACGCGTTCCAGACCCGCGGCGACCTCTTCGGTGCGGGCGATGGCCGCCCTCTCGAGCACCCGCGAGATGCTGGGGCTCGCCTCGCCTCCGGTGACGCGTTCGACGGGCTGGTCCAACCAGTCGAAGAAGCGCCGTTGGATCTCGTCCGAGAGCCACCCGCCGTACGACGGACCGCGCGAGCCCTGCTCGACGATGAGGACGGCATTGGTCTTGCGGATGCTCTCGCCGATCGTCTCCCAGTCCAGCGACGCGCGGTCGAGCCAGCGCAGGTCGATCACCTCGGCATCCACCCCCGTCTGCTCGACCGCCTCGAGGGTGTGTCCCACCATCGACAGGTAGGTCAGCACCGTCACGTCTTCTCCCTCACGGCGGACGGCCGCGCTTCCGGGCGGAATGATGTAGTCGAGGTCGGTGTCGGGCACGCGGTCGGGCGTGCCGTACAGGTCGACGTGCTCGATGACGAGCACCGGATCTTCGAGGGCGAGCGCGGCGTTCATGAGTCCCACGTAGTCCGCGGCGGTCGAGGCCGCGACGATGCGCCACCCGGCCTGCGTGGCGAAGATGCCCGCGGGGTCCATGAGGTGCTGCGAGCCGTAGCCCGACCCCATCGCGACCTTGGTGCGCAGAACGAGAGGCATGGTGTTGTTGTCACCGAACATGTGGCGCGCCTTGCCGACCTGGTTGAACACCTGATCGGCTGCCACCCACATGAAGTCGGGGTACATGAACTCCACGACCGGCCGGAAGCGGCCGTCCATCGCGATGCCGCCGGCGGCGCCGAAGAACCCGTTCTCGCTGATGGGCGTTCCGATCACGCGATCGGGGCCGTACTTCTCGGCGAGTCCCTTCGTCGCCCCGTTGGTTCCGCCGCCGAGGCGGTGCACGTCTTCGCCGAGCACGATGATGCGCGGGTCGGTCTGCATCCGCCGGTCCATCGTCTGGGCGACGGCCTCGACGAACTTGGCCTCGCGCCACGGCCCCGACCACTCGCTCGGCTCGGTCGCCGTGAGGTCGGCCAGTTCGGAGGCGTCGCCGCGGATGCCCGTGTCGACCACGGCGGGATCGGGCCAGAGTTCGGGGCGGATGCGGCGGCGACCGGGGCGATCGGGGTCGGCCTCGACGATCGCGGCGACCGACTGCGCGACGGCGGTGACCGCCTGCTCGCGGACGGCGGCCGCCTCGGCCTCGTCGAGCTGCCCGAGGCGTCGCATCTCGCTCGCGACCCGCTCCAGCGGATCGCGCGCGCGCCACTGCCCCTCCTCGTCTTTGGTGCGGTAGCCGAAGGCGCTCCCCGGATACGGGCCGTTCTGGTGGAAGAAGCGGTACACCTCGGCCTCGACGACCGCAGGCCCCTCACCGGAGCGCATGCGCTCGAACGCCTCGCCCACGGCCAGGTGCACGGCGAGGGGATCCATTCCGTCGACGCGCCAGGCGGGGATCGAGAAGCCCTGCCCGCGCACCGAGAAGCGGGTGTCGGCGCTGGCCTCGTCGGCGCGCGTCGAGACGGCGTAGAGGTTGTTCTCGATGAAGAAGGCGACCGGGAGCTTCCAGGTCGAGGCCAGGTTCATCGACTCGAGCACCGACCCGATCTGGCTCGAGCCGTCGCCGAAGTAGTTGACCGAGACGTCGGTGGTGCCGGCGTGCTTCTGCGCCCACGCGTGACCGGTGGCGAGCGGCGCACCTCCGCCCACGATGGCGTTCGTGCCGAGGGCCCCCGCCTCGAGCCACTGCAGGTGCATCGAGCCGCCGCGACCGCCCGAGAAGCCCGACGCCAAGCCGAGGATCTCGGACAGCGTGCGGTCCAGCAGGGTCTGCACGTCGGGGGTGACGAGGGCGCTCGGATCGAGCACTCCGTTCGACACGTGGGTCAGGGTCTTGGCGAGGAACTGGTGGTGTCCGCGGTGCGAGCCGTTCACGGCATCCGTCGACCGCATGCCGACGATCGAGCCGACCGCTCCGCCCTCCTGGCCGATGCTGGAGTGCGCGGGGCCGTGCACGAGGCCGGCGCCGGCGAGGTCGAGGACCGCCTCCTCGAACGCCCGGATGAGGTGGAGCTGACCGAGCATCGTGCCCAGCAGGGCCGGGTCGGCCGCCTTCCAGTCGGCGGGCGTCGTCTCGAGCTGCACCCACTCGACACCGGTGGTCAGCCTCTTCCGCTTGGCCATGTCGCTCCTCACGCGTCGTTGCGTCTGTCTATACAGAATGTTCACCGTCACTGTACGATGCGATTGTCTCCAATACAAGGCGCGAGACCGAAGAAGTGCGGCAGTATGGGCGCAGAAGACGTCCGACTGGATCCAATGGAGGAGAACGGCATGGGACTTCCCGGACTGCGCGGCAGCGACCACATCGGCGTCACCGTGCCCGATCTCGACGAGGCCGAGACCTTCCTCGTCGGCGTCCTCGGAGCGGAGTTGGTGTACACCCTCCCGGGCCGCAGCGGAGAGGGCGACTGGATGACACGGCAGCTCGGCGTGCACCCGCGCACGGCCATCCGCGAGATCCGCTTCTACCGACTGGGCATGGGCACCAACCTCGAGGTGTTCGCCTACGACGCCGCCGACGGGCAGGCCCCTCCCCCGCGCAACAGCGACATCGGCGGCCACCACCTCGCCCTGTACGTCGACGACCTCGACGCCGCCGTCGCCCACCTGCGCGCGCACGACGTCGAGGTGATGGGCGAGCCGGTCTCCAGCGGGGCCGCATCGGCCGGGCAGCGGTGGATCTACTTCCGCGCGCCGTGGGGCATGCAGTTCGAGCTCGTCAGCTCCCCCGAAGGCAAGGCGTACGAGCGCGACGCGCCCACGCTGCTCTGGCACCCCGCGAGGCCCGCCGAATGAGCGGCGCCCTGCCCCCGACGCGTGATCACGGGCGAGCCGGCACCGGGATCGCCGACGTGCTGCGCGACGAGATCCTGCGCGGTGTCCACCCGCCCGGCACGCGGATCCGGCAGGAAGACCTCGCCGCCCGGCACACCACGAGCCGCCTCCCCGTGCGGGAGGCCCTGCGTCTGCTCGAGTCCGAGGGACTCGTCACCCTCGTCGCGAACTCCGGCGCGTGGGTCTCGCGCCTGACCCTCGCGGAGTGCGAGGAGCTGTATCTGGTGCGCGAGCGGATCGAACCGGTGCTGCTCGGCCTCAGCGCTCCCCTGCTGACCCCCGCCGACCTCGACGAGCTCGACGGTCTCGCCGATCTCATGGAGGGGGCGGATGCCGAGGAGTTCCTCGTGCACGACCGCGCCTTCCACCTGCTCACGTACGCCCCCGCGCGCACCGTGATGCTGGGCGACACCGTCGTCGGCCTCTGGAACCGGACGCACCACTATCGCCGCGCGTTCGTCGCCGCCGCGCACGCGCGACACGACGGCGCGGCCCACCACGACCATCGCCTCCTCGTCGCCGCCCTGCGCCGTGGCGACGCCGAGGAGGCCGCACACGTGCTCGAGCGGCACATCCGACGCACGCGCATCGAGCTCGAGCGGCATCCGGAGATCTTCGACGCCGACGCCGCACTCAGGTGATGCGCCACCCGCGGTCGACGTAGAGGTTGGTCGCCGAGACTCCTTCGTTGTGCAGCAGGAAACGGGTTGCATCGACGACGTCGGCCATCGTCGCCAGCTCGCCTCCGGGAGTCCGTGACGAGTACGCCTCGAGCACGCCCGAGGGCTTGCCGGCCCAGAAGGGGCTGTCGCCGATGATTCCCGGATGCAGGGCGTTCACGCGCAGGGGCGCGAGCTCCAGCGCGAGCGCGGTGGTGAGTCCCTCGACCCCGCCGTTGATCGTCGAGACCGTGACCGACCCGGGGTAGGGCGCGTCCTTCGCGCGACCGCCGAAGAGCACGATGCCCGTCGAGCGCTGGGGCACGAGCCGATCGAGCAGCGCGTGCACCGTCTCGGTGTACCCCACGAGTTTGAGGGTGACGAGACGCCGAGCGCGGGCGATGTCGTACTCGCGCACGGTGTTGGCGTCGCGCTCGATGGCGGCGAGCACCAGGCCGTCGAGAGGACCGACGTCGGCGAGGGCGGGCGCGATGTGCTCGGGCTCGGAGATGTCGACGGCGATGCCCCGCACGTTCGGTCCGATCTCGGCCGCCACCGCCGCCGCGACGCCCGCATCGCGACCCGTCAGGGTCACCTCGTGTCCGTCGGCGGAGAGGGAGGCGGCGATCTCGCGCCCGATCCCCGAGGTCCCGCCCACCACCAGATATCTGCGCGTCACGCTGCGCCTCCTCTTTCGTCGTCGTCGGATGCCGCGAGCAGACCACGGCGGGTCACTTCGGCGGCCGCACCCCAGTCGAGCTCGGCCAGGTCGGGGTCGTCGAGCGCGCGCTCGAACACGGCCGTCAGCGCGGCGAGGGTCGGAAGGTGCGTGCCCGTCTCGGCGGCGATCTCGGCGCTCAACCTCAGATCCTTGTAACCGAGACCGACGGTGAAGCCGGGCGGGTTGTACGCCTGCGCGGCGATCATTCCGCCGTACCCGCCGTAGACGACTCCTCCGAAGAGCGTGGAGGTGAGGATCTCCACGAACAGGCGCGGGTCGACCCCCCGCGCCTCGACCAGGGCGACCGACTCGCCGATCGCCTGGATCGCGTGGATGATGTCGTAGTTCACCGCGATCTTGACCGCGTTGGCCGTCGGAGCCTCGGCGCCGAGGGGCCAGAGGCGCGCGGCGAAGAGCTCCAGGAACGGCTCAGCGGTCTCGACGGCGGTCGCGTCCCCCGCGACGAGCACGTTGAGCTTGCCCTCCGCGGCCACCGCGGGCCGGCCGAGGACGGGCGCCGCCACGTACCCCGATCCCGCCGCGGCGAAGCGCGACCGCAGCTCCGCCGCCGCCGCCGGGCTGATGGAGGCGAGGTTGACGTGGACGCCTCCGGAAGCGGATGCCACCGCGCCGGCATCCAGCACCCCCAGGGCCGCGGCGTCGTCGGCGAGCATCGAGAACGACACCTCGAACGCCAGGGCGTCCGCGGGGGCCGCGCACGCCACCGCGCCCGCCGCGACGAGATCGTCGACGGCTCCGCGCGAGCGGTTCCACACGTGCACGTCGTGACCGGCGTCGACGAGCCGGCGCGCGAGGGCCGCGCCCATCGAGCCGAGGCCGAGGAAACCGACGGATGCCATCACTGCTCCCCGCGGCCCCACGTGGTGTTCAAGTGCGACTGCGAGTCGCGCTGGTTGTTGAGCGGACCGCCGACGGCGATGTAACGCGGGCCCGCGATGAGCAGCTCCTCGGCGGGGAACTTGGTGATGACCTCGCATCCGTCGGCCGTCACCACGACCTCCTCCTCGATGCGCGCCGCGCCCCATCCGTCGGCCGAGGGCCAGTACGTCTCGAGGGCGAAGACCATGCCCTCCTTGAGCTCCTCGGGGTGATCGAACGAGACCAGACGCGAGAAGATCGGCTTCTCCCAGATCGACAGCCCCACCCCGTGGCCGTACTGCAACGCGAACGCCGCCTCCTCGTCGGCGAAGCCGAACTCCTGCGCCGTGGGCCACACCGAGACGATGTCGGCCGTCGTCGCACCGGGCCGCACGAGCGCGATCGCACGATCCATGTACTCGCGGGCCCGCGTGTACGCGTCCTTCTGCTTCGTGCTCGCCGACCCCACCGCGAACGTGCGGTAGTAGCAGGTGCGGTAGCCGTTCCAGCTGTGCAGGATGTCGAAGAACGCGGGGTCGCCGGGGCGGATGAGCCGGTCGGAGAAGACGTGCGGGTGCGGGGAGCACCGCTCGCCCGAGATGGCGTTGACGCCCTCGACGTACTCCGAACCGAGGTCGTAGAGGGTCTTGGCCACGAGACCCACGGCCTCGTTCTCGCGGACGCCGGGGCGGAGGAAGCGGTAGAGGTCCTCGTACGCGGCATCCACCATCGACGCGGCCTGGGTCAGGAGCCGGATCTCATCGCCGGTCTTGATGCGCCGGGCCTCCATGAACACCTGCTGACCGTCGACGACGCGGATGCCGACCTGCTGGAGCGCGAAGAGGATCGGCAGTTCGATCACGTCGACGCCGAGGGGCTGGTCGGCGACGCCGAACTTCTCCAGCTCGCGCTTGATCTTGCGCGCGACCTCCTCGGCGATGCCGGCATCCGGGGGGAACGCCCCGCGCAGCGTCGAGATGCCCGCGCGGGCACCCGACTCGAGGCGCGGACGCTTCGTGCCCTCGTGCGGGGCGTGGGGGTCGGCATCCATCTCCGAGGTCGTGACGTCGAGCCACGGGTTGTACAACGCGTGATGCTTCGCCGCGGATCCGAAGTCCCACGAGATCGGATCGGTGTTGCGGGTGAGCAGGCTGAAGCGGATGAGCTTGTCCATCGCCCACGTGCCGATGTGGGTCGCCGTCATGTAACGGATGTTGGAGAAGTCGAAGGCGAGCACCGCCCCGAGCTCGGAGCGGTCGAGCTCGGCTTTGACCCGCGCCAGCCGTTCGTCGCGCAGGCGATCGAAGTCGACGCGCGCCTCCCAGTCGACACCGTTGGTGCCCGTGGTTCCGGTGTTCTTCATGTTGGGCCTTCCTAGAGGGCTGAAAGAGGGGATGTCGCGGTCGGAGGCGTTCAGCCCGACCGCACGCTCGAGGGGCGGCGGCGGCGGACGAGCAGCATGACCAGCGGCACGACGGCCGCGAACAGCACGAACGCCCCCTGGATCCAGTACTGCCACGACAGACCGAGCGAGAGGAACGCCAGGGCGCTCGTCACCGTCTGCAGGAGCAGCCCTGCCGCCGCGACGGCGAGCGCCGACCCCGACCCGCCGAAGATGCTCGCGCCGGCGATGACGACGGCGGTCACCGAGGTGAGCGTCAACGCCTGCGCGGCGTTGGCGTCGCCGATACCCGACCGCGAGTACACCGCGAGACCCGCGACGGCGGCGAGGGTGCCGGCGGCGACGGATGCCAGCAGCCGGGTGCGCGGCACGCGCACGCCCATGCGGTTGGCCTTGACCGGGTCGGACCCGGCGGCGCGCAGTGCACGGCCCCCGCGGGTGCGCTGGATGACGAACCACATCACGACGGCGAGCGCGACGGCCAGGGCGAGGATCATCGGCACTCCCGCGATCGCGAGGCCGAGGGTCGTCAGCACGTCGGCGCGGGCGGCGCCCCCCGGGCTCGGGCGCAGCACTTGGGCCACCCCGAGCACGGCGATCGAGCTCACCAGCGTCGCGATCACCGGGGGCAGCGAGAGCCGGGTGACGAGCAGGCCGTTGATCCAGCCGACCGCGGCACCCGCGGCCAGGGCGAGCACGACGCCGATGAGGAAGAAGGCGATGCCCTGTTGCGCGAAGAACGACAGGATCACGGCCGACAAGGCGGTGACCGAGCCGATGCTGAGGTCGATGCCCCCGGTCATCACCACTACGAGCTGTGCCAGGCCGACGAAGACGAGCACGCTCGCCGCCGCGAGCAGCTGGCTGATGCTCAGCGGGCTGAGGAACGCCGACGACACGAACGACGTCACGATCGACAGGGCCACCGCGAGCCCGAGCAGCACGACGGCCTGCGTCTCGCCGGCGAAGAGGCTGCGCGAGCGCGAACGTCGCGCGTGCACGGCCACCTCGACCGATGCCGTCTCCGACGACATCACCGCGGCTCCCGTGATGGCGCGCTCGTCGACCTCGTCGCCGACGAGGGTGGTCTGCACGCGCCCGCGGGAGAAGACCACGACGCGATCGCACAGTCCCTCGAGCTCGACGGCATCCGTCGACAGCACGACGACGGCGACACCGGAGGCGGCGAGCTCGCGCAGGAAGGCGTAGATGTCGACGCGGGCGCCGGCGTCGACCCCCTGCGTGGGGTCTTCGACGAGCAGCACCTTCGGGTCGCCGAGTCGGCCTCGGGCCAACAACACCTTCTGCTGGTTTCCGCCCGACAGCGAAGACACCGGCACCTCGAAGTGCGGCGTCTTCACGGCCAGACCGGCCACTCCCTCGCGGGTCAGATCGTACTCGCGGCGACGGCGGACGAAGCCGCCGGGCATCGCGGCGCCCAGTGCACCCGCGACGGCGTTCTCGCGGATCGACATCTTGCCGAACATCGCCTCGCCGATGCGATCGCCGGGGAGGAAGACGACCCCCGCCGCCGCGGCGGATCGGCGCGAACGCACCGAGATCTCGCGTCCGCCCACGAGCACCCGGCCGTCGCTCGAGCCGTTGCCGGCGATGCCGCGCAGCACGCGCCGCTGGCCGTTGCCCTCGACACCGGCGAGACCGATGATCTGTCCGGGATAGACCGAGAACGACACGTTCTCGTACCCCTCGCCGCTGAGCTCGAGGACTTCGAGGGCGGGGGTCTCGAATGCCGCCGGAGCGGCCGGCTTGTCGGGGAAGGTCGTCTCGAGCGAGCGTCCGACGATGAGTTCGACGACCTCGTCGGCCGAGAAGTCCTCGACGAGACCGCTGCCCACGACGCGCCCGTCGCGGAGCACCGTGAGGTCGTCGCCGATCTCCATGACCTCGGGGATGCGGTGGGTGATGTAGACGATCGCCACCCCGTCGGCCAGGAGCGAGCGCACCTGGCCGAACAGCCAGGCCGTCTCCTCCGGTCCGAGCGCCTCGGTCGGCTCGTCGAGCACGAGCACCCGGGGATCGGATGCCAAGGCGGCGGCGATCTCCACGAGATGCGCCTCGCGCAACGACAGCGACGACACCTGCGCGTGCGGGTCGATCGACAGCGAAAGACGGGCGAAGTGGGCGGTCACCCACGCCGCCGCCGTGCGCCGCGAGGGGCGCTTGCTCGCCGGCAGGAGCAGCAGCACGGCATCCACCACGCTCAACGAGGGCGCCAGGGCGGGGATCTGGTAGACGATCGCCAGCCCCGCCTCGCGCGCCTCGGCGGGGCGGATGCGGTCGAACTCGCGGCCGGCGAGACCGATGGTCCCGGCATCCGGCACCACCGATCCGGCCGCGATCCCCACGAGCGTGGACTTTCCGGCGCCGTTCTCGCCGAGCACGGCGTGCACGCGACCGGCGGCGATGTCGACCGAGACCGCGTCGAGAGCGGTGACACCGGGGTAGGTCTTGGTGATGCCCGAGAGAGTGAGTGCGGAGGCCACGGCCGTGGGGGTCTCGTTCATCAGCCGAACAGCTTCGTGATCTCGTCGGAGCTCAGCAGCGTCGACGGCGTCGCGTCGGACGGCGCGTCGGGCAGGCAGGCCTCTTCGGGCGTCTTCGACCCCTCGGCCGAACCGGTGGAGTCTTCGAACAGCGACAGCTCGTACAGCGAGGGCTCGTCATCCGCGGTGCCGAACTTCGCGGCGAGCGCCTTGCGCAGGGCCACGCGTCCGATCCAAGTGCGCGACGACACGGTGGCGAGCTCGTAGCCGGGGTTCTTCGCTTTCAGGTCGGCGAAGCCGCAGCTGAGGGAGTTGTCGTCGGTGGAGGTGAGGATCGGCAGGGTCTGGCCCGCGGCCTCGTACGCGCGGATCACGCCCGAGGCGGATGCGCCGTAGTCCGCGATGATCGCGTTGATGGGCGTTCCCTGCGACAGGACGCCGGCCATGGCCTGCTGCGCCTGGGCCGGGTCCCAGTTCGTCCAGATCGGCTCGCTGTTGATGAGCGTGATCTGCGGATTCGCGTCGAAGACCTCCTTGGCTCCGGCGTACTCCTGGGTCGAGACCAGGGCGCCCGAGGGGCCGCCGAAGAACACGACGTTGCCGCCGGCGCTGCCGAGCCGGTCGACGATCCACTGGGCCTTCGACTTGCCCACGAACGAGGGGATCTGGTCGGCGTAGTCGAGGTAGTCGGTGCCCGCCGTGCCCTGGGGGTCGGAGGCGAAGTTCACGACGGTGG